>WLWD01005688.1_pt1 | contig 78114 bp, 55 predicted proteins | sample 6712731 | NCBI WGS metagenome assembly WLWD01 (sample SAMN12718690, study PRJNA576275) | sponge metagenome | isolation source: marine sponge | host: Mycale hentscheli | place: New Zealand: South Island, Marlborough, Capsize Point | collected 2014-11-01 | reverse complement strand
AGAGTGTTGCGGATGCTCTAGTTGGGATTTTTAGTAGGACTGGCCTACCTTTGCGATTATTATCCGATAATGGGACTCAATTCACTAGTAAACTTATCAAAGAGTTGTCAACCTTGTTTGGAATTGAACTAGTGAAAACCACACCGTACCACCCCCAGTCGAATGGAGTTATAGAGAGGATGCATGCCACATTAGAAAGCATGCTTAGAAAGGCACATGCCCAGGGTTTGGACTGGGTGGGCCAGATTCCCTTTGCATTGTTTGCCCTTCGGCAGATGCCTTGCCGATCCACTGGGTTCAGCCCCTATGAACTGATTTATGGGAAGAACATGAGAACTCCTTTGGATTTGTTATATTCTGGGTGGAAGTTAAGGGAATTTCAACAGATTGATACTTCTGATTGGGTTATGCAACTAGCAGAGAAATTGGAAATTTTGCGTGATGTAGCCATGTCTAACAGCATTTCTGAGAGTAAGAAGAGAAAATATTATTATGATTGTGGGAAGGTTGAAAGAAAATTATTAGTTGGTCAGTTGGTATGGTGTAAGATTCCTGGAAGAAATGGTAAGCTGGAGGATTCTTGGGATGGGCCGTATAAGGTGGAGAAAATATTGAGTGCTGTGAACTATAGAATTAGGGAAGTTGAAGGTAAACATAGGAGTAAATCAGCTCATGTAAACTCTCTTAAAAAGTTTGTGGACAGAAATGTAGATGTGAATGCTATGACAGTGATTGCTGATGATATGGAATTGGATGAGTCAAATGTTGTCTTGCATGATGAGGTTGCTGAGAGTGAGAGGAAAGAAATTGAGAAGGTTCTGTGTGAGTTTGAAGATGTGTTTGATGGTAGTGTTGGGTGCTACTTGGGTGGTAAGGCGAAGATTGTCATAGAACCTGATGCCAAACCCAAGTCACATAAGCCTTATAGGATTCCTGTAGCTCTGAAACAGAAAGTTGAAGAGGCAGTGACGCACCTGGTGGACGAAGGTTGGGTTGAGGAAGCTGAGAGTCTTTGGGGAGCGCCTATTGTGCCTGTGCCTAAGCCGGATGGGTCAATCCGCCTGTGCATGGATTACAGGAGTTTAAATAGTGCTACTCCACAGTTACAGTACCAAATTCCTCTCCTGGAAGAGATGCTTGTAAAAGTTGGTAGTGCTTCTATCCTATCGAAAATTGACTTGCAGAAAGAATATTATCAAATTCCGTTGGAGGATGATTCCAAAGATGTCACTGCTTTTGTTACGCCTTGGGGCTGTTTTAGATTTAATGTTTTACCTTTTGGGTTACGTAATGCCCCTGCTATTTTTCAAGCTATTATGGTGAAATTTTGAGAAGTTGTGATGATTGCAGTGTGGTGTACATCGATGACATCCTCATATTTTCGGACAGTCTCAAAGACCATGTTAAAGATGTCCAGAAAGTGCTAATTGCCCTTAGGAAGGCAGGATTGAAGGGTAAAAAGTCTAAGTGCCAATGGGGCTTGAAGTATGTTAAATACCTTGGGCATAAAATTGGAAATGGACAGATGGCAGTTCCGGAGCACAGGATTACAGCCATGAAGGAGTTTGTTCAGCCCAAATCGAAGAAAGACCTGCGAGCATTCCTAGGCTCAATCGGGTATTATCGAAAATTCATTCCGAACTTTGCTGACCTTTCTTCCGTTTTGTCCCCATCCACCTCATCCAAAGCCCCTGGGAAAATTGCTTGGACCCCAGCAATGGAGGAGGCCTTCATCACACTAACTGTAAGTCTTTGTAACAGATGTATATTACATGTACCTGTGTCAAGTGATATGTTTGTTGTTCATACTGATGCAAGTTGCCGAGGTGTCGGTGGAGTTTTGAATGTATGTAGACACGGTGATGTTCTACCTGTGGCATTCTTCAGTCAGCAGATCAGAGGGGCGGAGCATAGATACTCTGCTACGGAGTTAGAGGCCCTTGCAGTAGCCCGGACGGTGAATCACTTTCTGCCTTATTTGTACGGCAGACACTTTGATGTCATTACAGACCATCAGGCGCTGATTTCACTGCTGACATCTAAGACACTGAATAGAAGATTACACGGGATGGCGCTTAAACTAATGCAATTTGATGTGAACATAATTTATAGACCGGGATCGAGTAACCAAAATGTTGATGGTTTGAGTCGCCAAGCTTGGTCTGATGAAGTTACAGGAGAACATGATGGCATCGAGGACGTTCCTGTGAGAGTTGGCGAGCCGAGGTCTCGTCTGAGCCGAGGGGGATGTGGGAACGCCCATTCAGGAAGTTGTCCAGAACATGAGAACCAGTTACCTGACACCCATTCACAGTAATAGCATGCAAACCTATTCACCACCTTTATTCATATGTCACCCCCACATGGTGGCTGGTTATATATACCTCAGGCCAGCACCAGTGGGGTTTGAGATTGAGTTTTGTGAGTCAGTAAGATTTAGTGAGATTAGTTGAATCTATAAGCTCGATTGTCAACTCTAAGGACCGACTCTGGGTCGACCACTCTGGGGACTCTCTGGGGCGAGTAATCTCTATCTTCCTAATAACCTACTTATTGACCATCACCTCTTTCTCCTGGTGGCAGCGACGAACCTACCCCCACAAGCAGTTATGACCTTTTATTTCAGCAAACAAATACAAAATTACTCTCTTACCTGATTAATGGTAACTTTTGTAGTATCAAACATCAGCCATTTAATTATTTAAATTTTTATTGTAGCTGAGAGTTTGTTCAAGAGTTACTGGTAAATTGAAGTTATCGATACTCATGAAATTGAAGTAAGTAGTAATTCCATATTTGTTGGCTTACCTCAATTTCCTGAGTATTGATAACTTCTGTAGTACCAAATTTTAGTTATTTAGACTATCTGAATTCCTGTGAATTCTTGACAAGCTATCAGCTACAAAAACAATAGACTATCAATTTTAGCACACAAATACAAAATTACTTTCTTACTTCATTTTCTTGAGCAGTGGTATTTTCCGTAGTATCAAATTTAAGCCATTCTGACTATTTGAATTTACCAGTCACTGTTGACAACCTAAAAGAAAGGCCATTTTTTTATTTTGCAAACAAATATGGAATTACGTACAGCTTCCCTAGAGTAATAGTAGCCTCCTTAGCATTAATATTACGGCATTCTGACTACCAATGGCTCTTGACAACCAACAATCGGCACTTCGTATCGCCCGAAAATGGTGAAGTTTTGAAATTAAGTCTGGAAAAGGGTCTTCAATACCATAGTAAACGGTCGCAGCAACTTGTCTTGAAAAATAAATGTTTTCGCAGGAATTTTCTCACACTTCGGAGTTTAAGTTTAAAGTAAGACTTGCTTAATGCTGTTATTTCAGAACAAACTGGTGTCAAGCCTAAAAAGCCGTGTTTTTAGGAGAAAAAAGGGAACCCCCCCGCACACGTTTAAAGGGCATACGTACCATCGATACACACACATGTAATACAACACTCGATTTTGCATTATCCACCCCTAATACTGTCTCGCTTGCTCCACTCGCTCGCCAACAAACAAACATCCCTGATTTTCAATTGTGTTACCCCTGAGAGTGTCTCGCTCGCCATTAAGAAAAAAAAGGCAGGGAAAAATCAAAACACGCATGCGAAACAAAAAAACACACAAATATGAGAGAGTTCAACGATCAATTCTTCAGGCATCCTAGCAGGCCTGAACACATTGGATACTTTCCTTGAGAATTTCTGCATTTCATTGTTTTAATATATTCCCACATTCAATGCTATATATTGAAAGCTCCAATTCACCAAAAAAAGTTTAGAAGCATGGTGGAGTTATCCCATAAAGATTATGGTTCTGGAGTTAAAACATTCAATGTAACTCATCATACAATATGGAAATGAAATCTCACTTTCATGCATGCACCTTTAAATGCCTTCAACTCAATATGCCTGGTTCATCCAGATAGTATAACAAAGTGAAATAGCACGGAAACTAAGTGAAATACCACCGTAGCTAAGTGAAATAGTATGGGTAAGTGTGCACACTTGCAACCCTTAATCTTGGAAATGTAGCTAATCTTGAAATACGAAGATAGTGAGCGAATGATACAGTTTTAATTAAAGCAATCATGTTAATCCCGAATAGCACAGTTACTGTGCTATTACTCATACAAATAGCACTTATGAGGCAAGTGATTTCACTTGGTTTTGCCTCGTGAAATATTTCTTGCACCACTCACGTTATTAATTCTGAATACTTAGTTTTCATTCTATTATATTTCCATATGTTCTTTCATTTCGGCATTCTTTCAACTATACAATTTTTTTAAGGATTGAACAATCGTATTATATTTCATAAGTATAAGGAAATTTCATTATAACATTAATACTTTAGACTTAAAGTTCTCCAACTGAACAACTTAGCTGTTTTAGCTATTTATTTTCAATACACCACTACCTAAATAGAGATTGATTGAAGAAAAAAAAAAGACTCAAGATGTTCATATTTAAAACTTAAGTTAATATTATTGTTTTATCGAAGTTTTCTTATGCTTTCCCTAGCTACTCATTTTCTGCAGAGTATACTATAGTGTCCTTAATATAGTTAAATTAAGAATTAGAGCTAAGTATAGTGCCTTACTTCTCCCCATTGGTAGTCAAAGTTCCTATTCAAATCAACTCCATTACACCGCCACTCCTTGTAACCCACAGCTTCTTGACATGTACAAACACTCGATTTCCTTCGGTTCTTTCTCCACAAACGATCGGTGGTCCAAGTATACTATTATCAAATATGTAATATTTTTTAAAGAAAGTTATCCCCAGAACATACCTCGTATCCGTCAGGGTTCACAATTGGAACTACCACAAATCTCACTCTATTTAAAAGATTTGCAATCTGAAATACATTGTAATACCACAAGTTAATGTCAATAAGTTATTCAATGTGTACTTTACCTGAACTCTGTGTTTGTTTTCTATAAGATAATTCATGATATACATGCACTGTGTCCCTGAAATCCACTCTCCTACAGATTAATTAAACAAATAGTTAAGGCAGGTATAAAATAATATGAATTTTATTCTATTCTTACTAGCATGGATAAGACACTGGAAATACACTGCGTTTGGTTTATCTTTGGAAGATGTCACTACAACAGCTGGCATGTCTCTCCCCTCGTGACTCTGTCCTATGGACTCAATGAAGGTAACTTCCTCTGAATTATTCTTGCTCAGTTTCTTCCACCACTGCACAATTTCTGCATATGGATGCTGGAAAAAGTGAATGTACATTGGCAAATTGACTGAAATTAAAATATATCGTTTTAAGTTGCGTGTATAGCTAGATGTCCTTTTGCTATGTTTGAACTACATTATGGGGTACATTATTTCCTACTCTTTTACTGCCCAGTGAATACATACTAAAATTTTTGTAACTACAAAAATCTTACATATACTGTAAACTATTAAATCTTGATTTATATCCACTTTAAGTATATTCAATGCATCTGATGGATTCACAGATTGTAGCTTCATTTGCCTCTCTGATCTACCAACCAATCTTTCCACATTTTCTAATATTGTGCAGCTAGAAAAGAAATTCTGAATTTTTGCAAAATAATCAATAGAAATTCTAAAGTCGACATTGCCGTGCTGGTCCACCTTCCATATGTCAATTCCTTCAGCAGTCATCAATTTATTTATCTGATGTTTTGTCAAGTGAAAGCTAGGAAATAAAATAAATACAATTTTTATTGAAAGCACAATTTGAGCTTACCACTTAACCAAAATCTCATTTTCATATGAAACAGTTCTGGTGTATTCTGCAAGTGCTTCTGGAGCATTTCTCAGTATCCAAATCAGACTAACCAAAAAAATAATACCATGGGGTCATTATACGCAGAACGTGACAAACCCGAATATAATGTGAATTTAATGTAAATTTAGTGTCCCTGGAGACACTCACTCGATGTCACCACGTAAATATTCTGCGCGCACGAGGATATTTTTCTACAGTCCCGCAGTTCCTTATCATTTCATTGGTTAATCAAATCATGTGACCAATCATAGCGCCGCGCGCCCTGTGGTGCAACTTACTTTTATCGCGGGACAGAGGATGAGGGTTGAGACCACCGTTAGGGTCATATGGGTCTGGGTTTTGCTAACAGCTATACAAAGAAACACCAGGGCAGGCTATGTTCAGGAGGCTAAGGTTAGGGCTGGGGCATGTAAGGGTATTGTAGAAAACTTCTACTAAGTTTTTTTCCCAGGACAACACAGTATTTTCCAGTAAGGAGAATATGATAGTAACTGACTGAATCCTAGAATGATGTTGCTTATATTACTGTGTGAGATGATTGTGTTTCTGCTATGGAATGTGATGTGAATGTAAATATAAATGGAAATCTGAGTGGACATAAATTAGCTACTTAAGTTAAGTCAATTGAAGTTAAATAGAGTTCATTGGAATTCACAACATCACTCCCCTTTCCTTTAGTGCCTCACGGCATGTAGTCGACAAGATGGTGAGGAAAATGAACGTGACGTCCTGAACGAGTGGTGCGAGGAGAGTTGGTGATGAGTGCTGGAGCATGTGTAGTAGTAGTGATGGGTGAAGCAGGTGTAGTAATGGTGCGTGGAGCAGATGAGGAGCAGGATATATTGTCATCGAGGTGGCAGGCTTGAGTCGATCTGTAGTCAAGTTGTCGTGCTTGCCTCGGAGAATGATGGTCAGAACGAGAGTTCAGTGCAAATGTGAGGGGTTTATGGTTGGTGAGAACTTGGAATGGACGTCCTTCCAGGAAATGTCGGAAATGTTGGATAGCAAGGTAAATTGCCAGTAACTCCTTGTCAAACGCGCTGTATCTAGTTTCCGCTGGAGTCAGTTTCCTGGAGAAGAAAGAGATAGGGCACCAGGCTCCCTCAATGTGTTGTTGCAGAACTGCACCAATGGCAGTATCAGAAGCATCAGTCGCCAGGCTAGTTGGAGCGTCACTTTGAGGGTAGCAAAGGAGTGATGCTGCAGCAAGAGCCTCCTTGGTGGCATGGAATGCGGCTACAGCGTTGTCGTTCCAGGACAGACTCTGAGACTTTGGTTTGCACGAGGAGAGGAGAGCATGTAGTGGAATCATCAATTCAGCACAATGTGGAAGAAATCGATGATAAAAGTTTACGAGACCAATGAACCGGCGTAGTTGGCGTGGAGACTCACGGATGACCTGCACTTTTTGAGGAAGTGGAGTGACACCCTGCCGATTAATCTTATGTCCGAGGAAGTCCAACTTGGGATTGATAACCACACCATGCGTGGAGAGACGATCAAAGACAGTCTGTACGTCCAGAAGGTGTTGTTCCGGATTGTTACTTGCGATGAGAATGTCATCAATGTAAGAGTAAGCCACAGAAATCCCACGGAGGACTTGATCCATAAAACGCTGGAAAGTCTGGGCGGCATTATGTAGACCAAATGGTATTTTGAGGAACTCAAACAGTCCAAATGGTGTAGTCACAGCAGTCTTGGGGACATCTGACGGATCCACTGGGATCTGATGGTAGGCTCGCACCAGGTCCAGCTTGGTGAAAATAGTAGCACCCTGTAAGGAGGAAGAAAAATCATGTAAATGAGGGATTGGATAACGATCAGGCACTGTTAGCCGATTGAGAGCACGATAGTCACCGCAAGGACGCCAGTCACCTGGAGTCTTCTTTGGCACCATGTGAAGCGAGGATGACCAGGCACTAGAAGAGGGTCTGATAATACCGAGCTGAAGCATGTGTTCAAACTGCTGCTTTGCCACTCGAAGTCGGTCTGGCGCCAGGCGCCTGGGCCTAGCTGACACGGGCGGTCCTGCGACCTCAATGAAGTGAGTGACATCATGCTTGATGGTATCGTCCGGTGAACAAACTCGTGTGAGAGAAGGAAATTTTGACAGTAGGGTGAGATATGGATCGCTACCACCCTTAGGGTGAAAGGACGGTCTAGGAGATGAGACAACTGAGGTAATGCCCTGTACACGGAGGCAGGTAGTCACTGAGCAGGCTACGTTGCATATTAACTAGTAATCCAAAATGTCTGAGGAAATCGGCACCGAGGATGGGTTTAGAAACCCCTGCAATGATAAAAATCCAGGGTAGGGAACGTCTGAGTCCAAGATCTAGAGTTAATGAACGTCTTCCGTAGGTGACAATAGGCGTGCCGTTTACGGCGTGAAGAGACAAACTATCTGACAGGTGCTGCTTGTCAGACCGACTAGGAGGAATAACACTTACTTCTGAGCCGGTATCGACTAAAAATTTCATACCAGAAAATACATCAGTGACATAGAAAAGGCGACTAGTGGGAGAGAGATCGGGAGCATTAGTCACCACTATGGTCCGGCCTGGAAGTTTCCCCCAACTGCAAGGCTCCCTACATTTCTTGGCAGCAGCACCATATTTCTCGTGGTACCAACAGAGGGGTACCTCCGCGAGTGAAACAGGGCTGGGTGAGCGACGCCGATGTCGAGAGTTGCTGCGTCGAAACTGGGAAGGACTGCGCCCACGATGGGAAAGGTCTTTTGAAGACAGAGACGCAACTAGAGCTGACAGACGCGTTAACTCCTTGCGAAGCTGCATAATCTCGGAGTTTTCAGAGCCTGAGTAGGAGACAGCCGCTACAGTTGGCGGTTCTGCCATTGCTACCTCGGAGAGCAGAAGTGTTGAGAGGAACGTCGAGGTCACCAATGTAGAATGCTTCTACTAAGTCTTTTCCCCCAGGACAACACAGTATTTTCCAGTAAGGAGAATATGATAGTAACTGACTGAATCCTAGAATGATGTTGCTTATATTACTGTGTGAGGTGATTGTGTTTCTGCTATGGAATGTGATGTGAATGTAAATGTAAATAGAAATCTGAGTGGACATAAATTAGCTACTTAAGTTAAGTCAATCGAAGTTAAATAGAGTTCATTGGAATTCACAACAGTATTATTAATAGCTAGTACTGGATGGTTGGAGGCTGAGACCCAGGAGGCTAAGGATTAGGGCTAGGGCAGGTAAGGGTTTAACTATATATAACTAATTGTATAATGGGCATTCTGACCAGGGCAGGCTAGGTCAGGGTTTTACTATATGTAATACGGGGTGATTGGGATCAGGACAGGCTAGGTGTTAGGGTTTGGGCCAGGGTATGTTTGAGACTTTGCAAGGAAACAGATTTTGTCTTTGGATGTTATTGGAAATTAAGGTTACAATGAATGGAAACATATGAATTGGAGAGGAAAACATTTCAAAAACATAAATTTTGTTACAGATCTACTTAACTACACAAAATAAAACATGACAACATCACAAAAACGAAACAAGTGTTCATAATAAGTTTTAAGACAATTGATAAATAAACCTGTGCAAATAGTCTCTAGCGATAATTTCATTATCCTTCTTAGTCTTCAGCATGGAATTGAATTGCTTGTCCACTATCACCCTATTATGCCAGTAGTCCATAAGTCTGTTGTAAGAAAAATAATGAAACAAGTTTTGCTGTGAACTACTTTGTAGTCTCGTTGATTTAATTTTTGAATTAATAACTTCAGACAAAACGGATTTATAAGTTTTGAGCTCAAAACAGTTGGTATTTGCAAGTTTCCTTTTTTATGCCCAGATTTTTTGCCATCGTGAAATCTGTCTCCTACTACATAATGATCAGAAGAATACATCAAAGGATGTACCAGATCAGTTTTACAGTAGTACATGTGGTCATGGCAGATAGATCCATTGAACTCAAATGCCTTACATGAAACCTCTTGGTCCAGCTCTTTCACATGCTTCGTCTATAGTTGCATTAGTTGACAATTAAAATGTAATACATTTCATTATTAGGGCGACTTACTGTGGGATTAACACCAGATTGGGGTTTTTCAAAACAACCTACACGCACATTAATTGAATGTATGCCACATTTGGTTAATCGCCAAAAAGAGCCCCTTCCACCCTGCAATTTAGTCTCACTACTTAGAAAACTAAAACAGCACCTACAATGTGTATCTTTTGGACAATATGTAGTATCCCACACCTTTAAAACAATGATAAAAATTATACTAATAATTAAAATAAATAAGCTATTAACATTGCTAGCCTTAGAATGGGGGAGAAAAGCATCGTGAATACCATGCTGTTCCAAAGTTAGGTTTGAATTCATTATTTGAATGTCCAATAAAACACTCTGAATTTCTGGGGAACTTGGAGCTTCTGGAATTAATTCAAAACCCTTATGGAATGCTTTCACACTTGTTTTCCTTCCAATCGAGGATTCTTCATCTTTCACTAACCAATATTGCAGTTGATTATTAGCACAAAAATAAAATACAAAATTCTTACTTTTATCACGGTTGCCAATTTTCCTTCAGTACAACCTTAAAAAAATAGGATATAAAAATTATAGCTATATGATTTAATACTGAACAATAATAATGCTATTAACTAACTCTATCTGAAAATTTTTGGTGTTTGTATATTTGACATATGACTGCTCAAAAGGGTCTGGTGTCTTGTGCACAAAGCTAACGCATTTGTTCTAGAATTCTGTCACATAATCAATCAATATAATCCCCCTGTAATTGAATCATAGCACAAATCAAAAATATCATTAACAACAATAAGATTAATGTTATTCTACAATACAGAGGGACTATTCCTTGGCTAAATGTGAATCTGCAATACCTGATAAGTGGCTTTCATCAAAAAGATCGAATGAAAACTCTTTCTTCAACTTTTCTCTCGAAAATATCCCCCAAAGGCATAAGTATGTGGAAGCAGCGCCTAGAAATTTTAGGCGCTGTAGTAGCACCACTCAAAGACTGCATGCGTTTGAATTTACTGCATGTGCAAAATAGTTGTTTCTTACTGTCTATTCGAACGTGCAAAATTCCAGGAGTATTTTCGTGTGTGTTTTTGTCCTGAACCACAAAATTGTTGGCAGAAATCTTGCAAATGATATTGTTCAAGTTATCAGTGTTCAAGCCTCACATTACTTCACAAACTTTACCCACTTCTCACCTATTCACTACATTTCCCTGCTCACACCACACCTGCTAGTCACCTCCTCCTGCAGCTAAATAAACATTGATCCATTAACAGTCACCCTACTCTCCATTCATTCTGTATCATTATACCATTTATTTAATTTGTGGAACAGTTATATACACATGTTCATGCAAACCCTTCTTTTCCATATATGTATATTCTCCACTCATGCTCACCTTGCCTCTTCCCACTATTTAAACTAGAACCTTGTATCATTTCACTCTTTCTGTTTTTTTCTCCTAAAGATAGTTTTAATCAAGTTTGACTGAGCTATTTTTGCGTATAGCTGGCCTTACAACCCAGCTACAGAGGGCAATCCATTATCACTAGTGGATTTACACAACAATCAGTGCGCACATGTTCTTCAAAAATCTTCATCACTTCAGGTGGGAAAGGAACAGTGTGCAGTGTTTCAGCAGACAAAGTTGTAAATTCACTATTCATTGAATATTTTTGATTTTTACGGACAAAACATGGCCACACTCAATTTCACTGGTTAAAGAATTAGACCGTGCTCTGCTTCAAATACTAGTCTGCATTAATCGTAGTGGCAAATCCATTCTCGCTCACTATTTCTACTGAGGAAGCGTCTACACACGTAAAAAAAGTTATACATAAATCGTAATGCATTATTAAGATTTAAATAATCCAAATATACCTGTACTCAGGTCCTTGTTTTCTTACTCTTACAGAGTATACCTTTAAGTATGACTTGAGGCTTGAGTAAGAAGGAATTAGGTGGGTTACCTCAATTGCATTGAATCTACTTTGTGTCATATTCACTTCAGTCAAAGAGAAACTCTCTTTTTTCCTCTTTGGAGCGGGAAGGTGGCATCCCTTGCAGGATAGCGCCTTGTTACCATTGCTGGTGCCACACGACGAACACAGGAATGATCCTCTTTTTGCCATCTTAGTTGCCAGGGACGACAAAATTGTTGCTCGCCTTTGGTTGCGCAGAAAATCAACCCCTCGGTAGTTGATACCCCTGGCAACTCCAGAACTACAACAATCTTTCAACTCACGTTGATTACCTACAGCGCTGCGCAACAATAATTTCGCTGAAAGGTATACAAGTAGACCAATTAGTTAGGTCAGAATGGGATCATTGTTATTTTAACAGATACCAAATACAAATATTAGAAAATGCCACCATCAAGGATTATATCAGAGAATCCATTATGTATCGCATCAAGGATGATGGAAATCCTGGAGAGCCTGTATCCAACTTTGGAATCAAAGTCAAGGCTTCTGTTCATGTATCATCTGATGCGGGTGGGCCTGGACTTTTGCTACATTTGAAGAGAAATCATGATAACCTCGATGGGTATGATTTAATTGTTTCCAATAATATTTTTAACTAACTAATAATGGTGAATACCTTTTCTGATTTTCTTAATTATAGTAGCCCTCTAAAGAAATATTTCTTTATTATTAAAAATGAATGATCGTATTGTTCTTGTACAATGATAGACATTTCTAATTTAGTATCGACAAAAATCATTAGTAAATATAGCTAGCTAGCTAGCTAGACTTTAGCTAGCTCTTTAATTATTTATTTATTTTCATTTCATGTAGGATTTTTTTTTGTCCCATGGCTGAAGTGTTTGGAACAGTTAAGCACTTTCTGGTATCTATAAATCAGCAGTTTCCTGGTGGAACACTTTTCCTTTTATTGTCTGGCAAAATTTTTTATAAAAATTGTGAGAACAAAAAAATGGAATAAAGAAATTTAGAGAAACTCAAAACAAAAAAAATAATGGGTACTTGCATGCTTTACTAAAATATGTAGCCTCTGTAGCCCATGTAGCCATTGTAGCCTCTGTAGCCCTTGTAGCTTCTGTAGCCCTTGTAGCCCATGTAGCCTCTGTAGCCTCTGTAGCCCTTGTAGCCTCTGTAGCCCTTGTAGCCTCTGTAGCCCTTGTAGCCTCTGTAGCCCTTGTAGCTTCTGTAGCCTCTGTAGCCACTGTAGCCCTTGTAGCCTTTGTAGCCCTTGTAGCCTCTGTAGCCCTTGTAGCCTCTGTAGCCTTGTAGCCTCTGTAGCCCTTGTAGCCTCTGTAGCCTCTGTAGCCCTAGTAGCCTCTGTAGCCCTTGTAGCCTCTGTAGCCCTTGTAGCCTCTGTAGCCTTTGTAGCCTCTGTAGCCTCTGTAGCCCTAGTAGCCTCTGTAGCCCTTGTAGCCTCTGTAGCCCTTGTAGCCTCTGTAGCCTTTGTAGCCTCTGTAGCCCTTGTAGCCTCTGTAGCCCTTGTAGCCTCTGTAGCCATTGTAGCCTCTGTAGCCATTGTAGCCTCTGTAGCCTCTGTAGCCCTTGTAACCTCTGTAGCCCTTGTAGCCTCTATAGCCCATGTAGCCTCTGTAGCCTCTGTAGCCTCTGTAGCCCTTGTAGCCTCTGTAGCCTTTGTAGCCTCTGTAGCCTCTGTAGCCCTTGTAGACTTTGTAGCCTCTGTAGCCTCTGTAGCCCCTCTGTAGCCTCTGTAGCCCTGTAGCCTTGTAGCCTCTGTAGCCTCTGTAGCCCTTGTAGCCAGCCTCTGTAGCCTCTGTAGCCTCTGTAGCCTCTGTAGCCTCTGTAGACCTTGTAGCCTCTGTAGCCTCTGTATCCTCTGTAGCCCTTGTAGCCTCTGTAGCTTTTGTAGCCTCTATAGCCCTAGTAGCCTCTGTAGCCTCTGTAGCCCTTGTAGCCATTGTAGCCTCTGTAGCCCTTGTAGCCTCTGTAGCCCTAGTAGCCTCTGTAGCCCTTATAGCCTCTGTAGCCCTTGTAGCCTCATTAGCCCTTGTAGCCTCTGTAGCCCTAGTAGCCTCTGTAGCCCTTGTAGCCTCTGTAACCCTTGTAGCCTCTGTAGCCTCTGTAGCCCTTGTAGCCTCTGTAGCCTCTGTAGCCTCTGTAGCCCTAGTAGCCCTTGTAGCCTCTGTAGCCATTGTAGCCTCTTTAGCCCTTGTAGCCTCTGTAGCCTCTGTAGCCCATGTAGCCCTTGTAGCTTTTGTAGCCCTAATAGCCTCTGTAGCCCTTGTAGCCTCTGTAGCCCTTGTAGCCTCTGTAGCCTCTGTAGCCCTAGTAGCCTCTGTAGCCCTTGTAGCCTCTATTGCCTCTGTAGCCCTTGTAGCCTCTGTAGCCCTTGTAGCCTTTGTAACCTCTGTAGCCCTTGTAGCCTTTGTAGCCCTTGTAGCCTCTGTAGCCTCTGTAGCCCTTGTAGCCTCTGTAGCCCTTGTAGCCTCTGTAGCCATTGTAGCCTCTGTAGCCATTGATTGTAGCCTCTGTAGCCATTGTAGCCTCTGTAGCCATTGTAGCCTCTGTAGCCCTTGTAGCCTCTGTAGGCCTTGTAGCCTCTGTAGCCCATGTAGCCCTTGTAGCCTCTGTAGCCCTTGTAGCCTCTGTAGCCCTTGTAGCCTCTGTAGCCCTAGTAGCCTCTGCAGCCCTTGTAGCCTCTGTAGCCCTTGTAGCCTCTGTAGCCTCAGTAGCCCTAGTAGCCTCTGTAGCCTCTGTAGCCCTTATAGCCTCTGTAGCCATTGTAGCCTCTGTAGCCCTTGTAGCCTCAGTAGCCTCTGTAGCCCTTGTAGCCTCTGTAGCCCATGTAGCCCTTGTAGCCTCTGTAGCCCTTATAGCCTCTGTAGCCTCTGTAGCCCTTGTAACCTCTGTAGCCCTTGTAGCCTCTGTAGCCCTTGTAGCCTCTGTAGCCCATGTAGCCCTTGTATCCTCTGTAGCCCTTGTAGCTTCTTTAGCCCTTGTAGCTTCTGTAGTCCTTGTAGCCTCTGTAGCCCTAGTAGCCTCTGTAGCCCTTGTAGCCTCTGTAGCCCTTGTAGCCTCTGTAGTTTCTGTAGCCCTTGTAGCCTCTGTAGCCCTTGTAGCCTCTGTAGCCATTATAGCCTCTGTAGCCATTGTAGCCTCTGTAGCAGTGGTGGCGGAAGCATTTTTTCATTGGTCAGGCAAATTCATACCTTCTATTTTCATAGCTCATTTTGTATTAAAGGAACAATGTTATTAAAATTTGAATTTGAAATAATAAAAGAAAATTAATGATTAGCTCAAGTTAAAATGATCCAAAAATTCTTCCTGCGCTCACTTCCACTAATAAATTCATGTTTGCAACTTAACTGACTTCTCTGGACAGTACTGCTCTCCAGTACGCTACCGCTGGAGTCGCCACAGGATGCCATACCAGTTCAGGTCGAATTCAACTGGTAAGTATCGTTATATAGTTTTGTACCCCAGTTCTATTCTATAAATATCACTGCGCATGCACATGAAATATTAAGAGCTACAAGAGCCGACGTAGAGCGGTTAAGTAAATAGTCTCGCTGGCGAGACTGAAATAGTCACGCAGTTATGAAAAAAGCAGTTATGAAAAAATTGGTCAGGCACTTATGAAAAATATTGGTCCGGCACTTGCCGGGTCTGCCGGGCCAGTTCCGCCGCCACTGTGTAGCCCTTGTAGCCTCTGTAGCCATTGTAGCCTCTGTAGCCCATGTAGCCCTTGTAGCCTCTGTAGCCATTGTAGCCTCTGTAGCCCTTGTAGCCTCTGCAGCCTCTGTAGCCCTTGTAGCCTCTGTAGCCCATGTAGCCCTTGTAGCCTCTGTAGCCCTTGTAGCCTCTGTAGCCCTTGTAGCCTCTGTAGCCCTTGTAGCCTCTGTAGCCCTTTTAGCCTCTGTAGCCCTAGTAGCCTCTGTAGCTCTTGTAGCCTCTGTAGCCCTTGTAGCCTCTGTAGCCTCTGTAGCCCTAGTAGGCCTTGTAGCCTCTGTAGCCATTGTAGCCTCTTTAGCCCTTGTAGCCTCTGTAGCCTCTGTAGCCCATGTAGCCCTTGTAGCCTCTGTAGCCCTAGTAGCCTCTGTAGCCCTTGTAGCCTCTGTAGCCCTTGTAGCCTCTGTAGCCTCTGTAGCCCTAGTAGCCTCTGTAGCCTCTGTAGCCCTTGTAGCCTCTGTAGCCTCTGTAGCCCTTGTAGCCTCTGTAGCCCTTGTAGCCTTTGTAACCTCTGTAGCCCTTGTAGCCTCTGTAGCCCTTGAGCCTCTGTAGCCCTTGTAGCCTCTGTAGCCTTTGTAGCCTCTGTAGCCCTTGTAGCCTCTGTAGCCCATGTAGCCTCTGTAGCCCTTGTAGCCTCTGTAGCCCCTGTAGCCATTGTAGCCTCTGTAGCCATTGTAGCCTCTGTAGCCATTGTAGCCTCTGTAGCCCATGTAGCCCTTGTAGCCTCTGTAGCCCTTGTAGCCTCTGTAGCCTCTGTAGCCCTTGTAGCCTTTGTAGCCTCTGTAGCCTCTGTAGCCCTTGTAGCCTCTGTAGCCTCTGTAAGCCTCTGTAGCCTATGTTACCCTTGTAGCCATTGTAGCCTCTGTAGCCCTTGTAGCCTCTGTAGCCCTAGTAGCCTCTGTAGCCTCTGTAGCCCTTGTAGCCTCTGTAGCCCTTGTAGCCTCTGTAGCCATTGTAGCCTCTGTAGCCTGTGGGGGCCCGCTCTGCGCACAAAACGAGTCGCCAGCAGTAATGGTCGACAGCGATCAATAGTCGCTGCCACCAGAATCCAGCAAGAGGACAAGCCTCACTTTGAGTTATAATAATAATACTACGGTAAACTGGACTAAATTACAACACGTGGTGAGGGGTTTGATATACGTATCCGCCTCACCACACAACCAATCAAAACGATGCACACACAGAAACAACACACACTCAAAACGACGCACACTCAAAACAACAAGTTCTTTATAACGCACAAATACAGCATGATAACATAATGATAGTATGATACATAACCTAAACATAAACTAGCTATCTCTTGTTCTTGAATGTGGGCTGGCCCACATCTCCCCCCTCCTCCTTCGACAGCGCGGTGACACCGACGTTGCTCCCGTCGTGGCACCTGCTCAGGTCATCCGCAACGACGTTATGATCTCCCCGACGGTAAGTGACGTCAAACTGGAACTCCGAAAGCTTCAGAGCCCAGCCATATACTCTACGATTCTTCTGATTCCCCGTCTTGAGCCACTCCAGGCCCCTGTGGTCTGTGATAATAGAAAACCTCTTCCCATATAAATAAAAAGCAAAATGTTGCACTGCCTCGTACAGCGCCAACCCCTCCAGCTCCTGGGCACTGTAGCGAACTTGGGCACCCTTCAGTTGCCTTGAGAAGAACGCCACCGGCTTCCACTCCTCGTCTCTCCATACTGACAGCACAGCTCCAACCCCTGATGCACTGGCATCACTCTCCAGGCAAAAATCGTCTTCTTTGCATGGAACATTCAAACATACATGGTCACATAATGAAACACACAACTTACGGAAGGCCTCCAGCATGGGGCTTGTCCACAACACCTCCCCTGGTGACGTCTTAGCCGTGTGCGACGTCAGCAGAGACGACCACCTGTGGAAACCTCTCACAAACCTCCGATAGTATCCTATGAGACCCAGGAAGGCCCTCAGTTGCTTCCTGGTCTTCGGAACTGGATGTTCTGCTATGGCCTTGATCCTAGCCTCCGGCACCTTCATCAACCCATCTCCAATAACATGTCCCAAGAACTCCAGTTTCCTTTTTCCAAAGACACACTTACTCCTCTTGCATGTCAACCCTGCCTCTTTCAGCACTCCAAACAATTTCCTTAGGTGCCTCACATGCACCTCCCAACAACCCGACACAACCAACACATCATCGATGTAGACTTTAGCAAAGTCTACACACTCCACAAGCACCTCGTCCATAAGCCTTTGAAATACAGACGGAGCATTGGCCAATCCAAATGGCATCCGTCTGTACTGATATTTCCCGAAGGGACAGACAAAACACGTCTTCTCCCTGTCTTCACTCACCACCTCCACCTGGTGAAACCCCTTAGCAAGGTCCACCTTCGACAGAACACTCCCACTGCCCACTCTCTCCAGCATCTCCTCTAGGCCCGGAATGTAATAAGGTTCCTTGATAGTCACCTCGTTGAGCCTTCTGTAGTCCACACATAGCCGAATCCCGCCTCCCACCTTCTTCACCGGGACCAAAGGCGACGACCAACAGCTACGACTACGCTCAATCACTCCAACCCATCCAACTCCGCTTTCACCTCGTCCCTAATGCCCATCGGCACTGAATAGGGAGACAGCCTTATGGGAGGGCTGTTCCCAGTGTCAATGGTCATCTTGACTCTGTCTGTGTTTCCGGGGACGTCCGAAAACACATCACCAAACTCAGCCATCAAGTCCTCTAGATCGTCACTCACAAATCCAACACATTCCTCTCTTAACACATTCCTCTGTTGTTCCGCATCCTCTAACACCAAATCCAACCTCCTAATATTCGTCCTCTCCTCATACTTCTTTAGGCAGTTCACGTGTACCACCTTGGCATGCTTCACGTTCCCAACCTTCCCAATCTTATAATTTACTGAACCCATCTTACACAACACACTGAACGGTCCTTCCCAGGAGTCTGCCAGCTTACAGGACATCCCAGGTATCCTATACAAAACCAGATCTCCTTCCTTAAATGTCCTCATCTTACACCCTCTGTTTAGGTAATTCATTCTTCCTTCTCTTCCCTTGGTCATACCCAACGCAGCACAGTCCCGCATACGTTCCAATCTATCCATCAGTCCTGACACCCAATCGCACACACTCCTCTCCTTCCCTTCCACTTCGAAGATACCATGATATAATGCATCCAGGGGCGTTCTGACCCTGAATCCAAACACAACATCAAATGGGCTGAACCCGCTATCTGCATGGGGCATCTGCCTCAGGGCGTACAGTGCTAACGGCACTTGCCCTACCCAATCCACCTTATCCTCTATGCACTTGCCCAACACTCCTTTTAACGTGCCGTGCATCCTCTCTACCATCCCGTTTGTCTGCGGGTGGTAGGGGGACGTTCTCAGCTTCTCCACCCCCAACAGTTCGCATAACTGCCTTACTACTCTGCCACAAAATTGAGCACCCTGATCCGACAACAGTTGCTCCGGTATGGCCGTCCTGGAGAAGATGCTCCAGAGGCCCTCAGCTACCGACCTAGCCGTAATGCTCCGCAACGGAACAGCCTCAGGCCAGCGTGTGGCCATGCAAACATATGTCAGAAGGAAACGGCAACCTCCTTTCCCCTTGGGCAAGGGACCCACCAGGTCCACCGCCACACTTTCGAACGGTTCCGTGAGCACCGGCCTCTCCACGGCGGGCGCCCTGCTTGGCCTAGCCTTGCTCTTCCTCTGACATATTTCACATCCCTTACAGTGATCTTCTACATCCTTCATCATCCCTGGCCAAAGGAAATACCGCGACACTAACTTTGCCACCTTTCCACTACCCAAATGTCCACACCTCTCGTGTGCCATCTCTAAAATCCTTGGTCTGAAATCCTTCGGTACCACAATCACATCAACGAATTCCTCCCACGACACATACATGCCTCTCAGTAACAACTCCTTCTCCCATTTAAACCCTCTATCTCTTCTGGTTCCTAACTCTCTCCACGTCCTCAAACCCTCGTCTGTTAGTAACTTCTCCCTAAACTCCTTCCCGTCATGGCCCTTCTCCATAGGCCCAATCTCTCTAGCCAATTTATCGAACTCCTTCTCGTTCTCATCGGCTGTCACCGACCCCAACGCCTTGGGTTCCCCCTCTACGTCCACATCTTCCTCAACCTCACTTCCCCTACTTCCCGCCAATTCGGGTTCCACTTCGTCCCAGCCTAACGGAGGATCCGACTCCACCTCGTCACCCACTACTTCTTCGGATGACTCAATCGTGCACCACAGATCCTTTATCCCAGCATCGTCTTCGCACTCATCCAACTCAGCCTCCATCCTGGCTTGGTTCCTTGTCAACACGTTGACCTTGGACTCCACTTCCTGCTCTGCCTGACTCCTTTCCCCATAGTCCTCAATGGCCTTGGCATACGCCACAGCTTCGTTTCTGTCCCGCAGGTTCAGGGGGACTATACAAATCACCCCTTCTCCCTCTCTTTCGTCCACCATCGCCAGGTGAGACCTAACCAAGCCTCCCACCTCAAATTCGACAATCGTGCTCCTGTGGGCTCTCCTACCCCCATGTACATTTGCAACTTGGATCTCTCCACAATCCCTGTAGTCACTCTCTAATAACGACTTCGGTACCACCCCAACACTCGCTCCCGAATCTACCAACACCTTGCACTCAGTTCCGTTAACCCGACCCCAAGCAATATTGTCTTTCTTATCCCCAACAACCACAGTCGCCACCTTGCCTCCTTCCCTCTTCACGGGAGCACCCACCTTCTTGCTAGCACATTCAGTGCTGCGGTGTCCCGGCTTGCCGCAGGTGAAACAGGTGATGGACCTGGGTTCTGGCCTGAACTCAGTCCTACTGCCAAACCCCGTCCCCCCCTTGTTGTCCTTGCACTCTCCTGCCCTGTGGCCCTTCCCGCCACAGGAGAAACATGTTACCTCTCGTCCTCCATAGCCCTCTCTAGTATCTCCTCTAAATCCTCTCCTCTCTGTACCAACCTCGCCCAACCATGGCTTGTAGAAGTTGCCTTTCTGCCTCCCTGCAACCCAGTTTTCCCACATCTCCCGCAAGTCCTTCAGGCTCTTAATGGGTTTGGTCTCCATATAGACCTTACCCGGCTGAGGCAGCACCCGCCTGGTGACTGCAGTAGCCAGAGCCACCACACACTGCTCCAAGGTTTCGCACCCCTGCAGGACACCCCTGCAGGTTTTGACAATGTGTTCACAAGCATCTCCACCTGCTAAGTGCTTGAGCCCTTCCCCAGACAGCTCAAACAGGTTACGTCCATAAGTGAGAGTAGTCTCACCCACTGTTTGCAACAAGGCCTGCTTGACCACAGGGTATCCCATATCTCCATCCCTTTCAGCAGCTACCCTGACACATAACTTCTCGGGCAGGCGAGAATAAAGCCTCTCCGCCCAGCTCCCCTCGTCTACCTTGCATTCCTTCAGCAAACGTTCGAACTTGCACAGGTAGTCACTCAGCTCGGTACCTTCTTTGTACGACCCCAGAGCTCTCATCTTCTCCTGTTGCAGTTCCTTAAAATCTTTCCTCTCCTCTTCCGCCCTCCTTCTTTCCACATTCTCTTCTCTCCTTCTCTCTGCCTCTACCCGCATAAATTCCCTCTGTCTATCTTCGTCTTCTCTTCTCCTCTCTCTCTCCCTCTCTTCTCTTTCTTCTCTCCTCCGCCTCTCCTCAACCTCTCTCTTCTCGTCCCTCTCCATTATATACCTCATAAGACTACCCAGCTCTCCTTCCTCCTTCCGAGCCATACCCTCGTCCTCACTAATTTCTCCCCCAACTTGTGTAACTCCTTCCAACCCCGAGCACTCCTCTTGCCTCTCGTCCCCACTCACTTCCTCCTCTGACTCCACCACCTGATCAGGCTTACCCTCGGCAGGTCGCGTTGGATAAGGTGATCTCTTGTGCAGATGAGGTCTGGAATGAGGTCTGTAATTAGAATCCACAGGCGGCAATCTCTTAGAGTGCTTCTTACGAGTCGCCACGGCTCCAACGTCAGTCATAGGAAGGTGTGTGTCCGCGCCTCCCTACTGGCGACCTGTACAAATTAAACACACAATGATAATAAAACTCAACAAGAAGACTGTTACACGTAACACTGATACAGAAAAAATTAAATCACAAAAAACGGTTCACGACAAATACAACAACTGTTAAGGTAAAACCCTGTCCAGCCGAAGTTGTTCCTCTTGCAGCCGTAGCCCAAAGGAGATGGAGCTCCACAACCTAAGTTAGGACGCTGTGATATGAATTTCAGACGCAGCCTGAGCTCGCCCGAATTGCAGTTCCACGACCGTAGTCTGGGACTTGAGTAGAGTTCCGAACGCAGCCTAAGCCCGAATGGAGTGCAACGCCACGATCGTAGTCTGACTGTCTGATTGTTCGCGTGTAGGACGAATCCTAGAAGTCACCCAGGACGAATCCCTTCGAACTTCGTCTGGTCTGAAGTCCTCGGCAACGAATTGCTGTAGGTCCTCGTTGGTCCCCGTGAGAATGTCTTCACCCAGGGATCCCACCGCTGCCACCAATTCTGTGGGGGCCCGCTCTGCGCACAAAACGAGTCGCCAGCAGTAATGGTCGACAGCGATCAATAGTCGCTGCCACCAGAATCCAGCAAGAGGACAAGCCTCACTTATAATAATAATACTACGGTAAACTGGACTAAATTACAACACGTGGTGAGGGGTTTGATATACGTATCCGCCTCACCACACAACCAATCAAAACGATGCACACACAGAAACAACACACACTCAAAACGACGCACACTCAAAACAACAAGTTCTTTATAACGCACAAATACAGCATGATAACATAATGATAGTATGATACATAACCTAAACATAAACTAGCTATCTCTTGTTCTTGAATGTGGGTTGGCCCACATAGCCATTGTAGCCTCTGTAGCCTCTGTAGCCCATGTAGCCTCTGTAGCCCTTGTAGCCTCTGTAGCCCTTTTAGCCTCTGTAGCCCTAGTAGCCTCTGTAGCTCTTGTAGCCTCTGTAGCCCTTGTAGCCTCTGTAGCCTCTGTAGCCCTAGTAGCCCTTGTAGCCTCTGTAGCCATTGTAGCCTCTTTAGCCCTTGTAGCCTCTGTAGCCCATGTAGCCCTTGTAGCTTTTGTAGCCCTAGTAGCCTCTGTAGCCCTTGTAGCCTCTGTAGCCCTAGTAGCCTCTGTAGCCTCTGTAGCCCTTGTAGCCTCTGTAGCCTCTGTAGCCCTTGTAGCCTCTGTAGCCCTTGTAGCCTTTGTAACCTCTGTAGCCCTTGTAGCCTCTGTAGCCCTTGTAGCCTCTGTAGCCCTTGTAGCCTCTGTAGCCATTGTAGCCTCTGTAGCCATTGATTGTAGCCTCTGTAGCCATTGTAGCCTCTGTAGCCATTGTAGCCTTTGTAGCCCTTGTAGCCTCTGTAGGCCTTGTAGCCTCTGTAGCCCATGTAGCCCTTGTAGCCTCTGTAGCCCTTGTAGCCTCTGTAGACCTTGTAGCCTCTGTAGCCCTTGTAGCCTCTGTAGCCCTAGTAGCCTCTGCAGCCCTTGTAGCCTCTGTAGCCCTTGTAGCCTCAGTAGCCTCTGTAGCTCTTGTAGCCTCTGTAGCCCATGTAGCCCTTGTAGCCTCTGTAGCCCTTATAGCCTCTGTAGCCTCTGTAGCCCTTGTAACCTCTGTAGCCCTTGTAGCCTCTGTAGCCCTAGTAGCCTCTGTAGCCTATGTTACCCTTGTAGCCATTGTAGCCTCTGTAGCCATTGTAGCCTCTGTAGCCCTTGTAGCCTCTGTTGCCTCTGTAGCCTCTGTAGACCATGTAGCCTCTGTAGCCCATGTAGCCCTTGTAGCCTCTGTAGCCCTGTAGCCCATGTAGCCCTTGTATCCTCTGTAGCCCTTGTAGCTTCTTTAGCCCTTGTAGCTTCTGTAGTCCTTGTAGCCTCTGTAGCCCTAGTAGCCTCTGTAGCCCTTGTAGCCTCTGTAGCCCTTGTAGCCTCTGTAGTTTCTGTAGCCCTTGTAGCCTCTGTAGCCCTTGTAGCCTCTGTAGCCATTATAGCCTCTGTAGCCATTGTAGCCTCTGTAGCCCTTGTAGCCTCTGTAGCCATTGTAGCCTCTGTAGCCCATGTAGCCCTTGTAGCCATTGTAGCCTCTGTAGCCCTTGTAGCCTCTGTAGCCTCTGTAGCCCTTGTAGCCTCTGTAGCCCATGTAGCCCTTGTAGCCTCTGTAGCCCTTGTAGCCTCTGTAGCCCTTGTAGCCTCTGTAGCCCTTTTAGCCTCTGTAGCCCTAGTAGCCTCTGTAGCTCTTGTAGCCTCTGTAGCCCTTGTAGCCTCTGTAGCCTCTGTAGCCCTAGTAGCCCTTGTAGCCTCTGTAGCCATTGTAGCCTCTTTAGCCCTTGTAGCCTCTGTAGCCTCTGTAGCCCATGTAGCCCTTGTAGCCTCTGTAGCCCTAGTAGCCTCTGTAGCCCTTGTAGCCTCTGTAGTACTTGTAGCCTCTGTAGCCTCTGTAGCCCTAGTAGCCTCTGTAGCCTCTGTAGCCCTTGTAGCCTCTGTAGCCTCTGTAGCCCTTGTAGCCTCTGTAGCCCTTGTAGCCTTTGTAACCTCTGTAGCCCTTGTAGCCTCTGTAGCCCTTGTAGCCTCTGTAGCCTCTGTAGCCCTTGTAGCCTCTGTAGCCTTTGTAGCCTCTGTAGCCCTTGTAGCCTCTGTAGCCCATTTAGCCTCTGTAGTCCTTGTAGCATCTGTAGCCCCTGTAGCCATTGTAGCCTCTGTAGCCATTGTAGCCTCTGTAGCCATTGTAGCCTCTGTAGCCCATGTAGCCCTTGTAGCCTCTGTAGCCTCTGTAGCCTCTGTAGCCCTTGTAGCCTTTGTAGCCTCTGTAGCCTCTGTAGCCCTTGTAGCCTCTGTAGCCTCTGTAAGCCTCTGTAGCCTCTGTAGCCCTTGTAGCCTCTGTAGCCCCTGTAGCCTTTGTAGCCTCTGTAGGCTCTGTAGCCTCTGTAGCCTCTGTAGCCCCTCAATTATAGGGAAGGAAAGGGTCGGCGACGCCAGATTCCAAAGATTTAGTATTCTTGAGTCAATGGACTTGCATAGCTACGGTCTTGTAGCTAATGTTTTTTTTCTTTCATATCTCTCTTTCCACATAAATTCGCCTAAATGGGATAACCTTTCCTTCTTTTACTTTACTCAATACAATTTTATTGTTAGTGTGTATACCAACCACTGTGGGTAGCAAGCAACTTTTGTGAGGGGATAAAACTCCATTTTAATCTACCCACTGGTCAGAAAACTGCTGTTCCTGGGGGACACATATGCTTGTATGAAAAGTAATGAATCTACGTCTCTTTTTGTCCACTTAGAAGTCAACAATTTAAGAGCGACCCAGTGCAGTATATTCCAACTGATCCGATCCAATTTTGTAGATTACACTGTTTGAATTTACTACCTTTTATGGTGCAACTTTTTTTTTGGGCTGATTTTTAAGAAACACGAAGCAGTCAGCTAGCTCTGTGTGGGAGTGGTCACTAATAATTAGCACACAATGTTATTCATGTCACCATACTTACCATACTTACCATACTAACAAACTTTGTACTCATAACTTATTTTTCATTTCTATGTCACCTGGATGTGTGATGTTATCAACACGAAATTATATCTCGAATAGTATTAAGTATAAGTTGACAATATAACACTCCACGACAGGTAATAACTTAACACCCCCTATTGGCGCGTCGTAATCACGTGAGGAAATGATTTCTTGCTGCTTGAGATGGTTTGGCTTAAAGTAATGGAGTGCTGGGTGGAGTTTCACATTGAAATATATACCAGTGAATGTCTCTGGCCTGTTTACTCTTATGAAGACTGTGTTTACTTCTACCATTGTTATTGCTTGAGCTATATAATTGATGCCTGATTAGAATAGCTAATAAGTTATTCTTTTGGTCTGAGATGAATTTTGTAATAGCATAGTTGCCAACCATCCCGGTTTTTACGGGAAATCCATGTTTTCTCTGGAAATCCCTGTTTTCCCTGTTCCCGCCCGGTTGAAGGACTTTTCCCGGTTTTTGTCTAGACGACACTGTTACCTAATCTTACCTCAGCACTCTGATTGGTTGATAAAAATACTCAGGCACACTGATTGGTGGATTAAAATAGAATGTCCACTGCACTCAGCTAGCTTGAGCCTCAGGCACACTCATTGGTGGATAAAAATAGAACATCCACTGCACTCAGCTAGCTCAACAAACCTCGAGCACACTCATGGGTTAATTAAAATACAACATACACAAGAGCTACCTGCAAGGCAATTCATCATGATTAATCATATTCATTGAAATTTAATGATGTTCATGGCGGATATGGTTGGTGTATAGTCTTTTCCCAGGTTTTTTCTTCTGAAAGTTGGCAACTAAGTTGTGGAGACCGTGAGTCCATCGGCCCCACCATCATCATCATCAAGAATGAAGAACCGACTGTTTTGTGTGTGTATTTTCAGCGTACAATTGTTCATTGTGTGCTTGTCGTGTGCAAAACTGTGTGCATTACGTATAGTTGTTATTGTGTGCAATGTGTGCATTTTGGCGGGCTAGGATCGGGATCAGGCTTCTCATTGGTTTGAGAAGTTATCCAATCAAAGGGGCAGCCAACACATAGCTTCGTGGCCTGTGATGGCTACATATAAAGACGGGTCTAGTCGGTGTGTAGGTAGTTATAGTAACACATGACTTCCATAATTAATGTGGATTCACTTCATTTCGTGGCGGTGATGTGGGTAGAGCAGGTCACAATGTTTGGTGCGAACCAGACACTAGAGTAATCTATATGTTTGTTAACACCTCGAGAGCTGGAACGATCCCGGCGCGGTGTCACATCCATGCGTGCTATGTAGTTCCCAGACCTTTCAACTAATCTGTGTTACAACAAGCCCATCCGACTGCGACACTGTGGAACAAACAATAAAGGGTAAGACTTTGGCCGTACCCTTCCACAAGTGGTGGCAGCGGTGGGATCTTCTCTAAACCGAAGTATTGCTGCCAAACTCACCGCCTGTCGAAAATCAACCTACCGTTTGGAGCCGAATTAGAGACTTGGCCACCCAGACAACCAAACCTGACTGGAGCCGAATTAAAAACTTGGCCGCCCAGCCTATTTAACCGTCGCCTATTGTTCGACGCAAGACCGCCGAGACGTAGAGACGTACTACCGACCGTCGACGTAACCGATCGCCAGAGGTCGAGAAGAAGCCGCTAACTGAAGGAGACTTAAGAAATCTTCTCCAACCGGCCGTGAAAGAAGACAACTCATCATCAGCAGGCAGCACTGGATCTGTGGGGGCACTGAGTCTGTGGAAACCGGAATTGACAATTCACACTTGTTTGTTTGTGCATTACTGTAATACGCCTAACTGTTCTTATTATTCCTGTATTTTTATTTCTCTGTGTGTGCAGACTTACTTTCTGAGGAAAGCACAGCCTGACCAATGCCTCCCAAGAAGCAACGGAGACAGAGAGACCCGCCAGAGCTGAGTGACGACGACGGATCGATCATCACACCACTCGGTGAGGGCGGTGACCTTGTTCAGGGTGGAGATGTGAATTTGGGGCTTGTGTCTGAGGGTAGAGGCACGGAGGAAGTAAGAAGCACTTACCTAGGATCGCCTAGGAGAGATAGGAGTAGGCCACCTGACGCTAGAACGAGTGAAGCAGAGGCAGCGGGGGCAGGAGGGTTGTTGACAGTGGATACCAGTGGGTTGAACTCTCTGTTAGCTTCGATGAGGGATTTTGTGGACTTGTCTAGGGATAATCTAAGGAGACCTGACACTTCCATATCTAGAGCTAGCCCTAGGGACCGGGTTAAGGAGTTACCTAGTTACCTAGAGGGCGGGGACTTATCTCTATACCTAAGGGGGTTGGAGGCAGAGTTGGAGGAGCTCAAAGTAGATAAGGGGGAGTGGAGAGGAGTCTTATTGATGAAATTACCAGCTAAGACAAAGGAGTCCATAGTTGAACTAGTCGAGGCGAGAGTACCTTATAGTGAACTCAAGCAGGCCCTTGTTAAAAGAACAGGGAGGGGTCTAGCTGAAATTGGAGTAGAGTTATTTCCACCTCGACGGAAAGCCCGGAGTGATGTAGTAGGATACATTAAGGGACGTGTCGCAATGGTGGAGAGACTTAAAATGCTGTGTAATGGGGATGTAGATCAATTAGCACTATTTGTTGCTACTGGGTCCTTGTACGCTGATTTGCCAGTTAATCAAGCCACAGCCATTAAGAACCAGCAGTGTGAGAGCTTACAAGAAGTTGTGGAAGCTGGACTAGTATTAAAAGAACTAGGAATAATTAGTGGCATAAGTGAGAGGGAAGGAGCTAGTAAACTGGGGGAAAGCAACAAGAAGGTGAAATGTTTTGTCTGCAGGAAGCCAGGGCATAAAGCCTTTGACTGTCCCGAAAGAGAGAAGAGAGGGAAACCTAAGGAACGTGAAACACCTAAACAAACAGATAAAGATACAAAAGTGAAAGCTACTAGATGGGCAGTGAGTGACAATGAAGGTGTTACACTGAGAGGAAGTGTGAACGGTGTGCCGTGTGATATAGTGCCAGACACGGGCGCCACAGTCACTATTGTACCTGTGAAATACGTACCCCATGTCAACTACTTGACAAATTCGAACTGATACAAGGTGTGGCGGGAGAACCTGTTAGAGCTCAGTGTGCCCAGGTAATGTTTGGCCTGGAAGGGAAACAGTTTAGCTTGCGGGTTGTAGTTTCTGATGAGCTTAAGACTGATAAGGTAATCTTTGCCATACCCCTAGGTGAGAATGAAGCAACCAAACTGTTACTGGGTGCGGCCTCAGAGGCAGATACCTCGAGGGCCGGGTATTCTGGTATTACCCCAGACACCCAGGGCGGGGCCAAAGCCATGGCTGACTCCCTGTCACTTCCGACCAGTGCATTAATTCACACTGAGCCAGAAGAGCAGTGTAGAGTTGTCACACGTAAACAAGCCAGAGATGTTGAATTAGAGCAAGCCAGACTAGAGGAAGAAGCTCAGAGAGTAGCTGGGTTATTACCTGGGTCTGGAAGTGGTTCTGAAGGTAGCACTAAAGTAGTAAGAGAGACAACACCCAGGGTGGGTAGTGCACTCGAGAGAGAGAGTGAGGGTCTTGAGACTACTAGTGTGAAGCAGAGAGGGAAAGGTGATGCTTTGTCGAAGGATAGAGCCAAGCCCAAGAGGACCATGCCCTCCAGTGCGGGTGTGGCAAGTAAGACCACACCTCCTGGAGGAGTGGCAACTAGTATTGCTCTGTCTGAGGATAGGGTGAACGGTTCTGAGAGTGAGTCTAGCGGGTCTGGTAAGGGGTTAGGACCAGTGGTGGTTGGTAGCGAGGACCCACATGACGTGAAGTCCACACCTTCGGGTCAGGATGTGGCAGTTCCTAGTGCACCCAGTAAGAAGGGCGGGGCTAGGAAAGGGAAATGTGGTAAGGTGGCAAGTAAGACTCCACCTCCCACTGTAGTGGAACCCAAGGAGCTCTCAGGTGACTCTGAGGTCGTCAAGCAGAGCGAGGGTCGGGTAAAAGTCGGTACCAATGCTGGTCTAACCAGGGGGGAGGCCGATGACAGTTGTTTGCAGTTGGAGCTACCAGATGCTAGTGTGGGAGATGAGGCAGAAGGGAAGAAGGCTTTACAGCAGAGGCAGAAAGATGATCCGGGATTGTCTAACTGTATGCTTCTGGCCAGTTCACATCTTAGAGGATATGAGATCCGTGATGGCTTGTTAGTGCATGTTATAGCAGGAGACTTTGGGAAAGAAATACTGCGAGTTGTGGTTCCGGAAGTAGATAGGCCTAGGATTTTAAGGCTCGCACATGATCACGGGGGGCATTTGGGTGTCAAAAAGACCAGGGAAAAACTTAATAAACTTTTCACCTGGCCTGGGATGGCCCGGGATGTCGTGAGATACATAGAGTCGTGTGAAGTGTGTCTGAAAGTCAATAAGTCGGGGAACAAACCCCATAAGCTAATTGAGAGGCCAGTGGTTGGGGAGCCATTTAAGAGCATAGCGGTTGACGTAGTTGGGCCATTACCCAAAGGGAAGGGCGGGGCCCAATACCTGCTAACTTATGCATGCATGGCCACGAGATGGCCAGAGGCCATACCATTGAGAGGTGTCACTGCCACAGAAGTGGCGGAAGCTTTCTGTTCAATACTGTGTAAGACGGGTCTCCCAGATGTTATATTAACTGACAGAGGGACAGTTTTTACTAGCAAACTTTTTGTGAGAGTAGCACAGCTGTTTGGTTGTGAGAGAATCCTTTCCGCGCCGTACCACCCCCAGGGTAACGGCGTGGTAGAGCGGTTCCATGGCACGCTGAAGCCGATGCTAGCCAAGGCAAGCCATAAGGGGTTGGATTGGGTCCGTTTTCTGCCGCTAGCCTTGTTCGCACTCAGACAAATGCCGCATCAGGACTCTGGGCTTAGCCCCTTTGACCTGGTGTATGGGTTCAATGTAAGGGGGCCATTAGACGTTGTGTACCTAGGGTGGGTGGAAGATGTATGTGAAGGTGTAGCTGTTTCTAAGTGGATCGAGACGCTGCAGGATAGGCTCCAGGAACTTACAGACCTGAGTGTTGCACGGAGAAAGAGGGCTAAGGATAGGCAGAGGAGTAAGCTGAACTCAACAAGGTCCAACAGGAAGTTGGCTGAGGGTCAGAGTGTATTAGTCAAGGTGCCAGGGAGATGTGGGGCATTCCAGAGTAGTTGGGAGGGTCCCTACAAAATAGCTAAGGTTCTCAGCGAGGTCAATTACTCGGTGACAGGTGATGGGTTACCAGGGAAAGGGAGAACTATGCATATCAATAACCTTAAGGTGTATCACGAGAGGAAGGTATACAGGGCAGTGGTCGCTGTTGAGGATGCTGAGGAGAAGGGCGTGGTTAAAGGTAACACGTTGGAGGATGAACCATGTGTGGGTTTTAATCCTACTCAGTTAGAGGAATTACTTCGGGAATTTCCTCATACCTTCAGTGAGACACCGGGTTGCAGTGACAATGTGGTATGTGAGGTCAAGCTGGTAGAGGGTGCTCAGCCGGTCAACCAGCCGGTGAGAAGAGTTCCATTTAGTCTAGTTGACGGTGTTAAAGCTGCCATAGACACCATGTTGGTAAACGGTGTCATTGAGGAGGCTGAGGGCTCGCGATGGAGCAGCCCAATAGTGCCTGTTCATAAACCTGACGGTTCAGTCCGAGTATGTATTGATTTCAGGGAGTTAAATGAGTTAACACCCCAGGTGCGGCATCACATGCCAACCCTGGTAGAATTACTAGATCGGGCGGGTAGCTGTGGAGTCTTGTCAACCCTGGACCTCACAGCGGGGTTCCACCAGGTGGAGGTAGCAGAGAATTGTAGGGATCTCACCACATTTGGTAGTCCATGGGGGTGTTTCAGGTTCAAGCGAATGCCCTTTGGACTAAAGAATGCGCCGGCCATATTCCAGCGTATGGTCGATGGTGTGTTGAGGGACGTCAGGAAAGTAGCAGGATGCTATATAGACGACGTTTTGGTTTTCACAAAGTCGTGGGAGGAGCACCTGATAGCCTTGAGAAGAGTATTAGAGTGTCTAAGTAGTGCCGGGTTGACTGTGAAGCTGCGTAAGTGTAGGTTTGGGAAGAAAAGGTTGCGGTATTTAGGTCACTTGGTTGGTGAGGGTAGAATGTCTGTTCCTGAGGACAGGGTTACCGCCCTTGCTGAGTGGCCACTTCCTACTACCAAGAAGCAGTTGAAGTCATTCCTCGGGGTTGTGGGATATTATCGGAGATTCATCAATGAGTTTGCCACCCACGCAGCTGTGTTGACACCTTTGACGACCAGGGAGGCGTTGGGAAGGATTGTGTGGACTTCTGAGGGTGAGGAAGCCTTTAATGTGCTCAAATTGTCTTTGTGTCATTGTGTGTGTTTGACGGTTCCGTGTCCCACGGATGAGTTTGTGTTGATCACAGATGCTTGTGCTGTGGCTGTGGGTGGATGTCTTCACGTTCTGAGGGATGGAGTTGAACTTCCTGTTGGATTCTTCTCAAGGATTCTGAGAGGGGCGGAGTCGCGCTACTCGGTCTCGGAAAAGGAGGCGCTGGCAATCGTGGCGTGCCTGGACCATTTTGATGTCTTCCTGTTTGGACGACCGGTAGTGGTCAGGACTGATCACAGGCCTAATCTGGCTCTAATCAGCGGGTCCTCCAGATCTGGTTTAAACCCTAGATTGTGGAGGTTGGCACTTAGGCTACAAGGCCGAGTGGAGAGTGTCGAATACGTGCCAGGGGAGGACATTCCCCACGCAGATGGACTGTCCCGGATGTTGGATAACACGGATCGAACGACCGATTATGCAGATGGACCTCTTCGAGATGTGGATTCTGGGTGTGTCATGGATGTTCCGAAGGAATTGGATGGAGGTCTCCATCTTAACCAGGGGGGTGTGGAGACGGAGTCATCGGGCCCCACCCATCATCATCATCAAGAATGAAGAACCGAACTGTTTGTGTGTGTATTGTCAGAGGACAATTGTTCATTGTGTGCTTGTCGTGTGCAAAACTGTGTGCATTACGTATAGTTGTTATTGTGTGCATGTGTGCATTTTGGCGGGCTAGGATCAGAGGATCAGGCTTCTCATTGGTTGAGAAGTTAGCCAATCAAAGCACCCACATAGCTTCGTGGCTGAGCTACTTAAGACTCTGTCTGAGGTAGTTTAGCCGGCTTCCTTTTGTGATTCACTTCATTTCTGTTGCTGTGTACGCTATGTTTAAGATAAGACTTAAAACCTCTATATCTGGAACGTCCTGGGGGAAACGTGCATAGTAGCTACTGGAAGCCCTGGTGGCAGTGGAACAAACAATAAAGGGTAAGACTTTGGCCGTACCCTTCCACAAACACTTACAATCGGAAATAGTCTCATACAATATCTTAGTTAGAAGTTGCAAACAACACTGTAGTGTACACTTTCAGTGTAAGGTAAGGTGTCTCATAGGCTATGTAAAATTATTGAAATTAAAATACAAAACAGCTTGGTTGTGTGGAGTACATATTCTATTAGCCATTATACTCAATACTTCATAGCCCACATAATTATCATACAGCCATTCAGCAGTGATAGGGAGTTTAATTGTGAACCTCTTTCCAAGAAGAGAAAATTATCTTCGAGTCCCAAGGTAATACATTTATTTATTGGTATTCACTAAAAGCATTCCTATTATGTAATTGGTAAAAGGAATCTGAAATATGTCAAGGGTTTCTGGACTGTAGTGTGACCAGTCCTAGTGGTTTTTTGCCAGGCATCAGTCAGGGGTCTGTAGATACGTTTCAGTCAAAGAAAGCTAGAGGTAAGCTAAACATATTTTTGTATGCGTGTATGCAATACTTCACTTGGTATGAAAATGATGTTATTCTGAATTTGCAATTTAGATATTGTTGATCTCACAAAACTGAATACTGATGTAGATGACCATGATATCTATTGGATGAAAGACTTTATGTTGTATAAAGAAGATCAAAAGGCATTACTGAATGGCCATTGGCTGACAGACAGTATTATTACAGCCGGACAAATTTTGTTACAGAAACAAAATCAAAGTATTGGTGGATTACAACCTACAATTTTATCTGAAAATTTTCAGTTTTCAATTCAAAAAGGAGAGTTTGTTCAAATAATCAATGTGAATAATTCACATTGGCTTACTGTTTCCAACATTGGTTGCCCCAAGGGAACTGTCAACATATATGATAGCGTTTCAAGTAATAGTCTATCTGCTCACACAGTCAAAGTAATTGCAGGAATTTTATTCGTGACTGATCTAAAAAAGATAACTGTGAACTATATTGACGTTCAAACACAGTCCAATTGCAGTGACTGTGGTGTATTTTCACTGGCATTTGTGACATCTCTTTGTCATGGTGAGGACCCCTCCAAAATTTCATACGTTACATATAAGCTTCGTGATCACCTCTATAATTGCTTGGAAAAACATACAATGTCACCATTTCCACGTCGCAATCGTCAACGAACAGTCCAAATTGGGCTTCAAGAATGCTTCAACATCTATTGTGAATGTAGGCTTCCAGAGTATGGCAAGATGATTAAATGTGAACGTTGCGATGAGTGGTTTCACAAGAAATGTATTGTTGCTCCTAGTACAGTATGGAAGAAAGGCAATTCAGTGCAATGGTTTTGCAAAAACTGCTGTTAGATATTAACTACAACTCACTTTCATATATTTGATATTATATCTTTATTGTGTCATAATTTCTTGATTTCTATAGTGAATTGCTAAATAATTATTTGCTTTGAGTAGTAATTCAAAGGAGAAATTAGGGACATAGCTAATAGTACTTTATCCTAAAACTATGAAAGTTGTACTTTCAAACTTCATACCTTCAAGAGAAATGAAATGGGAGAGAGGGGGGCGGGCGTCCTTCAAGAGGGGGGACTGCTGTATTAAATTATTGTATACGATCAAACTAATGTTTCCACCTTGGCAAACGTCCATTAGCAGTGGATAACTCTAAGTAGCTATAGTATGAAATTTTACATTGATATCAGTATAATTAAAAGTTGGACCAATAGTATAGCTATGTTGATATATGTATGTATATTATATATCAACATATATGAGGGTTGTGTCCCCATGTAGCTAGCAACTTATTTACTTGTGTTGCATTAGTTAACTTAAACGACAATTAAGAGATTATTAGTTAGGCCTTTCTCTGATTTTAGGTTTTGTGTGACATTTGATAAGCTGACTTATAGCTACCTAATCTTTATCAGTGGACCCACAGGGCAAAAGCTGTGTGAAGAGTTGTCAGTAGCTGTCTACTGCAAAAGTTAGCCTCACTAAAGATACCTCGAGTTAGTTAAGTTGTAAATAGCTAGTGTAAATTTAGTAGATTCTGAAACTATTAGCTAGTAGTGATTTAAAAAACTAACTAAAACCAATATAAACAATCTTGATAACACTAGCTAACTAAAACTAATACATGACACTCCAAAATATCTTTAAACTAATTGATTAACGTTTGCTAACTAGCTAATCAAACTAACTAATTTGGAAAAATACCATATCAAGCAACACTCTACTTCTTAACATTTATTTGGTAGCTATAGCTACATAAAAAATGCCCAAATTGGATGGCTGGCCCTGTCCACTATGCTCTGCATCAAATCATTGAAAATAAATAAATAAAAAATTGTTGAAATCACAATAGCTAACTAGTAGGTATAGAAAATACAATGCTGCTATGTATCAGTTTGTAAGGGGTGAATATAGTTACGTATAATTGAAAAAAATTTCAAGTCAAGTTTAACACTCTACTAAAATTATTCCCACTAGACCAAGTTCTCTGTGTTACCCAGGATGTCACCTAGCCACTGATTCTACACTTTAATGAAAAGAAGAAGTCTTCACTTACAGTGTATTTGGCTAAATGTGCAAGTAGACAAGCTGAGAGACCTGACACTCTCACTCACCTTAAGCCATTTACAATCCTGCCATGGCCAGACGGTAAGAACTGCCCACTAAAGTGAATAGCTATTTGGGGGAGGGGGGGACATTATTCACCGTAGGGTATACTAAATTCACTCGTGTCCTCGTAACCCATTTACAGTCGTGCCACAGCCAGGCAGTGAGAACAGCCTATACTAAAGTGAATAGTTACAATGGGGGAGGGGGGACATTATTCACTGGAGGGAGACAAAATTCACTAGTGAATTTTGTCCCGGGAGACATTATTCACTAGTGAACACTGTCCGGGGGGACATTATTCACTAGTGAATACTGTCCGGGGGACAGTTTATAGGGGGGACAAAATTCACTACGACAACGTGACAAGCACGTTTTTAAGGGGCGGTTCCCATTACCGTAACGTACGATGGTAGGACTGAAATTCTACTCGCTTTTTCTTGAAAACTAATTCAAAACTAAAAATTCTGGCACATTAAAGGGACTTACTCTGTGAAGTGCTATAGTTTGATGTCGCTTTCAAAGCCTGGGTAGCCGTACTCTTCGAGATCCCTTGTTGACTGAATGAATGAACTAGAGCACTGAAGTGCAAACCCTCAGTGCTAGTTAGCTAGTATGATAAAGAAAAGGAAAAGTGTAGAAACAAAAAAAAAAAAAAGAGAAGTGGCATGAAGAGAGGCAGGATGAAGAGGGACAAAGAAAGAGGAAATGAAAGGAAAAGGTAGGAAAGCAATAAAAACAGTAGGAAGAGGAAAATAAGGCAAGAAGAAAAAAAAAAAAAAAAAAACAGGATGAAAAAAAAAATGAAAAAAAAAAGCGTCTACTAGGGTTCGAACCAGAGACTTCTAGGTTAGCCATTTGCTCACTCAAGAACTATGCCACGGATCACCTCATGCTCAATCCATGTAATTGTTAGCTATTTAAAAGTGATTTGGAACCTGCAAGCTGGCTCACGTGACAAGCAAGTTTTTTTAAGGGGCGGTTCCCATTACCGTAACGTACGATTGTAGGACTGAAATTCTACTCGCTTTTTCTTGAAAACTAAGTCAAAACAACAATTCTGGCACATTAAAGGACTTACTCTTTGAAGTGCAATGTCCCTGATTTCGCTTCCAAAGCCTGGGTAGCCTACTCTTCGAGATCCCTTGTTGATTAATGAATGAATGACAGGTTGACTACTATAACCCTCAGGCGCATGCGCACTGAGGGTTACTAGCGTCACTGAAGTGCAAACCCTCAGCGCTAGTTAGCTAGTATGATAAAGAAAATAATAACAAAGAAAAAGTGTAGAAACAAAAAGAAAGAAAGAGAAGTGGCATGAAGAGAGGCAGGAAAGAGAAAAAGACAATGAAGAGGGACAAAAGAAAGAGGAAATGAAAGGAAATGGTAGGAAAGCAATAATAACAGTAGGAAGAGGAAAATAAGGCAACAAGAAAAGGAAAAAAAAAAAAAAACAGGATGAAAAAAAAAATCGTCTACTCGGGTTCGAACCAGAGACTTCTAGTTTAGCTATTTGCTCACTCAACAACTATAACACAGAACAACTCACGCTAAATCCACGTAATTGTTAGCTATTTAAAAGTGATTTGCAACCTGCAAGCTGGCTCACGTGACAAGCAAGTTTTTAAGGGGCGGTTCCCATTACCGTAACGTACGATTGTAGGACTGAAATTCTACTCGCTTTTTCTTGAAAACTAAGTCAAAACTAAAAATTCTGGCACATTAAAGGGACTTACTCTGTGAAGTGCTATAGTTTGATGTCGCTTTCAAAGCCTGGGTAGCCGTACTCTTCGAGATCCCTTGTTGACTGAATGAATGAATGAATGAACTAGAGCACTGAAGTGCAAACCCTCAGCGCTAGTTAGCTAGTATGATAAAGTGATTTGCAACCTGCAAGCTGGCTCACGTGACAAGCACGTTTTTAAGGGGCGGTTCCCATTACTGTAACGTACGATGGTAGGACTTAAATTCTACTCGCTTTTTCTTGAAAACTAAGTCAAAACTAACAATTCTGGCACATTAAAGGGACTTACTCTGTGAAGTGCTAGAGTTTGATGTCGCTTTCAAAGCCTGGGTAGCCGTACTCTTCGAGATCCCTTGTTGACTGAATGAATGAATGAATGAATGACCGGTTGACTACTATATACCCTCAGGCGCATGCGCACTGAGGGTTAATGAACTAGAGCACTGAAGTACAAACCCTCAGCGCTTGTTAGCTAGTATGATAAAGAAAAATAAAAGTGTAGAAACAAAAAAAAAGAAAGAGAATTGACAGAAGAGAGGCAGGAAAGAGAAAAAGACAATGAAGAGGGACAAAAAAAAGAGGAAATGAAAGGAAAAGGTAGGGAAGCAACAATAACCGCAGGAAGCGGAAAATAAGGCAAGAAAAAAAAAAAAAAAGAGGGATGAAAAAAAAAATGAGCATCTACCTGGGTTCGAACCAGAGACTTCTAGGTTAACTATTCGCTCACTCAACTGCTTTGCCACAGAACACCTCACGCTGAAACCATGTAATTGTTAGCTATTTAAAAGTGATTTGCAACCTGCAAGCTGGCTCACGTGACAAGCAAGTTTTTTAAGGGGCGGTTCCCATTACCGTAACGTACGATTGTAGGCTACTCGCTTTTTCTTGAAAACTAAGTCAAAACTAACAATTCTGGCACATTAAAGGGACTTACTCTGTGAAGTGCTATAGTTTGATGTCGCTTTCAAAGCCTGGGTAGCCGTACTCTTCGAGATCCGCTGTTGACTGAATGAATGAACTAGAGCACTGAAGTGCAAACCCTCAGCGCTAGTTAGCTAGTATGATAAAGTGATTTGCAACCTGCAAGCTGGCTCACGTGACAAGCACGTTTTTAAGGGGCGGTTCCCATTACCGTAACGTACGATTGTAGGACTGAAATTCTACTCGCTTTTTCTTGAAAACTAAGTCAAAACTAACAGTTCTGGCACATTAAAGGGACTTACTCTGTGAAGTGCTATACTTTGATGTCGCTTTCAAAGCCTGGGTAGCTGTACTCTTCGAGATCCCTTGTTGACTGAATGAATGAATCAATGAATGAACTAGAGCACTGAAGTGCAAACCCTCAGCGCTAGTTAGCTAGTATGATAAAGTGATTTGCAACCTGCAAGCTGGCTCACGTGACAAGCAAGTTTTTTAAGGGGTTGCTGTAACGTACGATTGTGGGACTGAAATTCTACTCGCTTTTTCTTGAAAACTAAGTCAAAACTAACAGTTCTGGCACATTAAAGGGACTTACTCTGTGAAGTGCTATAGTTTGATGTCGCTTTCAAAGCCTGGGTAGCCGTACTCTTCGAGATCCCTTGTTGACTGAATGAATGAATGAATGAATGAATGACGGGTTGACTACTATATACCCTCAGGCGCTTGCGCACTGAGGGTTAATGACGGGTTGACTACTATATACCCTCAGGCGCATGCGCACTGAGGGTTAATGAATGACCGGTTGACTACTATATACCCTCAGGCGCATGCGCACTGAGGGTTAATGAATGAATGACGGGTTGACTACTATATACCCTCAGGCGCATGCGCACTGAGGGAAAATGATGGGTTGACTACTATATACTCTCAGGCGCATGCGCACTGAGGGTTAATGAATGAATGAATGAACTAGAGCACTGAAGTGCAAACCCTCAGCGCTCGTTAGCTAGTATGAAGTGATTTGCAACCTGCAAGCTGGCTCACGTGACAAGCAAGTTTTTTAAGGGGCGGTTCCCATTACCGTAACGTACGATTGTGTGGGACTGAAATTCTACTCGCTTTTTCTTGAAAACTAAGTCAAAACTATCAATTCTGGCACATTAAAGGGACTTACTCTATGAAGTGCTATAGTTTGATGTCGCTTTCAAAGCCTGGGTAGCCGTACTCTTCGAGATCCCCTGTTGACTGAATGACTGAGTGAGTGAACTAGAGCACTGAAGTGCAAACCCTCAGCGCTAGTTAGCTAGTATGATAAAGAAAAGGAAAAGCGTAGAAACAAAAAAAAGAAAGAAAGTGGGATGAAGAGAGGCAGGAAAGAGAAAAAGACAATGAAGAGGAACAAAAGAAAGAGGAAATGAAAGGAAAAGGTAGGAAAGCAATAAAAACAGTAGGAAGAGGAAAATAAGGCAATAAGAAAAAAAAATGAAAAAATAACAGGATGAAAAAAAAAAATGAAAAAAAAAATCGTCTACTCTGGTTCGAACCAGAGACTTCTAGGTTAGCTATTTGCTCACTCAACAACTATACCACGGAACAACTCACGCTAAATCCACGTAATTGTTAGCTATTTAAAAGTGATTTGCAACCTGCAAGCTGGCTCACGTGACAAGCAAGTTTTTAAGGGGCGGTTCCCATTACCGTAACGTACGATTGTGGGACTGAAATTCTACTCGCTTTTTCTTGAAAACTAAGTCAAAACTAAAAATTCTGGCACATTAAAGGGACTTACTCTGTGAAGTGCTATAGTTTGATGTCGCTTTCAAAGTCTGGGTAGCCGTACTCTTCGAGATCCCTTGTTGACTGTATGAATGAATGAATGAATGAATGAATGAATGAATGACGGGTTGACTACTATATACCCTCAGGCGCATGCGCACTGAGGGTTAATGACTGAATGACTGACAGGTTGACTACTATTAATTATCTGTGGTCCACTTACCTCATACCTTCTCGTTCCCCGCCTCCCCTCCAGGCCACGCTCTTCACGTGTATCATTTTTGCCGGTGGTGCTAAGCCATAGGCTCTCACCCCTCCCCCTCACTGAGTGGTGTGAAGGGGTGAGAATGTTGGGGAAAATCCCAACATCCGGCCCAGCACCTGTCACATTGCCTGGGCAATGGAAGTAAATTATATACCCACTGGATATATATTTTTAAAAAAGGAAGAACTTTACCCACACTGTCTCTGCTCTCTCTTGTTGCTGCTGCTTGTCTTGTTGGCTCAAGCACGTGTTCACTAATTGTTTCTCCCCGCGCATGTCCCCTCCATAACCTTGTATCCCATTCTGCCACCCATTTCTCCTGGCACCCTCGTATTGTTCCTACTATTAACACCATCCACTTTGTTCTTATCACCATCAGTATTAACATTATCATACGTGCTGTTACTATAATCATGACACTGTAACCATAAATGACACACATGTTATACCTAGAGTCCTGATCTTGGCTGTAAAGTCCTGTGACCATCCCTGGCCCTGCCACATGTTACGAACACAATACCTGAGAGTAGCCTGCTAGTTGGTCCCTTGGTATTCGAACGTATTCCAGGTAGGCCAGGCTACGCCACCTTCCCAATGTCTTAATGACTGAGTCCTCTAGTCCATTCTTGGCTGCTGTCGTTGCAGCCCCAATGCGAAAACTGTGGCCGCAGTACTTGGTTGGGTCCAGACCTGCCTTTCTTATCGCATCCCTCACAACTGTAACTAGACGTTGCCGAGTCAGGCAAACGCCATCGGGAAATAGAAACAGTGGACCCTTCTTCCTGCCTCGCACCACCAGGTAGTTGACCAGGGCCTTCACTGGACAGATGTCTGACTGCGTTCTACCAAGGAAGAGATGGATACCCTTTCGAAAAGGGTCGGTCTTTGAATGTTTGATAGAGACCCTCACCACCCTTGGCCGGACTGGGTCATCTACTGCTATGTCCTCTATTGACAAGTGCACCCCTGGGTCATACCCACTTTCCGTGGGGACGGTCATCTCTCCTGACCTCAGGAAACCGAAGAACCCCAGACAGCACGCGGCCCACAGCATACTGGCACCAGGTCGTGGTTCGTTCTCCCATACTGTTTTCAGCATCCTGAGAATGTCTGGAGAAATGGGTAGCCTCTCTCGCTTCTCTAATCCCTTCTCTGATTCTACCCTTTTGACTCCCTGCAGTACATACTGGAGTCTTGGGAGACCTGCAGCAAACACGTCTCGCTCACCCTCCACAACGTGGAGATGGCGTACCGCCGAAAGGTAGACCTTAATGGTGCGATGCCTCAATCCCGCTTCTGCCAAGTGGGCAACAAATTTGCACAGAGTCGCTTCGGATGCAGGCATGGCTTGAAATCCTCCCGCACCACAAAACGTCACAAACCTGTTCTGGCCACAGCGGTACACACGCTGTGTTGACCCAGCTAAACCCTTTGCAAGAAACTTTTCCACAAGCCGGTCCAGCTCTCCGATGTCCAGTCGCACTGGCTGAACACCAGCAGCTGAACTAGCTCTGGTAGGATGACCGATGGTTCCCTCTTGGCCGATAACACCTGTGAGAAAAACAGATCGACATCATTTCGGGAGAGCGCATCTGCTGCCCTGTTCTCCACCCCTGGGATGTGTTGCCCAATGATTGATACATTGTAGTGGGCCAGAATAAAAAATGGGCACCTCATCAGATGCATCAACTTCTCATCTTTGCTCCAGCCTGATCTCAGTACCGCCACAACCGCTGCGTTATCACACCAGCACTTAATTGTTTTACCACGCCACTGCTCACCCCACATAGCTGCCCCAATTACTATCGGTAACAACTCTTTCACAGTGATGTGTATCGTGCTCCATGACTCTGGCAGTGCCAGCTGAAACCAGTTTCCCTCAGAAGAGAAAGCACCACACCCCCATGAGCCTGACGCATCTGACGTTATTACCCCTGCTACATCGGTGGGTGCTACCCCTGACATCATCCCCACCCCATTCCATGTTGGGAGGAAGCATGCCCACCACTCCAGGTCCGATCTGAATTCTTTGTTCAGCCGGACCCTGTAGTGCAGTTCCTTCACTGAAGCTGATAGGGAAATCATCCTCCTCAGGAAGGTTCTGCCTGGCTTCACTACACAACATGCATGTTGCAGTTGACCTATCAGCGACAGTAATTCTTTTTTGGTGCATGACTTCCGGTTCTTCCACTTGGTAATCTCAACCTTCAAGCGCTGCAGTTTCTCCTGTGGTAACCTGATTTCCATGCTCACCGCATCCAGCTCAATGCCCAGGAATGTCAGGGTGGTAGCCGGACCTTCCGTCTTGTGCCCTGCTATTGGCACCCCTAGGCCCCGGCATAAATGGAGCGCTTTGTCCAGTGCAATCTGACATTCTGATACACCTGCGCTTCCGAAAACAATAAAATCATCCAAATAATGCAGTGAGCTCCCAATACCCTGTCTCCTCATCATCCACTCAATCGCGTCAGCTACTGCATTAAAGATTTTGGGCGCCGACCTCAGCCCGAATGGGAGTGATGTATCGACATACAGGAACTCTCTCCACTTCATACCCAACAGCAGCCTATCGTCAGGGTGCACTGGGACCAACCGATACGCACTCTCAATGTCAAATTTCGCCATCTGTGTCAACCTCCCCTTTGACCTGATAATGCGTACCGCCTGGTCCACTGACGCATAGCTCAGGGAACACACTTCTGGCTCAATGCCGTCATTTACAGACCTCCCCTCTGGCCTTGACAGGTCCAATATGAGCCTATACTTGCCTGGCTGATGGGGCTAGGGGATCACCCCGAACCTGCTGACCATGCCAGGATCGTTGTGGAGTAGAGAGACTGGTTAATACTGGCAAAATTGACAGCCTCCAAGGATCGAATCTGCTGTCTGAAGGCCGCATCGTAGAGACGCCACCCTCGTCCACCCCTTCTCGACTCGCCCACAATCAGGGCCTGATATGCCAACATCTCCCTGATTTTCTCCGGGTACTTTGACACCACTATTGCCATATACATGTTGAAGCATTGTGTCCAACAAAGAAAATCAGGGACTTCCCGGCGAGTGAAGTGGGTCCCAGCCTCTGCTGCAAGCTTCCTGCGTTCTGCCTCGATGTTATCTTTTAATAACTCCGCCATGTCGATATACTTTGGTCGTAGGATCCGGCGCACCAGTTTAGCAGGAATCACTGGCAGAGCCTCACTGAGAATAAAAGGACCATCTGCCTCCTCTAGTGGTTTGTTCTTCACGGGAATGGGTTTCACTACCTCAGGGGCACCCGCCGTGGTCTCCTCCCTCGAACTGTTGAACACAGGCAGCCCAAGTCTTTCCACCTCTCGTGTGCTGGCCTCACCTCCCAAGGACCCTGACACAATGAGAAAACACGTGATCTACAGCCAACAAACGGTCTCACCTCAGACCAGTATCTCCCCCATCTAGCCTGCCCTAGACCACTGTATCCATCTCGGGTGCCCCACACCACTATACCCATTCCCCAACCACCATCTACCATGCCTGACCCACTGCTATCCCGCCCCCTGTTTACCATAGGCCACTGTGTTCCTAACACGGCCAAATTTAGGCCCCCCCGTATGCCACCTCGTAGAGTACCTCCCTATACCCTCTAAGCCTATCGCGGGATATTACCATCAGACCACTTGTCTCTACATGGTCTACAACATCGCCCACATATCACCGGGCCACCCATATAACCACGTCTGCTACCGACCACCCAACTATCCCCCAGTCTACCAACCGACCACCCCTATAACCACGGTCTACTAAAGACCCGCATATATCCACGGTCTATCCCCGACCACCCCCATGTATCCACGGTCTACCACAGACCACCCATGTAATATCCACGGTCTACCACAGACCACCCATGTAATATCCACGGTCTACCACAGACCACCCATGTAATATCCACGGTCTACCACAGACCACCCATGTACTATCCACGGTTTACCACAAACCACCACAATATATCCACGGTCTACCACAGACCACCCCAATATATCCTCGGTCTACCAACGACCACCCATATGTCCACGGTCTACCGTAGACCACCCATATCCCCGGCCTCCATGCCCACGGTCTACCCCAGACCACCCATATATCCACGGTCTACTACCGACCGCCCCTACGTCCACGATCTACTACGGACTCCCATATGCCCGCAGACTACCCACGGTCTACCCCAGACCACCCATCTATCCCCGGACTACTCTTAACCCCCATCTGTCCATGGTCTACCACAGATCACCTATACCTTCCACAGCCCTATCATGGACCAACATCTTCCTTGGCTTACCACTGATATCTGCCTCCCCTAGTGAACAATGGTAGGGTGACACCCCCACTACCACACCTTTCTCCTTGTCCTGACCTCTTTATGTCACCCTCTAACTCTCCTTACTTCCCCCTTTCATATATATATCTATAAATAGGCTTATGCTTGTTCCTGGCCTACTGCCACCATAAGCCCCCTAACCAGTGCATGACCCACCATTCCACCCTAATACTTTTAATTCTAGCCCACCTCCTGTAGCCGCTGAGACTTCACCGCTACGCCTGTCCTCTGGTTGCTCCGGCCGCCGCTCCCTCTCCGTTGAAGGTCCTCCGCTCCCTGCACTAGCCATTGCACCCTCCGCCCCCGATTCCCGCAACCGGGCCGCCACCCCGTCTATTATGGTCTCCAGCGTCTTTGGGTCCAGGTGAACTGCCGCCACCGTAGGAGCCGCTGCTCCACCGGCTGCGGGCGAATCGGTCCGCTCCTCAGATGACATCTCAGCACGTCAGAAAAAAAAAAAAAAAAAAAAAAGGAAGAACTTTACCCACACTGTCTCTGCTCTCTCTTGTTGCTGCTGCTTGTCTTGTTGGCTCAAGCACGTGTTCACTAATTGTTTCTCCCCGCACATGTCCCCTCCATAACCTTGTATCCCATTCTTTGAGTGCTGCATCCTTGAGCGCCCTTTTCCCAATCTCCTAGTGTGGTCCTCATAATTAACTTGGTCTAACTACGTTAAAACCCATTATACCCTCAGGCGCATGCGCACTGAGGGTTAATGAATGACGGGTTGACTACTATATACCCTCAGGCGCATGCGCACTGAGGGTTAATAACCACCAACATCAAGTAAAACCACCCGCTTATCACTGTAAGTTGAATTAGTTTCGAATAAATTATAGTAAGCTTCACAAAACTTTTCCGTAAGTAAGGGTGCTAAATGATCAAGCCACATATAGTCTGGTATATTCTTGGATTTCGTGACTGTCTCGAATTTATGGAGGAACGCGAAAATATCCTCAGAATCCTTCAGCTCCCCCACAGATTTCTTGCTTCTGATGGGGTCGCTAGAGGAAGTAGAACGTTCAGCAGTGAGTTTAGCGATTTGGTCTGTAAGTTTATAAAGCAACATAGTTGAGAGGTCAACTTCAGCTTGTCAGAGATCTTCAGCAAAGGCACGCGCGTTATCGATATCAGAGTTAACTGGTCTAGCAGACCTATCAGCAGGTCGGTTGGCTGGGCTTTGTGGTCGTTCTCTGTGGGTAGTTCTATCTTCTGAGCTGTGTTGAGCTGAAGTATAGTGATCTTGATCTACAGAGTCTAGAGGTGGTTTAGCTGCAGGAATGTTGCCATCAAAATCACTAAAGTCATCGACTACAGTGATGGTGTTAGAGGAAGTGTTTGAGCTGTGAGAATCGTACGAGTTAATAGAAGCTGAGTCAGAGGACGAAGTACCAGAAATGTTGTCTTCAGAAGCAAGCTGATCATCAGTGAGTGCAGGAGCTGGACGTTGAACTGGCTGCTTGGACAATGCGCGTGGTCTCTGTTTGGGAGGCATGACAGTAATGAAAAATGACACAATGACTTATAACAGATAAACCCACAATTACAGCGTTCAGCACAAACCAGAATGCAAACAACTACAGATGCAATAACTTGACTAATAAACTTGCGCTATAAGAAGTGTAGCTCGAAGTGAAGTGTAGAAGGCAAGTGAAGTGATACGCACTGCAAGAACACGGCAAGAAGTGGCTCCGGCAATCAAGGAGAAGGCAAAATAGCTGATAAGGAACTTGTAAATTTTTTCGCAGGGCTGAATTCGGCAAAGGTCACTTTGGACTGGATAAATCTTTGGAACTGTAAGAACAAAATGTAGAACTCGTTTCGATGTGTGGACCGATCTCTAAACCAGGAACGTTGTGTCGTCTCTGGATCACCACTGGCACCAGGTGTGGTAGACAGGGCTAAGGCTGAGTAGCTGAGAAGGGCCGGAGGTATTGCTGCCACCAGAGTTATTCGGCAGCCAGGCTTTCTAAAGCTCAAGTATCGTAGTTCTCCCTTTCACAGAAGTAACTTAGATTTGACTTGATTAAGGCTACACATGGAGAACAACTGATTGGGGCATACTCGGGGAGCCAACCATACAGACAACTTCCCCGGGCATGCCCAGTGCATGAAAAATGATACAGTCATATGTATGTATGCGGTGTGGTGTGGGAATAGACATGAACAATGAATTGATGTATGCGGCGTAGTGTGGGGATGAACATGAGCAATGAATAGTCTGAATGGAGATACAAAATCAACTAAAGTACGTGCATGCTAACAAACTAAATAATAATGAATGTGGGTGTTCAAGGGTGATACACTATGTGGGAGAGTGGCTGGAAGCCAGTCCACTACAGTGTGTATGACCAGTTCTAGAATGTGGAGTGTTTCTAGCAAAATATAACACAAAATCTAGTGCTGTGGGCCAGTCTTGCTGCTGATTGTCCAATGATTTCCTTAACATAGCTTTTAATGTTGCATGAAACCGTTCTAAAGTTCCGTTGGACTGTGGCCTGTATGGACTTGTGGTGATTCTGGCAATATTCAGCTTTTGATATAGCAATGATAGTGTTGTTGAGAGGAAATTTGCACCCTGATCAGACAGTATTGCAAGTGGTGATCCGAAACAAGAAATTATTGATAGCAATGCTTGTGCTGTTTCTGCAGCCATGTACGTGCACATGGGAATTGCTGTACGGAATGATGTTGCCAAATCAATACATGTTAGTATGTACCGATAATGTCTCTTGGTGGTGGGCAGTGGTCATACCACGTCAATGGCAAGCTTCTCGAAACGTTCAGTAATAACCTGTGGCTCACACAATGGTAATTTTGTGCCTCCACTTCTGTTTTTAAGCTTGCAAGTGTTGCATGCATCAATGTGGTCAGTAATGTCTTTCTTCATGCTGGGCCACGTAAAGTGTTTGTTAATTAGTGCTCTGGTGGCGCCAATGCCACCATGTCCCAAACCGTCATGTGCTGCAATTAGTACACTACATCTCAGTGGTGCAGGTACCAGTAGAGCATGACTGTGGTGATTGAGAGTTGAGGTGTAGTTTCTTTAGTCTCTTCTAATCTCTTTGTTTCTTCTAGTCTCTTCTAGTCTCTTTAGCCTCTTATAGTTTCTTTAGTCTCCTTAGTATTTTCTAGTTTCTATGCTCTCTGCTAGCCACTTTAGTATTTTCTAGTCTATTTAGTATTTTCTAGTCCTCTTAGTCTCATCCAGACTCCTTAGTCTCTCCTATAGTCTCTTCAAGTCTATACAGTCTCTTTAGTCTCTTATTCTCTTCCAGTCTCTTTAGCCTCTTCTAGTTACTTCAGTCTAATCTAATCTCTCTAGTCTCTTCTCTTTAGTGTCTTCCATTCTCATTAGTCTCTTCTATTCTCTTTAGTCTCTTCTAGCCGCTTTAGTCTCTTCTAGCCTCTTTAGTCTCTTCTAGTCTTTTCTGCTCTCTTTAGTCTCTTCTAGTCTCTGTGTATCTGACTATAGCATCATATCTTCATGTAAATGTAGCAATGCCAAAGTGTTCAATTTGGTTCAATAATGGATGGCCAAAATGAAATTTGAGTCATCATAGAGAGTTGAAAAAGTCTGCTTAGCCATTGCAGTTGTTTATACCTAGTATGATAAGCAAAATGTTCACATTATTTTGAAACTATTAAGCAAACTTACAACTCCTAATTTTTTTTGAACAGACAGTTGTCTATGATTTTCCATTTATCTGTTATTTGTTTTTCAGTGACTAGGGCATCTTTATTTTCTAGTGAAACTAAATTAGTATGTCCAAAATCAATAATATTGAACATCAATATGGTAACTAACTTGTCAGTACTTTTCAGAATTTTTGGCAAAAACACTTAGACATGGACCTCTGGGACATTTTGAACACCACTATACTCTGAAACTGTACCTATTGACAGGATTTAACCCTGTGAGTAGCAGCTGAGTTGCTATATATTTTTTTTCCAGCAGAAATCTAGCTGCTACGACAATAGCTAATTAGCCTGATGGCTCCTTAGCCTCTCAGTTCCTCTGCCATAATAATGGCTTGTATTTCCCTGAGAATTGGAGTGCTCTTAGTGATCAGCCTGGGAGCCAAACTCTTGGGTGGCAGCAAACTACTTATCATCTCCAGTTTGTTTCACCAAAATATGCATGGCAAATGACTAATATTTTATAGTCTTGCATTTAAAATTGATAAATGTATATTTGCTAAATGTTCTTGCAGTATATTTAGTTATTCAGGCATATGAGAGAACCTTTAGGGTCTTTGCATTCTATGGATCCATTTTTAAAATTTTAATATTGTGCATGTTAGCAGAATGTTAATATAACTGGCATAATGTTTTATTCAAAGAGTTGATTGGGACTAACAGAAGCTTTTACTTAAACACTGAGCTTTCGATTTTAAATACCTTAAGGTAACATTTATTAACGGGTACTCATTTTAGCGAATATTAGCGATTTGCCATTTTTCGCTAATATTGAAACCCGATATTTTACTTAATTTACTGGATAGGCTGCAAGTGAGTTTCTGTAGTGCAATTGTCGGTAAACAATTTAAACATATACGAGATAATACGAAAGACACTAGGGACGAGCCATCCCGCAGTTCTTATCAAAGAATTCTTCTGATTGGTCCTGTCACGAAAAATCTGGTCCCCCCTTACCCGCAGTCCGGCCGGACTGTATGTTGCCGCCAAAACTGGTCCGCCCTTGCCATTTCTAGTCTCCCCCAACCTCAGTGCGCACTAATTATCCTCCGCACCTCATGTCCGTGGTAAATCATGGCTTCTGATAATAATCTGCCAGCGGAAGAGGCGACCGCTCCAGGAGGTGATAGGGAAGTGGTGCTCATTAAAGAGGCGCTGGAGTATATAAGAAATGGATTTTATCCTGCAGGCGAGTTTAAATAAATCTAGATGGCTAGTGGCAATTGCGGGATACTATTACAACATATATTATTTTGAATAGGTGCTTCACATAACCAGAAAAGAATTATCAGAAGAAAATCCAAATCTCTTAAGCTCAACAAGAATGGAGAAGTTTTCTTTATTAGAAAAGATGGAACAAGAGTGAGTGAAAAATATAATGACAAGTGTGAAGGAAGGTGCTTTTAAGGACCACCATGATTTTAAGTCAAAACAAAATTCTATAGCCATGATGATGATAATGATGATGATAATGAGGATGATGATGATGATGATAGCTATTAATAATAATAATAATAGTAATAATAATAATAATAATAATAATATATTATTATTATTATTATTATTATTATTATTAATATGATTAAACTGAGTTTAGACTTCCATGTAATTAAAGAACATACTTACCTCTTTTTAAAAAATTCATTTGGCTATATGAATTACGTGTAAATGGTTATATAAACTTTGTTAGGTCCGCTATGTAACTGATCTGGATGAGAGGTCCAGAATTGTGAAATCGTGTCATTCAGATCCAACTTCTGGTCATTTAGGCACCAAGAAGACCGTAGCCAGAATTAGTGACAGGTTTATGTGGCAAGGAATAAATAAAGATGTGAAGGGATTTGTAAGTTCTATTATAATGTGTATTCATTGAACATCAGATAAACATTGTTGATAGATTTTTAATTTATAGATACATTGACAGCTAATATTTGCATTACCAAACTAACTCTTTACTTCAATTTATATTAACCACATGACCAGTGCAGTAGAGTAGAATTACAATGTAAACTAATTGTTTTTGTATTTTTTTCACTTTATTATTTTAGATAAGCAAGTGTGATGCATGTCAGAGAAGCCAGACAAAACTAAGTATATCCGCTCCTGAGCTCAACCCAATTCCTGTAGTTTCACCTTGGTACCACATCGGGATTGACTTCATTGGTCCTATATCCCCCAGTTCTCATCAGGGAAATAACTATATTCTTACCATTACGGACTATTTCACAAAGTTTGTAGAAGCTGTGCCAATGCCTAATAAGTATGCTGTGAATGTAGGAGCTGCTTTGTTCAAGGTTTGTTGTGTACAGATTAAAAAATTAAATATAATATGTATATTATGATTTGATGGTGGATTCCTTCAGCTATTTATGAAGATGGGAATAAGTCGAGTTGTAACCTCAGATCAAGGCACGGAATTTAACAACATGTTGAACCGACAGTTGATGAGGCTACTTAAAATAGAGTATCGTCTTACAACTCCTTACCACCCTCAGGTATCTCATTTTATTTTCTCTAATAGCTACTTAAAACAAGAATTGATTATTATTTAGGCAAATGGCGTTAGTAGAACGTTTTAATCAAACTTTACAAAATATGCTAGTAAAGTTTATCAATGACAAAAAGGACACATGGGAGGATTATCTTGACACCTGCATTTTTGCATACAACACATCTAAACAGGAATCCATAAAATATTCTCCATTTGAATTGATGTTTGCCAGAAAGCCAGTTTTGCCAATTGATTTACAGTCTGGTACAGCATCAATACATTCTGAAGTAGGAGGAGTGTCACAAGGTAAGTTTTTAGATATTTGTTATCATGCTTTTACTATTTATAAGCTGAATTATACAGATCAAATATATTCTCATTTTGCAAAAACCACTGAAGTATTGAACCATGCCAAGACAAACATATTGAATGCACAGTTAAAGCAAAAGGAGGTGTACAACAGGAAGCATTCAAATCCGGAAGTATATCAAGTTGGAGGCTATGTCCTAAAGAAAGATTTTTTAAGAAAGAAAAGGAAAGGAGGAAAACTTGACCATAAATGGGTAGGACCTTATATCATTGTAGCAAATCTTGGTAGGGGCTTGTATCGTTTACAAGATGTAAATGATTCCACTAAGTTCATTTCCCGAGTGAATGGAGTTCATCTTAAGAAATACTTAATCCCAAATGAGGTAAACTATAATAATTTATTAAGTTATGGTTTATCTATTACCTTTATGGTATTTTTATTTGCAGTTATCTTCTGAGAGTTCTTCTTTGGACTCTAAAAGCTTGCAGGACAAAATGTCATTATCAAGAGAAAGAACCATGAGTCCTATGGTATACACAAACAGAAGCAATTTTATTAAAGTTATATGTAATTTAGTGTGTTTATTTCATTTTTAGCCTCCTTCTTGTGAAAGTTCAGACTCTCAGTTTTCAGATGTAGATGGTTTTGAAAGAGTAGCAGAAACACCTTGCACTCCTATGGTATAAAAGATTACATGTTCTACTGGAATAATTGATGTTGTCTTTTTTTCACTTAGTCTTCTGAGAGTTATACACATTTATCTGGCTCACATGGTTCAGATACGGAAGGTTTTGAGTGTGACCCACATACACCATGCAGTTCTATGGTAAAAATGAAAGTAATTACTAAATAATTCACATTATTGTGGCATAATATCTTCTATAGAATGCTATTGATTTGTCTGGAAAGAATCACGAAGTATCTAGAGGCAATTCTGAAGTATTCAGCGAAAATTCTCTACCTGTTAGTGATCTATTTTTAAATTACTAACAATGGTATATGGTACTTGTGCTCCTCTCCCAATTGTTGTAGGCAAAGACTAATGTCTTACATTTGTTTCCACAGCCTTCTGAAAATGTCCCTAATAGCAAGTTTTCCATATTGTGGTGTTTTAGTAGTTATTCATGACAATTTTATTTATGTATGTAGGAGATATCACATCATTACTTACTGAAGATAAAAACAAAGGGACCAATAATGCAGAGGATTGGGTCAATATTTTACAGAAAATAGAGCCAAAGGAAATAGTTTGTCAGTTCGAAATGATTTTGCCGCAACTAAAAATAATTTCTAGAAAAACTTCCTCTGGTCATTTCAATTTGTCAGCAAAAAGTCAAAGTAAGTGCAGCTCTATTTTGTATTTTGTTCATATTAACTCTTGTCTGCTGGTTTTAGATACACTCAGAAGTGCAAGCAATTGTATATCTTGCTTGACATCAGATCAATATGAAGCTTTTCTAGCATTTTTAATCCCACAGTTTTGTGTCCATGATATGAAGGTATTACAATAGTATAGCTAGCATCTTTGAAATCATTATATTATTTTGGATGTTGTTGTTAATGTTGTTCAGCTCTATTCTTACACATTGGATGTTCTGTATCCCCTTGGCCTAAAATATTTACTAAAGAATATGTTTGGCATAAGTGAAGAAATGGTTAGTGATATGAAGCCTCTTTTGCATTACAATATATATGATTTATCTGTCCCATACTTAGGTTAAAAGAGTTCTGTATTCCAGCAGGAAACGAAGAAGATCTGATAAAGGAAGTGACTCAAAAGTAAGAATGTATGTTACTTTAGTATGGATTCACAACTATTCAATCAACTAAGTAACATGCTTATTTATTTATTTATTTATTTATTTATTTATTTATTTATATATTTGCATATCTCAGCTTGCACTTTATTCTGTCTTTATTTATAAACAAGCATATTCCTATTTTAAATTGCATTCATGTTAGCCCTCTACGAATAAACAACAAAAGCTAGGGGGAGAAAGTGGCTCAGAAGTAAGATAATAAATGCAAACCATTTGCAGCTACATGATATTTATTAATTTTTATACAAAAGAAGTCAGATAGTGAAGACAGAGCTGATCAGGAAACCACATTGGGGGAGGAGGTAAGAATTACTTAGCTGTAGCTGTAAACTTCAGGTATATTTCTCAAATACATTAATATTTAATAGTGTGTTAAACCAGATAAAAAATATCTGCAATTAATTTAACCCACATGTGCATGCATATTGAGGGTCAATAAAAAGAGCAACAACATGCTGATGATATTTTGTGATATTCCAAATACATTAAATTACCTGAGTCATGTTGCAGATTTGCATAGATGAAGTGAACCAAACCAAGGCCTTTCCAGCACCAGATTTTGATTTTTAATTTCGAAATCTCTAATATGATTTGTGGAGCATGCTATTTGTTAGTTATAATGACAACTTTCTTAAAAGTAATCTTGCAAGGGTGGTATTGTTAGTGAAGATTATTGTGTCTTATAAATTTCTCTGTTATGCTATTTAGAATGAAATATCAAAAAAATCTATCTGCCAAGATTCGAAGGAATTGAATTATAATCCAAGTAGATGTATAAAACGTAATACTATAATATTTAAATGTTTTTCAATTCATATTGTATGATCTTGTTGGTATTGTAGGAAAAAATTGCAGGAAATGTAAGGGATGTATGACAAATGATTGTGGATCATGTGTATATTGCAAAGACATGAAGAAGTTTGGTGGCCCTGGGAAGAAGAAGCGAAAATGTGCCAAAAGGAAGTGCACTGGAGCTACACAAGTAAATATCTTTATTATTATTCCATTTGTGTTCTGAAATAAGGAAATTTATTCATACAGGAATCATTAAACGTGCTGGACCACTATTTAAGTAATCAGTGCCGACAAAGACATTCCATTAAAGGTGATGGAAACTGCTTGTTTAGAAGCATATCCTTCATTCTTTTTGGAACCGAAGCCAATCATACTCAAGTACGATCAGTTCTAGTGAAGTTTGTTGAAATGAATAACAGTTACTTCAAGCCATACTGTTTTCGTTCAACTGTAAAAAGCCACACAAACAAAATGAAAAATAATTGTGTTTGGGGAACTCATGTTGAAATTTTTGCTTTGTCAATGTACTTTAATAAGCCTGTTTTTGTCATTCTGGACAAAGGATATAGCAATTATTACTGGGCAAAGATGTTTTTAAGCCAAAAACCAGACCTGTCATTCCCCACTGACTGCCAACTAAATACTCAAGTTGACATCAATCATTTTGAACTTTGTCATGTCAACAATAATCATTATGATATTTCATTATGTACTGATGGATCACTTCCAAGAGAGCCACCCTATCAAAGTAGTGCATCGTCATCACTTGCTTGTGATACAGTTGTTTTGTAAATGCAGATTTGTCTTTAGTATATACTACTCATTAAAATGTTTATTTCAGTTATTGTTACTCTCTTTGATGCACATTTTTTAATTAAATATCATGTCAAACATTATATCCTGACACATGTAGAATTTATGTGCATAAATATTAAATATAAAGTCTTGATTACTATAGCTAGACATAAAAATATTTCAGTATATTCACTAAAATGATGACAAACTAAATTTCTTTTTGTTGACCAAACAAGAAAGCCCAGCAACATTTATGCATTTTATTATATAATTTTTCGAATTACACCCTATTTAAATTTTTGAATATTTACTGGATTATCGAATAGATTAATAAACAATATAGCTAAAATTATTGGTAGTCCAAAAATTGAAGATATAATTTTAGGGTATAATAATGTTTTGTCACATGCATGAACTGGCAATGAAAAAATTCATTTTAACCACATGATTCTGGGTTTTGCTGCTACACTGCCATAATTTTTGGTAGGGATGAGACTTGATGAGGCTCACTAGCTGTATGCCTAATTTTATAATGTTAGGTGATACATTTGTGTGACTTTATAAAAAGAATGACATTGAAGTCTAAGATTAAAAAAAATGGTACTCTTATAAACACAATATGTGTGCTTTTTTGAGTTTGAATTATAGGCTATACTTTTATTGAAAAAAAAAATGTGGCAACTGAATCCATTTGATTGAAAATGACACAGGAAACTAGAATTTCCCTAAGCACAACATAGCCCTATCTGCAACTTTAAGAAGACCAAGGCAGTATGCCCTATCCTGTAAGTCAGGAAATTTCACAGGAAACTAGAATTTCCCTAAGCACAACATAGGGTGTCTAGCCCTATCTGCAACTTTAAGAAGACCAAGGCAGTATGCCCTATCCTGTAAGTCAGGAAATTTCACAGGAAACTAGAATTTCCCTAAGCACAACATAGGGTGTCTAGCCCTATCTGCAACTTTAAGAAGACCAAGGCAGTATGCCCTATCCTGTAAGTCAGGAAATTTTAACCATTCATGAACTGCACAGGCCCTGAAGCATGAAATTCTCATGAACTGCACAGGCCCTGAAGCATGAAATTCCAGGGGGATATTTTTATTGTTGTGTGTGTGTTATAGTCCAGTCATTTTATGATTTGACCTTAAACAAATTGCAACACAAACAATTCCAACTGTTTCTAATACAGAAAAATGTACTCTATAACATACTCAAAGTCCTAAGGAATCCCATGGGGGGAAAGTATTATTTTTTCTATTTTTAGTAACATGCATGATATTTATAGCCATTAGCTATTTTAAAAATAGTTATAGCTTTCTAGCTCTGTAATATACCTACAACAGCCATTTTATTTCTCACTATGAATATACGTCACCATAATCAACTTTACAGGAGGTGCTGGAATTGGTCTATGCCTCAAATGCAGTAGTACACATGCTTAGTGGAAAAGCAATTTCTCGGGCAGTACGAGGACACTTTATTGTTGATTCAGCACTCAACACTCTTGTCTTGGCACATGCATTCAGAATACCAGTACCTGGATGTCCAAATGCTGAAAATGAAGATACAGATGAAGCTATGGGTGTTCCTGAACTGCATGAACATTCTATTGACCTAGATAAAGCTGGTGTTTTATTTGAAGGTCTAATGCAGGGTTTAGTGGCTGTGGACCAAGTTTGTTGCTCTGAGGCAATAATCAGGATTGGTAATGCCCTTGAAGCCACCAAAGAATCTCTGATATTTTCCAGAACAGCAAGGCTATGGATGCAGTATATGGACATGGTAGATGTTCTTCGCAAGTTTATCCGAGCTGAGCGCACCGGCAACTGGAATCTGCATTTGCAAGCTGTTTCAGAAATGCTTCCATACTTGGCAGCCTCTGGGCACAATAATTAAACAAAATCTGCCCTTATATATTTGCAGCGGATGTCTCACCTTCAGGATGAACAACCAGAAGTGTACCATCATTTCCAAGCAGGTTTGCATGTGGTCAGAAGAACTGATCGTTACTGGGCTGGTCTTTCTTCAGACCTTGTTATAGAGCAGGTACTAATGAAGAGCATCAAAACAAGTGGTGGTCTCACAAGAGGACGAGGAATGACTGAACAACAGCGATTGATTTGGTTACTGTCTATGCCAGCTTGTGCTGAAATCAACAGAGTCATGCTTGAGTTGACTGGAGTATCATACAGTACAAGTGAGCAGAACAAGGACATGACCAAAGCAAGGCAAGATCGTGATTGGAAGGATACTCAGACACTTCTGAAGTATTTACATGAGAGAAACCCATTCACTTCTGAGGACCGTCTGCATAGCATTTCCACTGGGGTACATGCCAGCAGCTCAGTCAATGTTGACGCAGCTAAAGACGTGGGTAACACAATTCTAGCTAGCATGGAAGGGATATCTGCAGCAGACTACACTTTCAAGAGGAAAAACCAGGTTTTCACGCTGGACACAAAGTGTGTAGTGAGAATTGATGGTGTTGCTGTTCAGATAGACCCTCAACTCCTTTTCCAGCGACTAACAATTGCTGCCAAGGTAACTGAAAGTCAGCAGGATATCTTCAAGTATGAGCTTTGTGGTCACCCACCAGCTCTCTTTGATGCATCACTTTTGCTCTGGGAGCCTCAGAAGCCAGTGTTAGCCAATGCCATTTGGGACCTTGTATCATCAACTACTCCTGCAGTTCTCGATGATGTCCAGTATGTGCTAGATGGTGGTGCCCTCATTCAGCGCATTCCATGGACACATGGAGCCACTTATCATGATATAACAGTGTACTCAGATTATGTGGCAAAGAAGTATGGGAGTTCCATTATTGTCTTTAATGGCTATGGTGAATCATCTACAAAGGACATAATGCATTTGAGACGAACCAAAGGCCAAGTTGGTGTGAATGTGGCATTCACTGAAGAAATGCAATTCACCATGAAAAAAGAAACTTTTCTTGCAAATAGTAGCAACAAGCAACAGTTCATCAACATGCTCAGTGGCTACTTAGAGAAGATGTGTGCTGTGTATCATGCATCAGGGGATGCTGACTTGCTTATAGTGCAGAAAGCTGTGGAGTCATCTTCAACTACTGACACAGTACTTGTTGGCGATGATACAGATCTTCTGATTGCTATGCTATCATGCTAGCCTGGACTCACATGACATACTTTTCCGACCAGAGCCTAAGAAAACTACCAAAAATCCCAGGGTGTGGGATATCAAGGCTGTGAAGCAGGCATTGGGGTCTGAAATCTGCACTAATGTTCTTTTTCTTCATGTAATACTTGGGTGTGACACTACTTCCCATTTATACGGCATCAGTAAGGGTGCATCCCTCAAGAAGTTCAAGTCAAGCCGTCATTTCCGAGAAAAGGCCAAGGTATTTAATGCTGAGTCATCTACCCACATGGACATAGCTGCAGCAGGAGAGGAAGTGCTTGTTAGTTTGTACAATGGAAAGCAAAATGAACGACTAGATGTTCTACGCTACAAGCGTTTTTGTGAAAAGGTAGCTACAAGTGTTTCCCATGTCCATCCTCAAACTTTGCCACCATCTTCAGCTGCTGCAAAGTACCACAGTATTCGTGTTTACCTTCAGGTACAGCAGTGGAAAGGTTTTGACCTTGATCCGCTAGAATGGGGCTGGGAAAAGCGAGATGGAGGACTGATGCCAGTACACACTGATTTACCCCCAGCTCCTTTAAAATCATCCGATGCAACTGCCACACAGACTGCAGTACTTTACGATGCACATGTCAGAAACATAATGTGAAATGCTCTCCTGCATGTGGCAACTGCATCGGATCTGGGTGCACAAATGCTGACAAGTGTTATTTCGATGAAACTGATGATACTGATTAAGAAATTTTGAATTACTGTTGGTTTGATCTTGTTGTATTTGCCTTGCCTTGCATCATTAATATTTATTGCCAATCAGCTGCTTTTCAATTAAAATTATAAACTAATAAAATGAAGTATAATAGAAATGTGTACGCGAATACTACTTTCTATTGTCATCATAATTATTAATAGCCAATAATAGTTGGTTTTGGTTAAAAAAAAAGTGCTTTCGGTTGATTGAATTTTTTCATACTTTCCCCCCATGGGATTCCTTAGGACTTTTAGTATGTTAAAGAGCACATTTTTCTGTACTAGAAACAGTTGGAATCATTTGTGTTGCAATTTGTTTAAGGTTGACCCCCTTTTCTTCGTAGAATGACTGGACTATTAGTGTTATCAAATATTCCAGGAAGCTAAGTAGCCAATCATCAACTTGTAAATAATATATAATTGTGGAAATGCTCATTAGTTGCTAACTATAACATATATATATGTCATGGCACTAAGTAGCTATGTCATTGAAAATGCCTTAGAGTGACACTGAGTAGCCACTCATAAATGAACAGCAAATGGAGCAGGAATACCTCTAGCCATGATATATTAGGTAAAATTCAAGGTAGTAGAGCTTGTAGCAAAGCCATAACATAAGTTATTAACTTGTAGCAAAGCCATAACATAAGTTATTAACTCATAAATGAACAGCAAATGGAGCAGGGCGGACCGTAATTTGCTGCCAATTGGTGGGACCGAAAATTTCTGAGGGGGACCATAACATAAGTTATTAACTTGTAGCAAAGCCATAACATAAGTTATTAACTCATAAATGAACAGCAAATGGAGCAGGGCGGACCGTAATTTGCTGCCAATTGGTGGGACCGAAAATTTCTGAGGGGGACCATATTTGGCAGCCAAAATTGGTCCGGCGGACCGTAATTTGCTGCCAATTTTAGTCCGAGGGACTGATTTTGGGTGGGACTGAATTTCGCGTGACAGGGGGGGAGACTAGAAATGGCAAGGGCGGACCAGTTTTGGCGGCAACATACAGTCCGGCCGGACTGCGGGTAAGGGGGGACCAGATTTTTCGTGACACCACAGCCGGCAGCCCTCGAGGTTCTGTGGGCGGTAGATCCCTCGATTTCGTTGTCTATCTATTATGTAGCAAAACTTCTTTCATCGATGCAGTTGGTGAAGCTAATTTTTAAATCTAGTCCTAGGAACTATATCAGCTGTTAGACTACTTTGGTTCCTAGAAGTAACTGAAGCATCTCCTCTTCACCTTATATGAGCGCTCATTGTATAGATTACAGCTGTCATGTCCTTATTGAACACTTTCTTTGAGGTTTTCCTGCCATTAATTATGTTGGAGGAAGTGGATAGTGTGATGTAAGGAAAATATGGCAGGTTAGGGCAAAATCATTAAAGTAAAATTATATAGCAAGAAAAAGTTGCTTCTGAAATTAAATACTTGCACTTATAATATGATAAATAGTAAAAAGCCAGGTCATTTAAAAAATAATTTGTTTTGCTAAAGGTCATTCTGAAGCACAGTTGTACAGACTGCCACCTGTTCTTGCAATGTCTATCGCAAGTAAATCCAACTGCCCAATATAGTCAGGTGATATAATAGTTATGCTCCTTTACAAAGGATTAGACAATAGTGAGGCCCAGACAGGATCAATAATATAGCATGAGGATTGGAAGAATGGGAAGTGAAATAATAATATGCATGTGATTTGATGAAATATTCTGTGAAATGCACATGTATATATTGCATGTTAGTGCCAGCAATGCTGAAGTGACAGTTATTATTCAGTTGGCAGGCACCAGGTACCTCACTACAATTTATTCTCATGAAGACCATTCTTTTATTTTACGAACCATACAACTGAATAATGACTGAATAAAGTCATAGTGAAAATTAGATGGAAAAATTATGATGTAAAAGTATTTCTATTAATTTGTTTCTTCATTTTTTTTTTATGAATTCCTTAGCAATGTCTGTCAGTTCAGTGTTGTCCGCTTTGTCTCTATGAATATGCATCAAAATGGCATCATAAAAATGCTCTAATTTTTATCAGGATCATCAATTCTTCTCTCTTTATTATTCACGAAGTCAAAAATAACTGATTTCCCCCTAGTGGCAGCAGTTAATACTAATTGGAGGGTAGGGGGAGAAGAAGCTATAACCATAAACTTTCTAGCTCTCCCTCACCTTCCTACCTCCAAATTCTCTGCTCTCCATCTATTATCTGCATGCTGTTTGCTGCAGTATGTCCATCACTAGGCTGAATCAAACTTGTTTCATACTAATTAATCCCTTAAATAATTATTATGGGAGACAGTGCTTGAAAATCATTTTCATCTTCTTAAGATTTCATTGATATTCAAATTTTAAAGAAGAAATAAGATAATGATGAAAAGAAGACTGCACAAGACAACCAAACCCTCAATTGGAGAAGCACTGTATTTACTACAACTGATAAATTTCACCAAGCAAGTCTAACTTACTCAAAATATGACATTTAGCTACTGTAATATTCAATTTAACTTTAATTGCAGCAAATTTTCATTCCATTTTCCTTGTTTTTTTTCCTCCTTATTTGTGGTAGCTGTTTCTCTTTTCTTCCTTGTAGCGAGTAACCCTGTTTAAAATTCCATTTTCCTTCAGTCTAATACTTCTCCTATTATTGTAGCTATTCATTCTTGTGATACATGGAAGGTTAATGGCCTTACAATCTTATAACCTTTATAGGACCCATTGGATGGAGACATGCTGGACAGCAAGATTATGTGGTGGGAAATCTTTTCCAGTTCAATATAGTTACATAGCATGAATTTTCTTAAGAAAAAAATGCTTCAGTCTTACAGGATCTTCAGTTTCACTGACTGAACTAAAATATGCTAGATTTCACTTTTAGACTTCACTGGGCAGGTTTCTGCTGAGACAATCATCTACATGTAGTTGTCCAGCCTTGTCCCACAGTGCACAGGGTTTCTATACATTATTTCTGACAAATGAAGGAAACATTTGTAAGTTGGGTGAACTTTTATACCTACATAATCTGTAGGTATAAAATTGTTTTAAGGGAACATTGTTAATGGACACTAATTAAGATAGGTGTAAAGAGAGGTGTAAAGAGAGGTGTAAAGAGAGGTGTAAAGAGATGTCCAAGAACAAATTCAGCTTGGTTGTTTAAACGGTTTGAGTAACTCCAAGAAATTTCAAAAATTTAATATGGCCGCCATGAAAATAATTAACTCCAAAAAGAAAATTGTTTTGTCCATTTCATATGCCCAGTATAGGATTCAGAAAAAAACATTCAGCGTAAAAGATTACATGCATACTTCTAGTACAAGAGTTTTGGGTATGTAGAATTCATTTTTTTTATGTTATTTTCTCCAATTTAGGTCTGGGACAATTGCATAAGGTCAGGCCATGAAATAATTTTGGAGGTTGATTTTCACACTGTATGTGATGCCTTAGTCACCCGTAGCCAGACCCTTTAGCACCTTTTACCCACTATGCATAGCAATTTAAGGGTGGTAAAGGGTCTGGCTACATGAGACTAGTAGTGTCTTGTGATGAAGTAATTATATCTGAGAGACAGCGAAGAGATAAAGGACAATGTACAAAGAGGGTAACATTGGAACATTCATTATGAAGAAGTATTGTTTTCTGGCTATGTACAATTTGCTCGCTCAATATCTGCTCAAAATGCATGCTCTTGATACTGAGGCAAATGTGAATCTTGTCTGACTGTCAGCATCATGCGAACCAATTTGGAGAACAGTGTGGCCATTAAGACGGGAAGGTTCACTCAGATACATAACACTGTCTCCAAAATTGGTTTCCCTTACTGTCGGTGTGTCACAAGTCTTAAACACTGTGTATTCCTCTATAGCACCATTAAGTATTATGCAAGATGTGAACTGAAAAAATACACACAGACATTATTTTTATGTTACCCAATTTCTTTATAGCCAATTTTTTTATGCTGCCATTTAGAAATTTTTGCAATGCCTCAGGCTACACAATTAGTTTCATTTCTTATTAAAAAAAGTTCTTCCATTTCTATATAATTGCAACCATTCTAAAATTTTAGACAGTAAATTTGTGTATCAAAATGATAACACAAAATCCAGTCTTTTTTTCCCCCAAAAAATTTACAGTAACTAGTGCATACGGTTTGTTTATATTATATAATTATTGCAATTTTTTTTCTTTTCAGGGAGGAAGAGTTGTCAGCCAGTAGATTATCATTCACTATCTACTATTTTATTCAACTTGTTGATAAATTAAGGTGTTAATTAAAATTACCGAGTTAATTAGACTTACCTATCTTTTTATATTTCTGAACAGTGTCGTCTTTGGTAATGATAATTGTACATGGGTAACTAATTGTTACAGCACAATACTACCAATAATACTATAATATCTATAGTATAGTAATTGTTATGTGTGACAATCCTTATACTATATTTGGAACCAAATTATAGTAGTCAGAACCAAATACGTCTCTCTCAGCTGACCCTCTGCCATGTTTATTTGTAATTGGAGTTCAAAGTATACCCAGTTATAGGGTGACATTAATTAAAGTAAATATTAGCTACAGTGAAGTCCAGTTTTGTACGCAGTTCATATATGTGGCACACAATACAAATACAATACAGAAAAAAAATTAATTCTTGCAATCAACTCCATCATACCCACTAACGTATCCAGGTGGTGTACATGAGTGGGTTTGCTGCGGACATAATCACGGTATATGTTGTGATATTGTTGAGCACAGGAGGAGTCGACAATACATTGTAAAGACCAATTGGGTCAAGGTTAGCCCTAGTCATGGACTCCATGGCTTCTATTCCGGGATCTCTGCGGTCGTCGCTTGGTGGGGGTGTGGTCCAGTGATCATAATTAGTCTGAAGCACATACCACACTTTGTTCAAAGTGTTTATTCTTTCAGGCGAAACAGATTCTGACCTGCTCCTAGTGATAACCACACCCTCTCCTGAAGTCATCCCTCCAACAATTAAATAGCAAGATGCAATGAGTGGTGTAGTGGATAAGGTTTCTACAGCACTCTCAAATGTAAGATCGTCTTGAGCAAGAACGTCTCTTATGCTCAATGAAGGGGCAGCACCGAAGCCATAGATCCATGCTTGTAAGACGTTCATCCATAACTGGCCTTCATCTCTCTGGTTAAGGGAAATGGTATACTTGTATGGCTTCTGACCAGTAATTAGACCAACATATCCTGCAAAAGTTGTCCCTGTGTATGAAATGTTTCCATTTGTCTGAAAGTCAACTGTGACCGTAATATTAGCAAGATATTTCTGCAAGTTATAGTCCATATTGCGTCCATGCAGGATACTTCCATTCATAGTTTCAGCCACAATGCTGGTGCAAGCCAATGCGTCTGTCTTATAATTGTCTTTCAGGTTATAATCACCAAAAGCAGTCAATTCATACAAAAAATTAAGTAAGAGAAGGTCCGCTGTAGTAACTCCATCCAGCAGTTTGGCTACGCCTTCAATTTCTTCATTGTAAGGATAAGGTACATAGTTTTCTATTCCACTTTTGGTCATCAAAGAAAAGGCATTTTGTAGCATCGGGGGTATGCCGCTATCGATGATGCCAGCCATAGCCTCGAGCTCTGATTTATGGGCCAAGACTACTTCGCTCCATCTCTGACTTGGAGGATGATCCAAGTTGATTGTATATCTGTCAGCTTCTCGAGAAGCGGTTTCAGCTTTATAAGCAACCAAAGCTACCAGCAACAGAAAAAATAAATCCATTTCTCTTTTATCGCCAATCCCAACTGGCTTCAGCACGCGTTCTTTACCGGAAAGTTGCTTAAATACCTCAGTGAGCCCGCACGTTGATGACGTATGGAGATGAGCAAATGTGTGCGTTTTTGTCGGTGTTTTTTGTGAAGCTACAAGCTACGCTGTTTGCTACTCACGATATATATATATATATATAAAGTACTGAATACTAATCTTAAAAGCTCCTGATAGACTCTCGAAAGAGTTGCTTTGAATACAAACCTATATGTTCAAAGACCACAGTTGTTCACAAACGTCCCAAATGAATGTATTTGGGGAAAGTCACATTTAATAATTGAAAGGTACAGATTTGTAAAATCATTAGTTTTTTCCTCTTGAGAGTTGCCTTCTTTTTGTTTTGTCAGTCAGCTAGATGAGATTCTAGCTGACTGACAAAACAAAAAGAAGGCAACTCTCAAGAGGAAAAAACTAATGTATCATTGTATAAATATAGATAGAACCCTGAGGATACACTGTATATATACTTAATTGTATTGACTACTATGCAAGACAACTGAAGTTCTCATGAAGACAGATGTATAGAATTTAGTTCTGAAGTTAGTGATGAGTAAAGGGAAAGCTGATATATAATAGTAGTGAACTTTAGAGAGAGAAATAGCTACTTAGTGTTTTGGTATAGAATGATAGTTACTACTATGATGCCAGTGTTTAATAAACGAGACTAATTAATGTTAATATCAAGCTATAGAATTCCAATTCTCTAAAATTATGCACACACATGAAATTATTATGAAATTGTGTTCAATGTGCTTGGCTTAAAAACATGCCTGAAAGAACCTTCATTATGTTATGAAAAATTTTTTTTTGCACACAGATAAGATTGAGAGCAATTGTGTGGTTGCTTCAAGTTACACAACTCAAACTCTGTACCTGTTTACGACTCAATTAGTGTAATCGCTACTACCTACCTTTAGGGATACATTTAGTAAACAAGTAGTTGTTCTCCTGTGTTTCAGCATAAGAAAATATTATTTGCATTACTCTGCTGCCCATAATATTGCAAGTATGCAAATACAAGCCTAATGAGTTAGGTCAACATCTTGGATTTTTGACTCACTCTTCATTAAGGTGAATGGCAGTACTTTTACAGGTAGTCAGAGGATGACACTATTATACTCTCCTTATACTTGCTGGTACTTCCCTACACTACTGGCAACATTGCAACAACTATTGTGTAAGCTACTACTTGTTGTTTCACCTCATTTAACTATCCATCATTGCTTTACACGTTCTTGTTTATTGCCTTAGAAAGTAAAGTAAATAAATAGCACTCTAATGAACACTTGAATGTCCATATTTCACATGCAACACTGCATGGTTAGATTTTAGTAAAGTTGTCAGCTACCTGCTAATGTATCCAGGTAGTATACAAAAGTGGTTTCGCCGCAGATCTAATCACAGTATTATGTTGAGATGTTGAGGACTGGAGGAGTCGACATACTGGGTCAAGATTAGCCCTAGACATACACTCTATGGCTCTAGGATCTCTGCTGTCATCACATGTTGGAGGTGTGGTCCAGTGATTATAATTAGTCTCAAGCACATGCCACACTTTGTTCAAAGTGTTCAATTTTTCAGGGGAAACAGATTCTGCCCTGCTTCTAATAGTAACCACACATACACTCTCCTAACTTCATTCCACATAAGGCTTCTACAGCACTTTCAAATGTGAGATTTTCTCGAGCAAAAACTGAAGAGGCAGCACTGATGTTTCATTAAAACTTGCATTATAGAGTATAATTTCCTTGAAGCAGGTGGGCCCACACTGGGAAGCATAAAACAAAGGATGACTTATGTTTGTTTTTTTTTTAGTTATAAGGAATGTAGTGGTTAAAAAAGTTATATAGCAATTAGTCACTCAAAGAGCATTATTGTGAATGAAGATTCACAAAAAGTTCATGAATTAAAGCTTCAGAGAAAGGCAGGAGCTTACTAATTAAGTTGAAGTCAAAGAACAGGTCATAATAAATGATAATAATTAAGTTTATTGATTCTCTTGCTAAAGTTTTGGAGATTAAGATATCAAGGACAAAACTATTTACCTTCAGGAGGACATTTGATTGTCAAACAATTGAAGCTTGTTATCTGCCTGTCTTCTGATTTCTGCTTCAACTGTTTTAGCTTTGCACCTTAGATACCTTTAAATACAAAAGCACAAAGACATTCCCTACTCTTTCTTTAATGTGTGGCAAACTGATCATAATTTTGGTGGAAAATAAAAATAATTCATTTTAAGTGCTTCAGCATTGTAGAAATGAGTGAGTGGCTTAGGAAATTCTGACAAACTCAGCTTTGGAATAAATACTTAGATTTGGCTGGGCAAGTTTTAATATTGCTGGCTTCTATTTAAAACATTTGTGAATGCTTAAATTCCTCCATATGGTATATATTGTCTTTTTACGGATTTCCCATTATTGATAGAATTATTATTGCATAGTGGAGATAGAAACAAATCAACAAACGCACAATAAATAACAACAATTTGACTTTAAAATAATTTTATTGCTGTGGTATAACTGATGGACATTAATAATCTAAAGCATATTTAAAAAAAAAAAGTATCAATGGTTGACTGGGAGTCACTTAGATCTGCTATGAGTGAGATACTCTATAAACAGTTTTTAGAATATGAGTGAGATACTTTAAACAGTTTTTAGATAGTAAACTTTAGTTTCAGTATTCCAATAAAAACATTCAACATGGCTGTGAAAAATAGATGATTGTTACTCCAATCAATTCAGTTTGTACTTTCAATTGGCATGTGCCCCACACAATTCAACATAAGTATATATTCACAGCTTCATCTGAAAACTTCACTAACAGCTTACTCTTCTTCCTAATATGGTAACCTGTAATATTGCTCTACTTCTGGTGTAACACTAACTGTCCAGGCCTACCCGGGACCCTATGTGCGCAAGATAACGTGTCATCCAATAATGCATGAACTTTGAACTTGTTAATTGGTTTGTTTGTATAGCTATTGATTGTTTGGCCCTGCCCAGTCTCCTCACTGTCTGAGTTCTGCATGCAGGCACCACCCACTAAACCCAATGATATGTATCACTCTTTTTTCTGTTTCGTATTGATTCCCTTTTTGTTGAAAAATCTGAAACCTAGCTGCTGCAAGCTCAGTATCTATACTTAGTCTATCTCTTTAGCTTTGCCTTCATAGTAGGCATAGTTTATCTATTTTATCTATCAGCAGTCACTCTAGCTTGTACTTAGCATAACTAGCTGTGGTTGCTAGTCCTACTGCCCAATCTAAATAATAGATAGAGCTGATCCTTCACATTGCTTATCACCATTACAACCCCCCCCACGTCCTGTATGAGTTCCTGAGGAAAAAGCAATAACCATTATGGACCCTTTACCATACATTATAGTTATATCCATGTGCAGGATTCAATGCTACTATTCATCGTATTCTACTCTACCTTAATAGTGTGGTGTTGTACACTTAGTTAATTAAGAGAGTTCACCAAGATTATCCTGAGTATTGAGTTCTGGGATTTAAGCCCACAACATTCATGAATCTCTTATGTTGACACTCTAACTATAATTAGAATCAAACCTGTGGTTAAAATTAGAATAATTAGAGGCATTCACACTTAAATGATAGTATGAGTCCATACTATTTAAAATGTGAGCTTACACTGAATATGTTGTGTTCTTTACACCAAAACATTTGTTATGATATAACAAATATTTGTTTATGATTCACATAATTTATCAATTATTTATTCTATTTTGTTCACCCTTGAAAAACTGAGACAATGACAGATTATGTCTGGAATGTAAGTAATTAGGATTATAGTTACAGACTATTAGTTCGGACAGAAAACAGAGAATTTGATGGTGATAGACGGTACATCAAGCATGGCCCGTAATTCGCTGAACTGATCAATACTTTATAGCTTCTATATTTAGACATATGCTTTGTTCTTTGTGTGTGTGTGTGTGTGTGTATGTGTGTGTGTGTGTGTGTGTGTGATTTCATATTAAAGCTTAAATGAAAACAACATTACTGTCAAAGTACTCAGAATATACAACCAATAAACATATGAATGCTATCAGAATAGACGGGGAATACATCTAGTAGCTATACTTTTTTCTGTAAGTCATCATAAGAATACAAATACGGGTAACACTCCAACATCATATGGTATACATATTATGTTATACACAGTGTGCCAGTAAGGTTTCATCAAGAATACACTTAGGATATAGTCTAATAACACACCTGATATTGCATTTGTTATACATAATACACACAATATAATCCATTGTTGTTTCGATAACTACAGATAAATATAATTACAGCTGACCAAAAAGACTTCGGTTAGCTATCTAGCTAAAAATAGCCAAATCCCACAAGGTATATCAGCCTAAAATTGAGTTTTGGATAACTAAAATCAAAACTAAAATATCCTGAAAGATTACTACCAATTAAATATAATAATTATAATCACTGTAGAGAAAAAAAAGTAATTAATTCATTTCGAAGTTAAATTATGCTAATACACTTCACATTTTTGTACTGATAATTTTTCTTTCAGACTATTTATATTGTAATGCCACATTTTTTTACAAAGAAATGATTATGATTATAGTTACAGCTAGAAGTGGAATTTAAGTAAAACCATGAAGAGAGTTAGACTAAATTTAGTTTTAGTAAGCTACTGAACGTAAGAAAGTGCTTCTAAAATATATTTTAGTTTTACTTATAGCTAATCAAACAACACTACCATTTGCTTCAATTAATCCATCCATTTTGTTATTTTTATTACCCATTTTGCTCTCCCATTTGTAATCATTTTTGCTTTAAAAATCATGATTTTAGAGAATATAATGGACTAAAGAGTATAGGCTCATTACTGCTAAGTTGTATTCTGGTAGTTTCTGCTACTATATGATCTCAAACCAGTCTTGGATGCTGTGTAAGTTGCACAACCTGAACTTTCCTATTCCCAACTTGATGAATGGAAGTCTGGGATACCCGTAAAAATCAATGAGTGAAAATAGCTGTACAGATGTTAATTAAATTGTTCGGTGAAAAGACTTGTTGGACAGCTCCCCGATGGTTGAATGGCTTTTAGTACAGCATTCTTCTACAGTGTTAGTCAATTTTGCACACCATGTATTAAGAATAGGTGGCACCATGACATGAAAGCAGGTATGCGATTGACACAACCATGGGCCTAAAGGCTCAAAAATAGTGTAAATCCCATACCAACCCAACAAAGGGTTTGCAACTGACTTGTACCATGCCTCTAAGTTATGGAAACACACAAAAATGAATTTTGATTGGACGGTTTACTTATTCACCTCCTAGGAGGTGGGTATATTCACCGCGAATTGAGCAATCTGATTGGACAGTTTGAATGTGCCATAGTACTTGCTAATAAATATTCTTATGATGAGGAAACAGAATCACAAACTACAGGTAATTGTAAACAATGAAGTAATTATATAGCTAATTTACAGGGAAAAAAACAAACATTTAAAATTCATTTTAAATGAAATACTATAGTTTTAATTAAAATTTATTTGATTTGTCTGACAGTCAACGAGCATCTGGATATATCTTGGTATTATATATCTGGCTTGGCTGCTGACATGATAACAGTGTTTGTATATAGTATATCCACTTTGGTAGAGAGGTCTTCATGACACCATGCACATTATCTGCTGTGCACTGTGCCTTGCTCATGTCATTCATGTGCCTCCTTAGCTTGTTCATGGCACTCCTGGTGATGTTTCTCAGACCTTGTGAGGTTGGATGATAGTGTCTGTCGAACTGACTATGCTGTTCAGTATTCCTATTGTATGTGGAGAGGAATTAATTCTTTGCTCACCCATTCGTGTAATGCTAATTTGAGACTTACTTGGCTCAGGTAGCTATTGCGGACTAATGATTTTACCTGTTCTATCACTTCTGGTAAAGGTTGATATGAGTGCATATCTGAGAGAGACTTCAGCGAATGTCTAGGGTGTGCAGATGGAAGGGGAAAGGTCACGTAAGTATTTCTTCATGTTCGGTTTTCAATAGCTTGGCAACAAGTTTAGCTTGGCATCCACACAACCTTGAGCATTTCGTGGTTTTTGTTATCGTTCCTTTTGTAACGAGGTTGTCCTCCTCGAAAACAATAATATTGTTTTCTCCAGCTTACAGTATATGGCAATACATCCCCGTCTTTTTGTAAAACCCCACAATTAGCATCTTTATTGACATCACTGCCACTACACAATTTAAGAGTACTTCCCGTTTGGTGCTCAAAACTTTTCTCCATTCTTCCCATTTATCGATGTTAAAATTAAGAAAAAAACCTTCTCCATAATTTTGTGGGCACTGAGACCCAAGTCGTGAAAGACTTGATGTTTGTGGTATTAGTGGTAAATGTGACAGACTTTAAGTCAGAGTAACACTGTGGCACTGCTTCATTGTCATGTAGGTTCCTCGTCATCCAGTACACACCAGGACCAAAGTGGCTAAGTCTGAGGCATTAGTGACCAACAGATAGCCCTTTCTCAAAGCAGGAAGAACATGGTGCAGCCTGTACTTCACTGTGACTTCGGACAATCCTGCAGTACTTTGTGCTCTTTTTTAACTACATAACTGATGTCAAATTAGCCATCCCTGATGTCAAATATAACAGTGTTTTGGCCTGACATATTTCAGGCCACTTATAAAAATCATTTTCACCCCTATTCTAGCCTGACTGAAGGACAATAGCTGCCATGATATATTATAGTGGCAGTGCTCACTCAGCACTTTAACCAGCAAAAGCCTTTTTTTTTGTAATGATTTGTTAAAATAGAGTAACAGGGAAAGCAAACTGGCATGTGGTAGTTATTTCTAAGGCTTCCCTAAATGCAAAAAAAAAAAAAAATCAAGAACAACAACAAAAGATTAACATAAAAAGTAAAGATTAACACAAAACGTGAATGAACATGTAAATAATGAACATGTAAGAAATATACAGGGAACATGGAAAAAATACAAAGCTATTACACATAAATGAGCTTGTTCAGGTTCAGTTTGAAAGCCTTGCTGGTACTTAAGCCGCCAGCAATTGAATTTGGTACTTTGTTCCAGTGCTCTACAACTGAATGAAAAAATGAAGACAGTGATGTGGGGTATGCTGTCACCCCCAGACCGGGACAGGAAGCAGAAAACAAGTAAACAAACACACGAACACATTATCATCATTCATTCACACACAAACAAACCGTTAGTCTAGATCTCAATTAGTAACTCTTTCAGACTGTCACTGTTAATTACAAACATCAACAAACAAACTATTCATAGTTAACGATCCATTCAGTTATCTCATTACAAAGATTAAAAAAAATACTTACATGTAGTGTAGAATCAAAAGATTAGTTTTTGCTAAGGCTCTAATAAATATATATTTAGGCTGTAAAGACTCTGTTTCAGCAATTCTTAATTAAGCAGCTGTTGGTACTTAAAAAACTTTACCCTACCAAAGTAACTTACCAGCTTCCCAATAGAGGGATGTGTCGTATCCCAGAGGTCCTGAATAAGGGAGGTTATACTGTAATATGTACTTAATAATGTCCAGAATCAGTGATGGTATATTGCCATTCTCAAACAGCACACTGAATACAGATTGGCAAAATTTGCTTCCCATTTTCCACTTATTTTAATCTCAATTTTTTTTCCTTTTACAAGTTGGGATTTCCAAGAACACATTTTGACAAATATAATGGACAATGTTGTATGGAAACATTGATCCAAAATTATCTTCTAAATTTAACTGCTGCTGAGCAGTAAAATGTTGCATTTGCAGCAAAATATATGCTGTACTGAAAGCTTTCAATAATTAATTAGGGAGTTCCCCAGCATACTTAAAATTAATATCTAATTTGCATGGGCAAAGCAGAATACCCTATGAATATTCACAAATGAGAACCACCCTAAACAAATATCAAATTTTAGAATAAGGAATATAATTTTTAACTATCGACTACAATAGCAACAAAAAAAAATTAAAATTTACTTTAAATTGGATACTATTAGCTAGCGCTATATGATTGCTATTGTATGATTTCTGTCTTAAACTCAGGGATCATCTGAATAAATTGTGGTGGCGTATATATCTGATTTGGCTGCTGACATCACCACAGTATAAATGGTAAGGCCACTTTGGTAAAGAGGTTTGGCTTTCATCACTTCGTACATGTTATCTGCTGTGCACTGTGCCTTGCTCATGTCATTCATGAGTTTGAATGCCATTGTCCTGCGGTTGTCATGCTTGGGTGGTGGCTCCCAATGGTCATCATTAGCCTGTACCACATACCAACCTCCATTGTCCTCGTTTATTTGCTTTGTAAGTCCGTCTTTCGTTGAACCTTTGGTTAGGACCATTCCTTGACTCATCTTCAGCCAAGAATCAACATCAGTGTCATTAAATTTAACCCACAGTATTTCCCAGCAGCAAAATATTTCTTACACAGAACGAGCTAATTAGTTACACCCACACTAATTAAACCAAAGTTAACCACTTGCTGACTAAGCAAGAACAAACCGCTCAATGTCAGCCTACCAGGACTCTTTTCCCGCGTAGCGATTGGTAAAGGGTCTGGCTACGCGAGAGACTACCGAAGGGGCTAGGGTGTAGTGATGCCATAGCTGCGCAACGCCTAACTTATTTAGAACTGTTCCTGACAATAACATGAAGGTGAAGCGCATCGCCTGACGAATTTTGAGCCTACTGATTATTCCTAAGAGCATAAATATCTGCCCTGTATGTGGTGCGCTACAAATAGAATCACTCCTTGATGAACCTAAAGGATTTAAAATCCCGCTGTCACAATACAAAAACTACACCATTTAGGTTCTAAATCATAGTTAGGTGCTGCCTTAGGTAGGACTACAGTTTTAGGGGTCTCCCAGACCCGTCCACACGTATTTAGGGAAAATAATGTTATAAGTGTACACTTATTTACATATAGCTAGCTACTGTAACTGTGCCCAAGGCTACAACTGTTAATTAGAGGAAGAGTAGAACCATTTCATTATTTCTCTGAAATAGAAATAGGTAAAGTATTGTAATATATAGTCATCAGGACCTAATGTAGTCTGGCATGGCGAGACTCTTTTACCTACTACATTGCATGCAGGGAGGCGGGCGGGCAATACAGTGACTTGTTCAGGTTCCCCACACTAAGTGGCAGGAAACTGCACTAGATTTGTTTAGTGGTTGTGGATAATATGCTGAACAAGTGACCCTATTGCATTTGACCAGATTATTTTAGTCTGGGAAGCTGCGTGATGGTTAGAGTTTGGCCTAAGGTAGGGCACACATTGCTGCTGAAGGAGCCAGACTGGATCACGAGGGATTGGATAAAGCAGTGAACTTACTCTGCTGCCAAGCTCTAGCTGTCTCTACCTATATCCAATTTTGTATCACACACTGTATTGTGTCATTGCCATCCACCTGCACAAACATTGTGCCGCTTATGTCGTTTTCTTGCTAAGGAAGGCATTCCAGCGTGGCCATCAAATGTTATCTGTCCACGCTCTGCCACCTGCACATAGCAGAGGGTCATGGAAAATCCCAGTATGGGGACATGACCAAGCTAGGGAGTGAAAAAAATTCCAGGGAAAATCAGGCCAGCCAAATCACAGCTACCCTATCACCCCTGACCTACTTGGGAAAAAAAAAATTCAACGGAATATGGCTGGAAAATTGCAAAGCAGGACAGTGTTTTTGCTACAGTGTAGCTATCTTGTCACTAAAACTTGGAAAAACAAAAATAACTAAACAAAAACATTACTTTTAAAATACAGTAGAGCTTTAAAATGTTTGTGCGGGAATAGGTCAAGTTATTAAGCCTGATCTTCCTCCTGAGAATGCCGCCACCAAGTTCCGTGACCTTCTAGACCTTATTACTTCCCCAACCGAATGAATAAGTTTAGGTTTTAATCCAAACACGCACACAGACAGAAAACAACAAAGACAAAGAACAGAACTATGTAACTCTAACATGTGCTCTGGCCCTTTATATAAGAACACAGAGACTCTAACTAACACACACCTCGCATGGCTCCACTTGCACATGACACAGCACTATTCATGACTCTAATTCACACGTACACATAATGACCACATCTTGCACATGGCACAATGGCACACAGATATACAGTCTCTTATACACACACACATACATACACCCTGACAGTACATACAGTTCATGGGCATTCCAGCCCCACAATGTTCACAAGAGCTTCTGTGCCAGGAAGACCACAAGTATTTAGTCCACCACCACACCTGAAAGTGTTTTAACATTTCAGAAGCAATCTAGTGTACACTTCCAATATTAAAACACATTACTTTATTACAGGACCACATTAAGCTTCAAAAGGTCATTAAGAAACATAAAACCAAAAACAAAAACAAAAAAAAAACACACCAAACAAACAAAAGTTTCTACAAGCTAGAATCAGTGACTTTGGCAATAAATGTAAACAACTGGACAGGAAAAACTAAATGTTATACTACTAATGAAGACATAACTGTTAGCTTAGAATCTATGGGAATGTAGTGTATCCACTTGTTAGAGAGCAATTAGGACAATCATAGCTAATCCAAACAAAACGTTGACGATGGCGAAAAGGGCAAACGCAATCCAGCGGAAAGTGGAACCCTCGGAAGGTGGCTTGCGTCCTGTCGGGTCACTTGGAAAAATATCCTGTTTTTCTGCTCCTTTCTGTTCCATTTCGTGATCTGGTGGAGATTTATTGGATGAACACTGATTGGATGAACACTGATCTTTAAAAGAAAACAAGAGAGGAACTTGTAAATATCCGTATTAGTTAACTAAACTAAAACCTAAGTTTTAATGTTTTGTTAAGAAAACTAAAACTAAACGTTTTAAAGACAGCATATTCAATTCAAACTAAAACTACCAGTAGAATAGATAACAAAAACTAAAACTAACTATTTTTTTTTTTTTTTGGGTAACCAATTCAGCTTGGAATCATGCAATTATTAATTTGAAAATATAAATTGCCATTAAATAATTTTTTTTCTTCTAAACTATATAAATCACTTACTCCCATATATCTTGGGGAAAATGCCCCAGAAGATAATGTTATATCCAACGGACACCACGACGATATAGAGAACCAAATAAGCAACATACACCCAGAAGAGATTAAAGGATGGACCGAGGGAACTCACTTCAACATTAAAAATGCCACAGCCAATTCCAACCGTTGTTACTAATAACAGAAACGACAACAAAGAAACAAAAAACAACATAAAAAAACAACAAAAAACAACAACAACAAATAACACCTGTAATTGGCCTAATCACGTTTTAATTTTAATTCTATCCCTCAATACACTCTAAACTCACAAACATGCAATTGATGTAATGACTTTGAACACATTACTTGACAATGAGCAGTGTTGGGCATTATTTAGAAAGTTGTGTTATTGCTCATAAAGTAAAACTTCCCACGCATAAAGTAATAATAGTAAATACACATCAAAAGGGAAACTACTACGTCTTCCATAGCCTCTATATAATAGACAACTCATTCAAAATATGCACACAGCATTCTGAAACTGCTACAAACTATGGAGTAACTACAAGCTTGCCCAGTAGTGCAGTGATGGCGAGAAAACTAGCCAAGCAAATGTAATTCCAATGCAGTACATCTTGTATTATGTGTATTCACTACTTCTATTAATCTATATAATAATAAAACTGTCAGTAACGATGACGACGGTGTAAGTATTCATGCACTGAGCTGGGTTTAAAGTGCCATCAGAACGGGTTGATACAGCGTCGTCAGTAATAACGACTACGGTGTTGCGTGGATCGAGGGTGTGCTTAGCAGAGTAAGTAAGTTCACCCCAGGTGAACAGTTCATATAGCGTTTAAAAGGGAAGGCAACAGCTTCACAAAGCCTAAGTCCACACTCATGGATAGAAGGACTGAGTACATAGCAGGAAAAGGCTCAAGAAGGAAGAGCTGAAGAGAGGAAATGGTTCAGGGAGAAGGAGAAAAAATAAATGATGCAACTGAACCAAGTGGTAGATGATAAAATTATGATATGGTACAGTACCCACAACATTTAGTTCATCAAGTGCCACTCTGTGGCAAGGTACTTGCTTGTACAATGAAGCACCTAAGGAGTGAACCCTCAGCGCTACTATGTATATACTACTAACTATTACAAAATCATCTCAGACCAATAGAATAATATAATGGCTATTCTAAACAGGTATCAATATATTTCGAGCAATGAAAATGGTAGATAAAGTATACCCTATCTTCAGAGAAGAAGCTAAACAGGCCAGAGACACTCACCTGTATTATATTTTCAACGCAAAATTTCCACTTCCAGCACTCCGTTAACTTCTCAGCAAAAGCTAAACTATCGCGGGCAGCAAGAAATTATTTGCTGACATGATCACGAAGTGATAATAGGGGGCGTTACCCATAAGAGTTAGTACCTATGCAGAGCTGACAGCTTCACAATTCTCAAAAATCAGCTGGAAAAAAAGTAGCACACTAAATACGGTTAATTGTCAGCAATCTCCAAAATCAGAGCGTGACAGAGAGACAGATAGGGAAACAACTAAAATCCTCTCGTGCATGCGGGATGAGGGCTAATAATATTATTAGCCCAGCTAGCCATTGAGAAAAGCTATGCCATTACACCTACTGAAAGATAAAGCCAATACTTACAACTGATTGAGATGGACAATATTCCAATACCATAGCCATGAATAGTATTGAAGATCCAGCGACTACATACAACAACAACAACAACAACAACAACAACAACAACAACAACCAGTCATACTAGACCACTGAAGATCTTGCAACTACATATAACCACTAGACTGAAAATAAGCATTACTCAGCAGTAGTATCACAGTTAGTAATAATGAGAAATAATATTGTTTTAATTCTGTGCTAGAGAATTCTGGCAAGGAGTCCAAATAAATAAACATCTATAATCAATGGGCAGAAGAAAAAATGAAGGTGAGGGTTAAAAAAAAATCCCAAGAACATAACTCAGACAAATATCAGTAGAATACCCCAACACTCATAGAAATATAGCTCTAAATACAATGTAGCAAGCTAGCAACTAATAAGTATAAATAAGCACATAAAAAAAAAAAAAACCCCAAAAACCAAAAAACAAACAGAACACACAACATAACACCTATGCAACCATTGTAGACTCTGGTGTAAAACTTACTTTTTAGCATCAGGTTTGCATCGGCACAGAGCAATAAGAGGCTAAAAGAGAAAAACAGAAAGTGAGATATTGTATATATGTATCCTCTTAACCAAAAAAAAAAAAAATTACAAACTGCTAGTTTAATCAGAGCCCACCTACTCAGCAATAGACTTCCCCAAGTATACATGCATTGCATAATAAGACCTCTACAACGACAGTTGAAACAAAAATTTTCATTCTTTCTTATCTGAGTTTAATTTAGGATAGCATAAGCAAGTGTATGTATATGATGGATGATTGTGCTACACTCAATTTACTTTCATTGACCTGATAAAGTGGCAGTAACAATAATAATGGCTGTATCTTTAAACACACTTACATAGTGATCACACCTAGGACAAAATGGGCTATATGAGAACCCTACAAATACAAACACACACACATCATTAAATAAGCTGAAACCAAAATAACATTAGCAGTTTGATACAGGAAATTTGGCAAGGTGGGAGGGGGGGGACATAATGTTACGAAGTTGGACTACAATGTTTTAGGGAGTAGGAATGAAACCAAATTACCCTCCCCCCTACGATGCCAAGTGCTGTTTTCGGTAATCTATGTTTTTATAGATATCTCAGAGGTATATAGCTGTATTGAACGAAAGTGTGACATCATTTGTGGTTTGAACGTCTTAAAAATGATTCCACTGCAGACAGCAAACTTATTAAAGTTCTTGTGAACCTCTTGGAGACTCTTCGGTTACCTCTTCTCTTATGCTTATGTTTGATTAATTTCGTAGAAAAGCACACAAAAAAACAAACAACCAAAACAAACAAACAAAACAATAACAACAAAAACAAACAAACAACAACAAAAAAACACGGCGAGATCAGTTTTTCCCGTCACCTCCTAAACGTATCAACCTCTGTGAGTCAGATTTAATTCATCTAACATGTGCACGAATATGGATATTAGATACGTAGATTAAAGATCTTCATTTGTGACCGCCTACAGGAAAACCGGGCACAACGCGGCGTGCGTAAATATCGAGAAAAGATCGATTGATTTCTTAAAAATGTATTGTTTCAAGCCGACGGAAGGGAACGGTTAGGTCCATTATAGTGGGAACGACTTAAGCTACGACGATAAAACTTGGAGAGCTCAATATTTGGACGCCGACAACTCTGTTGTAAGTGCAAAACATTTTTTTTCGAAGGGTGCCGCGTTGTGCCCGGTTTTCCTGTAGACGGTCACATTTAGAGAAGGGGGGGGGGGGGGGGGGGGGGG
>WLWD01002298.1_pt1 | contig 78206 bp, 57 predicted proteins | sample 6712731 | NCBI WGS metagenome assembly WLWD01 (sample SAMN12718690, study PRJNA576275) | sponge metagenome | isolation source: marine sponge | host: Mycale hentscheli | place: New Zealand: South Island, Marlborough, Capsize Point | collected 2014-11-01 | reverse complement strand
TCAACTCCAAACAATCCCTTATCATCCACAGATCAATCTCCTTATCAATGTCCATAGATATTTTGGCTAGAATTTATAGTGTAACTCTAGTATTTATTCCAACTACAGCACCAAAATAAACAATTTTAATAGAGCAACAGTCCATTATTAGAATAAAAATTTATTGTTGACCTCCAGAGCTAAGGTACTTAAAATAGGAAAAGCTAGACCACTGGATATCTATTTTGTGGTTCCTTATGGTGTAAAATTTTTAGATAAGTCTGGAAGTGATACCAATAGTTTTCCATAACTGAACATTCCTCTGACATTGAGGGCCTCATGCACATTTATTTAGCTAGGCAATACAAATGAATGTTTACAAATATCAATTGGTTTACAAATAGAATATGGAAGAAATGCAGTCACTGAATTGTTTCACCATTAGAATGGTGCTGAAATTGGAATAAATACAGTATGAAAACTGTGTTTGGTTTAAGACATTTACATTGATAGCAGAGGAAATAAACAAAAGCTTTGTGGTAAACACATTCCCACAATAGCAAACTTGAATTAGTTATTACTGATTACATTATGTAAACACTGAAATCAGTCATTTTCAAATATCATACATCACATTGCACGCAAAAAAAGTCATTAGCTATACCACCCCACTCACCCAGTGCAACTTGTTATTTCTCTTACATAAGAAATGCAACTTCAGTCCTCTTGCATCTCCTTGGAGTAGGGCTTCCAGGCCCAGGCTAACCCTTCCGTACCAGTCTTGATAATAACTTCAAACAAATGTGCTGAACTGTACAATAGCAGTAGACACAGAAGTAGTATTAGCGTTAAAATCAACATTTATAGTATTAACATTAGCTGTAGTAGTAGAAATAATAATACAGTAACAATCAGAGTTGGGGTTAAATAATTGTATTTAATTGCAATTGTATTTAATTTACATTTATTGCAGTAATTGCAATATAATTGTATTTGAGTTACTCTTACTTTATGTATTTGCAATGTATTTAAATACTAGCGAAGAGGAAATAGAAAAAAATGAGCAAAAAAATTCCTGGGAAAGGGAAGGGGAAAAATACCCGTTTGGATATTTCATTGGAGGCCACTGTGTGTGTGTGTGTGTGTGCTCATGTGTGTGTGTATGTGTATGTGCTGCATGTGCATGGATGTGTGTATGTGACACCAGGTAAGTATTTGTAATGCAATTAAATACACTTCTGTAATCAAGTATTTGTATTTGCAAATTGTGTTTGAAGAGAGAGCAGTATTTACAATTGTAATTAAATTCTTTTCGTGTATTTGACCTTAACTCTTGTACAATAATAACACAATTACAGCAATATTTCTCCGTATTAAATTTGAAAGCTAAATCAGTTATAACATGATGTCTGGCAAAAAGTGTTAACATTACATAACATCAATGCTGGCTAAGTCATAGATTTAACTTGACGAAATAAAAAAAAAATTTTTTTGTCTTGTCCTAAACTTTTGCTTCCTATCTCCAGCTACTTGTGTCCCAAGGTGCTACCACTTACTGATTTATAATGGCCACACTGCTCAAGATATTATGTTCAACATGTAATGGCAGGTCCCATGTGGTTGGGCTGTCAATTCATGTAGTTCAGTTTCTTGTTTCTGAGTCACAATAAATTCTGCTTTCTGTCATTGATGCACACCAAACATTTCAGACCTTGCAATACTTCTGTCTTCAATATATAAGAGGAATACTATACACATAAAAAGTGCCAGTTTTGTTAAAGTAATTATTTTGGAGGAGATAATGCTTCATATCTCTGGCTAGAGTTGTGACTGAACTCAGCATGTCAGACCTTCTATAGTGTGTAGCTAGGACTAATCCAAGGGAGCCATTTTTTTCAGAGTATTATCTCCTTTATCACTCACGTTGTGACATCAGTGTCAATCATACAATTGAGATCCTCATTAAATATTGAATTTAATATGGGAATACATTGCAATTACAGTGAATAGCCTGAGACTGTGAAAAGTAATAAGGATTCTTTTATGTAACCCCTCTATTTAGTAAAAAGTAGCAAAGAGAAAAATTTGAAGGTTGCGTTGAAATGGAAAAGGTGAAAAACTAAAAACTGAACTTTTATAGTAGTACAAAGGAGTTACATGACACTATAAATGTTAGTATTCCCTTCAAAGATATTGCAATTTCTATTTTTATAAAAAAACAAAAAACAAAAACATAGCAAAACAAAACAGTAAACAAACAGAACCCATGTGTACATCTAAATGATAGAGCTATCTATTTATTTAGATACAAGATGATCAATAATACTGTTGGCCCCCAAGTTTTTAACGTAAATTACATCCTGCTATAACTACTACTACTACTACTACTACTACTACTACCACTACGACTACTACGACTATTAGTAGAAGTTCTACTACTTTTTCACATGTTTGAAGTCATGCACTTGCACGGTCTGCTACTTGTTGTAAATAATGTTTTCAATTAGTCTCCTTCCTTGAGTATTCACCTGATTTTGTTCCCATAACTTTGCAAGACAATTCCAAATCATATGCCAGCTAGACTGAATCCAACGTAGTTTAACTTTCAGTCAACATGAATGAAATTGAAAAAGGACTTACAAGCTGACTTGCCTTCCAGAGCTTGAGTAGAGCACAACCACCATGATTAGGACCTGTTTAAAGGCAGAGAGAGAAAAAGAAGGGAGAAAAAATACAACAATTTCATCAACATTATTCTGTTGACGATGTAGTAATTGATGATGTAGTAATGTACAAGACTTGAAAATATCATGGTGCCTATCACATTGCTATTTGAAAATATTACAATGCAGGGGGTGGGTGGAAAGTGTGGTACTAGCTTCTAATTTGATTACCTCTTCTCTGCTTCCACCTTGACTGCAACTCAAGCCCCATACATGAGAGTAACTCCTCTTCTATATTAAATTATCATCACCATTTTCTTTCATCTTCTTCATGTTTTTCTTCGAACATCATGATAATCTTCTTCTTCCTCTTCCTTATAATTGCTGGTGGGAGACATGGGTGATCACTCCACCTAGCCTGCCAAAAGATACATAAAACAATTTATTAAATAGACTGAGTTAAAAAGTAAAAATTTAAACCATTAGTTCCCAAAAACGACTGCAACAATTTATTGAATGTAAAAATCAAAATGTTTGTATGATGTGAAAGTTAGTATTAGTACCAACTTTTTTTGTCAATATCTGCAAAACATTTCCAAGTTCTATTTTGCACCCCAATTGATTGAACCCTGATGATAGACTACTCCCTATGATATACTAAAATTGGATCAAACCTTTTCAAAGGATATAATCAAACTAACAAGTCATGTTAATGGTCACAAAATTAAATGAGCGATTTCAAGTAAACTAACCTGCATCACCAAACTTCTATCCAATATCTTCAATGGGTCCTCCTGCGGAAAAACAGGAATAGAAGCATGTATGAGCTGACTTGTCTACTAACCATTAGATTTCCCAGGATAAAGTATCTTTGCCTGAAGATAGTTAAAAGAGGGGGGGGGAGGTGGAGAGAATAGCAACAATCTGCAATTAAGTACTCTTACAAGTTCTCTGATGACCTAACCCAGAATTCTATTTTAACTATGGCTGTAGCTCTCAGACATAAAAGTATACCCTCTGCTAATCATCATCATCAGTTTTTTTTATTCATCCTCCCTTTTCAGATCTCATTGGTGAGAGACAGTTTGTTAACTCCTTCACTTAGCCAACTGAACATAGTAAAACTATCTTTATACATAATATAACTATAAATAAATGTTAAAAATATTTTTAATAGTCTCTAATAACGACTGTAACAATTTATATAAATTAAAAAATCGAACTACTTGCATCAGCAACCAAATGTAGAGGGATAATTATCCTTTCTTTTTTGCCCTCTTGATATTTTGCCGCACGAATTCTGTCAACTAGTTAGCTAACACAATAGTAAGTTGCGAAAATATTGTTGCAATGACGGAACTAAACTCAACGATAATAAAAAGATGATTAAATATGATTTTGTCACTAATAACGTAAATATTTACATGCCCAATCAAATAAATATAAATACAACTAATTAGAGTGACAACAAAGTCACTAGACAAATGTTAACGTGGAGTGATGTTTCACAATAGCTATTTATGTATTAAAATTATTGGGCCATTTAAAAAAAAGTATGTTACATTTATTACAATAGATGTGGGACACTACTCTGTCTCAGTTGGGTATTGAAGACTTTGCTGAGGTGCAGAAAGAGATCTGGGAGGCATGTGGTAAGTGGTACATGCATAGCTATAAAAATATATACTGGCAATAATAACCATGAGAACACTTAAATATAAGTTACTCAAGAGCTTAAATATAATGCATGTTTAGATGGTGAGTGCTAGGGGTGGCATTTAAGCAGTCATTGTTCATCTGGAGGGAAAATGCGACTAAAACAAAGCTGTTACAGCAGTTTAGGTTGAGGGCAAAGTAAAATTGAGGGAACCTGAACTACACCAGTAAAGGAAAATACAGCCGAGCATGAGGATGAGTACTACAAAAGTAGTAAGCAGTATTTAAACTATCCAGGGAAGCAAGCAAACAGAAGTTAATGAATAGCCTACTCCAAACCTCTGTAATGTCAATCATTTAACTGTCCCCTCACCTCTTTTTTAACGATAAAAGTGTCCTGCTGTGAGAATTCTGTTGCAACCGTAGTTGTAGCTCCCATTTCCTCTAAATTCATCATTTACCATCATCATCACCATCATCATCATCATCATCATCATCATCATCATCACCATCATGATCATCATCATCATCATCTTCATCATCATCATCATCATCATCATCACCATCATCACCATCGTGATCATCATCATCATTGTTACTATCTTCTCCCTTCTTCTGGTTTCTCATGGAAGACTGTATGTTTGCTGCATCACTGTTACTAACTTCTATTTCCTTCTTCTTACGATTTCTCATGGAAGACTGTGTGTTTGCTGCTCGACTTGGCTCACTGGAAAAGGTAATATTATTATACAAATATAATATGTTTAAGAACAGAAATCTTTAATCTTAATAATACTACATCGATTTATCTAATGTAAAAAGTGAAATACATGTATTTGTATGACATGGTGTATTAATAAATTAGTTTTAATATAATATTCTCCCTCCAAATAATATACAAAGATTGCTCAGATGTCTGTGCCATTAGCAAAGAGTTGTAACATCTGAACATGCATTCTATTCAAACTGTGTGTAAGACTTACTATTGGAGTGATTTGAGTGATCTCCGATAATGTTGGCAGTATTTATTTTGTAACTGCTGTGATAATTTTGAGTGTCCAACTGTTCTGTTTCCCATAACTTCTGCAAGACATCTCCAAGTCCTGTCTTCGCCAGACTGAAGCCAACATTGTAGCATTTTCCTGAAGCGAACATCTGCACTTGCATGTGATTCTTCTATAGCATCCAATGTCCCTACTGGAAGCTTTAGTCTCAGTCCAATGTTGTACCATTTAGCACGTGCCTGCCAGATCTCTTCCTGAATTTCACCCAAATCGTCAATACTCAACTCAGTTTGAGAAGTGATGTATGTAACCTCTACAGTAATAAAAAAAAATAACGGAGCTGGTAAACAGTCGATAATATTACTAGTGCCTGTAGCATTATGTTACTGCTTGCTGAATAAAGTATTATGAGACTAGTTAAGTTTGATAATAATTACTAGTGTGTTAATATTACTAGCGTGTTAATATTACTAGTGTGTTAATATTACTAGTGTGTTAACATTACTAGTGTGTTAACATTACTAGTGTGTTAATATTACTAGTGTGTTAATATTACTAGTGTGTTAATATTACTAGTGTGTTAATATTACTAGTGTGTTAATATTACTAGTGTGTTAATATTACTAGTGTTAATATTACTAGTGTGTTAATATTACTAGTGTGTTAATATTACTAGTGTGTTAATATTAATAGTGCTTGTAGCATTATGTTACTGCTTGCTGAATAAAGTATTATGAGACTAGTTAAGTGTGTTAAAGTACCCCCATATCTCTGATAGACAGATAGAGAAACTAAATCTCATTACTAGTGTGTTAATATTACTAGTGTGTTAATATTACTAGTGTGTTAACATTACTAGTGTGTTAACATTACTAGTGTGTTAATATTACTAGTGTGTTAATATTACTAGTGTGTTAATATTACTAGTGTGTTAATATTACTAGTGTGTTAATATTACTAGTGTGTTAATATTACTAGTGTTAATATTACTAGTGTGTTAATATTACTAGTGTGTTAATATTACTAGTGTGTTAATATTAATAGTGCTTGTAGCATTATGTTACTGCTTGCTGAATAAAGTATTATGAGACTAGTTAAGTGTGTTAAAGTACCCCCATATCTCTGATAGACAGATAGAGAAACTAAATCACACTTTCCTGCTTTCCAAGCTGGAAGTATAAAAAGCACATAATGATTGAATTACCTGGGCAGTGGCGTTTAGGAGGTGGCATTTGAATATATTTTTTAAAGACTTGATCTAAGTTAAAAAATATTGCAATTTTTAAAAATCTCTGACAACACATCAATATAAATTTCTACCTCGGCGTTTTTTCTTAATTGGATCTTTTTCATACATATTGCCATGGAGTTTACCTAAGCAAACACGTAAATAAACACACAAATAAAAATACTTAACAAATTGAATAACTAAGCAGAACATTGCATATGCTGCCATTTACTGCTTAGGACAAACAAGCCAGGGCTATTCCTTCAATTTAACTCCATATATGAGGGTGAGACTCACAACCCCATAATCATCTTCATATTTAGTAGGGAATACAGAGATTAAAAAGTAACAAGGAGAATATTTTGTGTACTTTTAGATATTACATAACTTTTTATTTGTAACCACTGGAGCAAGAAAGCAACATTCATCTTAAATATACAACAAGAAACACAGCCTCCGTAAGCAGTTTTTTGGTCATGTTAAGAAAACCATGGGGGAAAATTCCTATATATTCATACATACAGGTTTTGGGACAACAAGATTGTAGCATGAAAGGAAGTTAATGATTGGAACCATACTGGAAAATATTTTGGAAAAATATATGTTTAAAGTTACGAAATCGGTCAGCATATACTTAGGGGATAATACTGATATATGTAATAGAGCAAACTTGTGCTTCCATTTGATAGTTGATAACAACTTAATCTTTTTGATTTAAAAAAATTCTGATCATAGGTAATCAGACGTAGTTTGGTAATTAAACCAGAGAAAGGGTTTACAGGAATCATGACTATTACCCTGGAATTCACATACATAGTACTCCAAAAATCATAATAAAATTACGTAAAACTAAATAAAAAATAAAATATTAAGCAATGAATAAATTATTGAATGAATAGATTAAAATTTTAAATGCTGCATCTCAAGTATCTATCATAAAGTACTGTTCAAATATGCATATACCAAAGTAATCATTCAAAGCCATAAATCTAATTACTAGAGTGATACAGCCCTGTACAGGAACATTCAAACAAACACCCAATACCTAACATAAATATCAAAGATGGACATTAAATAACCTGAGCAGTGGCGTTTTGACGGTGGTTTTCGAAAAACATTTTCTGGCACTTGATCTATATAACATGAAACAGATTTTAAAAAATTTCTGACCAACACTAAAATAAGAGTCTACCTTGGATCTTTCGTTTAAATCGTTGTAAGTGACGAGTATTACCATGAGCTTTACCTAAGAATAACATAACAATTAAAATACAACTGGGAATGAGAGGAGGATCACGGTGACAATAGACACTGATAAAGCAAAGAGCACAATAATAATACTAATAAGCTAAGCAATTCTTTGTAAACGAATATCAAAAACTATTATTCAGATATTTTGGTGGACTATCTGGTTATTATAAAGATAATTAGCTATTACAGACTGCCTACAGAATTTGCATAAAATCTGTCACAGCCTAGCCTCTTAAACTAATTCCAGTGGCTTTTACCTGAAAAGCTATCAAACAGGTCAAGGCAAGCTTCTAAAATACCTGCTGGGGAGTGTGGGGAGCCCCAATATACTAACAAACATAGTTACTGCAACCAAATTTACACGAGCCACCAATCCCAATTATGATCTGCAGGATATTCGGACAATTAAAATCATTATCGAATCATTTCAGCTCTAAATAACAATTATGACAAATTTTTCTTTTTATTCACATGAACTATTGTCTATTATTTTTGTAAAATTCTGTAGTACTAGAAGAAATCCGTAGTAAGCATACAGCTGCATTTATACAGTTAAAAATGCCATCCTCAACTACAAGTCAGATATTCTGATTTTCAATTGAATACACCTAACAATTTTGCTTGCTACATATATTACTCCTCCTAACTTACTTGATGATCCAAAGACATCAGATGCCCAACTTGGAGGTATATCCTATAACAACGAAAATATTTTAAATTCAGTGTTATAGTAATTGAAGTTAAAATCAAGATATGATACATCTTTAGGTGCAATGCATAAAAAAGCCACTTGAAATTAAAGGGTGCCATAATTGTATATAAAATGCATTCATAATCAATTCAGCAAAACAGTAATAAATTCGCCTATTTTTGATCCAATGATCTGATTCATCAAATACAGTAGCAGTCAAAATACAGTTCCCCCGGAGTGCGAATGCCTTCAAAAGATTATTACATTGGCAAAGATCATAAGCAAAAAGACAACAAAAAACAAAAAACAAAAAAACAAATTCATATTCATTTCCCGCTAAATTAGCTTTGTGCATATTCTACCAAAATAAGTAGCTGGGAGTAGGCACACATAGAAGAGATTTACTTGTGCCAGACTATTGCTAAACCAGCCTACCATGCACCAATTGATTTGCCACTGCTTTTAACCTATCTCACTATTATGTTCACTTCAGGACGTAGTGCTATATTTACACATGCAAATCTTTAACTATAGCCACAGATTTAGTAGAGAATGAAGATCCAGACACTCAAAATAATAGTGGTCTTTCTCATCATGTATACTGGCTGCTACTTCCCTGCTACTATTACTGCGCTTCATGGTCCTACTGTTTTGCATAAAAATTAGCAGGCATAGTTTTTTGTTTGTTTGTTTTTCATTTAGTCTTATTTATTTTATTATTTCAAAATATCTATTTCAATTACCTAATTGTTCACATTAGCATGCAAATCACTCAGTATGAAATACTACGATAAGATGTTCTAAAGCATTTCATTCCACCATTCCCAGTTAACACTTGAGCCACTGCAATTGGATTTCACAATAATTTTATTGCTACTTTACTGAGAGCACATTAATTCAAACTTTTACTGTACTGCTTGGCTTTATCCATCAAAAAAGTCTCTTTTGCATTTTTTTTTACTTCTTTTCACTATGGCTATGGGATTGGGAGGCTCCAGTGCACCTGGCAATGGACCAATAAATACACTTTACCTTGCATTTTTCCCATTGGGTTATTATTGAGTCTTTTTGGTGGCTTTTTTACTAATTTGATTAATTATGTTGTTGTTATTTTTTCATTTTGCAACTGAATTCTTATTTACAAGAAAGTAGGGCATAAGTATATAAAATTGAAAATTCTTGATTCCTTGTTATCAAGAAGAAAAAAGTTTTTCATTCAGACGTTTTACAGTATTAAAAAAAAGGATTAATTTTAATATTTTAGACCTTCAACTTAGCTTAAATTTTGGAGAAAGAGTTTTGAAGCGATTAAAGTCATCATTATAAAAATGGAACTAAGCCAGAGTACCTTATATTGGCAGGCTTTCACTTAATACTGCTGAAGCAAAGAAAACTGTTGATGAAATCACAACAATAATCTCCACAATTTATAAAAAAAACTTTTTGGCGCTTTACACCATATTCAGGACCCCATAGTGCACAGGATCTTTACAATCCCACAGCTAAATTAGAGAAAAAAGTAAACAAAATGCTAAAGGGATTCTCTTTGCCTGACAAAGTCAATCGATACAACAATAGTGTGAATTAGCATTGTGTTCTCAATAAAGTAGCAAGAAAACAGTGCAAACCCACAGAAGTGACTGAACTTTAACTGGGAATTGTGGAATTCCACCAATTACTAGTGGCCTTTAGAAGGTTTCTTGTTCCACAAAGATTAAAATTCTGTTTTTTCTTTCTTTATAATATGCTATGCCTCCAGCTAGAAATTTCTTTACAACAATATCTTTACAAAATTTGATGCAAATCACTCCTGCGAAGTTATAACATAAGAGACTGTTACTTCAGCATTGCATTTACTACCACTACACAAGGTGAATTGTTTTTGTTGTTGTGGTTTTTTTTCATTTTAGTTTAGCCATTTGCTAGCTTAACCAGAGCAGCTTTTCAGAAAAGAATTGTACACTGTTCTATCACAAACGCTTTAGGAGTTTTCTTGTGCCACTGAGCTGAGTAGTTGCTTTGCTGTTGGAAAATAACTTTAATTGATACTGTAGCTAATAGTGATACCTAACAATAGAGGTTTATAATAAAATACCCAAGGTGATTTTAGCATAATGCATAAGGAAAACATCTAGAAATATGGTCACTGCGTCTGTAGTTATACACTAACTTAAAATAATGTCTAAAAATAGTGCATTAATCATCAAATGCTATGTTCTTAAAACCTACTTCATACTTACTTGACTAGGTTGTTGATATATGAAGTCTTGTGGTCTGAAATAATCCTGCTTATTTTGTGAGTCCAATGATGAATTGATAGTCAGATAAAAAATATCGGATTGATTTATTGAACTGAACGTTGGAAATTGTGAATTAATAAAGCTAGGATACTCATTAAAGTTGTTGGGAATGTTATTAACAGTTCCAAACAAAACAATTCCCTTATTCTGCATAATGTTTAAGGTTAGTCTCATTGGCAAATGCTTACTACTTGGCACCTGGGCTCCTTTCTCTATCAAAAGTTTAACTACTTCACTACATCCATTACAGCATGCCGCCAATAATGCACACCATCCATCTTTGGTGGTTAAATTGACCTTAGCTCCCCTATCCAGCAGAATATTAGCAATTTCAAAATGTCCATTTTCACATGCACTCATTAATGCAGTCCATCCATCAAGTCTCACCACACTAACCTCGACATTTTCTAATTCTGCGAATGTTTCTTCTGGTTTGTTTACATTAATAAATTTAGCAGAAGTACTATGATGTGGTTGTAAATTAGAACATCCCATTGTATCCAGTTGTTTAATTACAGCATCGTGGCCTCTGTGACCATTTATTATTCTATGACGTGCTTCATTATTTTCTAAAAGCTTTATTGTCAACCCAGATTCAAGTTGAAATATGATAGATTTATCAAATTTAAATTCTTTGAAATAAGTGTGCTTTTCATTTACCATTTCACGAACTTCTGGGTTTATTACAGCTCCTACAGACTCTAGAGTACGAGCAAGTTTAACAGAGTTATTCTGACAAGTGATTATTACTCGTACATGATCATGGTTTTTAGCGGGAAAGTTTACTATATCATTATGGTCTACTAGAACTTTAACAACTTCCACATGTCCATTGTAACTTGCAGACATAAGTGCAGATTCTCCATCTTTGTTTAGCAAATTCACTGCAGCATCACTTTCTAGCAGTATCTTAACAACTTCAACATGACCCTTACTACTAGCACATATTAGTGCAGTACTTTCATCATTCTGTCGTAAATTAACCTGAGCTTCCGCCATCAGTAATATTTTAACTACTTCAACATGACCATTTTGACTTGCCATAATTAAAGCCGATTGTCCATCATTATCTTGAGCATTCTGGTTAACTCCTTTTTCAAGTAGTAAGTTAACCACATCAACATAACCACATTGACTAGCAATCATAAAAGCAGACTGCCCATTTTGGTCCTGCAGATCTACTTGGGCTCCATTTTTAAGCAGAATTTTGGCCGCTTCAACATTATTGTTTTGACATGCCAGCAACAAAGCAGACACACTCTCTTTTTCTTGCAGATGTACTTGAGCTCCACTCTCCAGCAATATATTCAAAATTTCAACATGCCCATTCCTAATAGCTATCATTAATGCGTGCCAACCATTATTATCTTTAAGATTAATTTCAGTTTTATCTTGTACTAAAATTTTAACTACTTCAGTACCTCCTTCACAACTTGCTCTTATTAAGAGGGACCACAAATTTTCTTTTCGCTGATCTATTTGTACCCAACCCTCCAGCAACAACTTTATCAATTCAACATGGCCCTTTTGACTTGCAATCACAATAGTAGACCACCAATTTTTCTTTTGTAAATTTGCCAGAGCTCCATTATCTTGCAGTACTTTCACAACTTCTATGTGCACATTTTGACTTGCTAGCATCAAAGCAGTCACACTATTGTTATCATGCAGATCCACTTGAGCCCTATTCCGAAGCAGTATTTTAACCACTTCAACATTTCCACTCTGACTTGCTAGCATTAAAGAAGATTTCCCATCAAAATCTTGTAAATCCACAAGAGCCTGATTTTCCAGCAGTATTTCAACTACTTCTACATGTCCATTCTGACTTGCTAGCAGTAAAGCAGATATCCCATTGTTCTTTTGCAAATTTACCTGAGCCCCACTCTGAAGCAGTATCTTAACCACTTCAACATGTCCTTTCTGGCTTGCTAGTATTAAAGAAGACAACCCATCATTATCTTGCAGATCCACATGTGACTTATTCTCCAGCAGTATTTTAACAGCATCGACATGCCCACTCTGACTTGCTAACATTAAAGATGAGGATCCGTCTTCATTTTGTAGATCCACATGAGCCGCATTCTCGAGCAGTATTTTAACTACATCAACATGCCCATTAAAACTTGCACCCATTAAAGAAGAGACCTTGTTGTTGGTTTGTAGATCCACATGAGCCGCATTCTCGAGAAGTATTTTAACTATCACAACATGCCCATTAAAACTTGCACTCATTAAAGAAGAGACCTTGTTGTTGGTTTGCAGATCTACATGAGCCCCATTCTCGAGCAATATTTTAACTATGTCAACATGACCATTCTGACTTGCTAGCAGTAAAGCAGACACCCCATTGTTCATTTGCAAATTTACCTGAGCCCCACTCTGAAGCAATATCTTGACCACTTCAATATGTCCTTTCTGGCTTGCTAGTATTAAAGAAGACAACCCATCATTATCTTGCAGATCCACATGTGACTTATTCTCCAGCAGTATTTCAACAGCATCGACATGCCCACTCTGACTTGCTAACATTAAAGATGAGGATCCGTCTTCATTTTGTAGATCCACATGAGCCGCATTCTTGAGCAGTATTTTAACTACCTCAACATGCCCATTAAAACTTGCTAGCAGTAAAGAAGACACCCCATTGTTCTCTTGCAAATTTACCTGAGCCCCACTCTGAAGCAGTATCTTAACCACTTCAACATGTCCTTTCTGGCTTGCTAGCATTAAAGAAGACGACCCATCATTATCTTGCAGATCCACATGTGCCTTATTCTCCAGCAATATTTCAACAACATTGACATGCCCACTCTGACTTGCTAGCATTAAAGACGAGGATCCGTCTTCATCTTGTAGATCCACATGAGCCGCATTCTTGAGCAGTATTGTAACTACCTCAACATGCCCATTAAAACTTGCTAGCAGTAAAGAAGACACCCCATTGTTCTCTTGCAAATTTACCTGAGCCCCACTCAGAAGCAGTATCTTAACCACTTCAACATGTCCTTTCTGGCTTGCTAGCAATAAAGAAGACCACCCATTATTATCTTGCAGATCCACATGTGCCTTATTCTCCAGCAATATTTCAACAACATTGACATGCCCACTCTGACTTGCTAGCATTAAAGATGAGGATCCATCATCATCTTGTAGATCTTCATGAGCCGCATTCTCAAGCAGTAGTTTAACTACTTCAACATGCCCATTCTCACTTGCTAGCATTAAAGAAGATGACCCGAAACTATCTTGTAGATCCACATGAGCCGCATTCTCGAGCAGTATTTTAACTACCTCAACATGCCCATTCTCACATGCTAGCATTAAAGAAGATGACCCGAAACTATCTTGTAGATCCACATGAGCCGCATTCTCGAGCAGTATTTTAACTACCTCAACATGCCCATTCTCACATGCTAGCATTAAAGATGACCCGAAACTATCTTGTAGATCCACATGAGCCGCATTCTCGAGCAGTATTTTAACTACTTCAACATGCCCACTCTGACTTGCTAGCATTAAAGAAGACCACCCATTATTATCTTGCAGATCCACATGTGCCTTATTCTCCAGCAATATTTCAACAACATCGACATGCCCACTCTGACTTGCTAGCATTAAAGACAAGGATCCGTCTTCATCTTGTAGATTCACATGAGCCGCATTCTTGAGCAGTATTTTAACTACCTCAACATGCCCATTAAAACTTGCTAGCAGTAAAGAAGACACCCCATTGTTCTCTTGCAAATTTACCTGAGCCCCACTCAGAAGCAGTATCTTAACCACTTCAACATGTCCTTTCTGGCTTGCTAGTATTAAAGAAGACCACCCATCATTATCTTGCAGATCCACATGTGCCTTATTCTCCAGCAATATTTCAACAACATCGACATGCCCACTCTGACTTGCTAGCATTAAAGATGAGGATCCATCTTCATCTTGTAGATCCACATGAGCCGCATTCTCAAGCAGTATTTTAACTACTTCAACGTGCCCATTCTCACTTGCTAGCATTAAAGAAGATGACCCGAAACTATCTTGTAGATCCACATGAGCCGCATTCTCGAGCAGTATTTTAACTACCTCAACATGCCCATTCTCACATGCTAGCATTAAAGAAGATGACCCGAAACTATCTTGTAGATCCACATGAGCCGCATTCTCGAGCAGTATTTTAACTACCTCAACATGCCCATTAAAACTTGCTAGCAGTAAAGAAGACACCCCATTGTTCTCTTGCAAATTTACCTGAGCCCCACTCAGAAGCAGTATCTTAACCACTTCAACATGTCCTTTCTGGCTTGCTAGTATTAAAGAAGAACACCCATCATTATCTTGCAGATCCACATGTGCCTTATTCTCCAGCAATATTTCAACAACATCGACATGCCCACTCTGACTTGCTAGCATTAAAGATGAGGATTTATCTTCATCTTGTAGATCCACATGAGCCGCATTCTCGAGCAGTATTTTAACTACCTCAACATGCCCATTCTCACATGCTAGCATTAAAGAAGATGACCCGAAACTATCTTGTAGATCCACATGAGCCGCATTCTCGAGCAGTATTTTAACTACCTCAACATGCCCATTCTCACATGCTAGCATTAAAGATGACCCGAAACTATCTTGTAGATCCACATGAGCCGCATTCTCGAGCAGTATTTTAACTACTTCAACATGCCCACTCTGACTTGCTAGCATTAAAGAAGACCACCCATTATTATCTTGCAGATCCACATGTGCCTTATTCTCCAGCAATACTTCAATAACATCGACATGCCCACTCTGACTTGCTAGCAGTAAAGAAGGCCCCCCATTGTTCTCTTGCAAATTTACCTGAGCCCCACTCAGAAGCAGTATCTTAACCACTTCAACATGTCCTTTCTGGCTTGCTAGTATTAAAGAAGACCACCCATCATTATCTTGCAGATCCACATGTGCCTTATTCTCCAGCAATATTTCAACAACATCGACATGCCCACTCTGACTTGCTAGCATTAAAGATGCGGATCCATCTTCATCTTGTAGATCCATATGAGCCGCATTCTCGAGCAGTATTTTAACTACTTCAACATGCCCACTCTGACTTGCTAGCATTAAAGAAGACCACCCATTATTATCTTGCAGATCCACATGTGCCTTATTCTCCAGCAATATTTCAACAACATCGACATGCCCACTCTGACTTGCTAGCATTAAAGACGAGGATCCATCTTCATCTTGTAGATCCACATGAGCCGCATTCTCAAGCAGTATTTTAACTACTTCAACGTGCCCATTCTCACTTGCTAGCATTAAAGAAGATGACCCAAAACTATCTTGTAGATCCACATGAGCTGCATTTTCGAGCAGTATTTTAACTACTTCAACATGCCCATTAAAACTTGCATGCATTAAAGAAGACAACTTGTTGTTGTCTTGCAGATCTGCATGAACCCCATTCTCGAGCAGTGTTTTAACTGCTTCAACATGTCCACTCTGACTTGCTAGTATTAAAGACGATCCATCTTGTTCTTGTAGATCCACTTGAGCACTATTTTCATATAACATTTTGTTGATCCACGTTCGCGACATTCTCAATTAGTAAATCAAAAATTTCAAGAAGAACTTTCTCACTTGCTAGCATCAAAGAAGATGTGTTATTACAATCTCGCAGGGTCACATGAGCCCTATTCTCTATTCTGAATAAAGATATTAACCATTGTAACATAGAACATACCCATTCTGACTTGCTATTATTACAGCTGGCATCCCATCTTCTGTTTGCATAATAACACAAATGCAGTACTCTGACTACTTTAATATAACTTTTCATATTGGCCAATATTAACAAAATAACTGGTGGGGAACTGCAATGGTTTAAAAATGTCTTGTCTATCTTATTGAAAGTGTACACTATGGTGTCCTAAAGTCTCAAAAAGATTTGAAGTTTTGCCTGTTGTTAGTTTCTTCAATGTTTGAACTTAAGGGTGCTGGCACATAGCAACGCTCGCGCGCGGCTTAATTGAGCAATAAACCACGAAACCACCGAGTTGTAGAGGTAGAGGGCGGACCTTAAATACCCGCGCATAGATAAGAGCTTCCTGGCAGACCGTGGTAAGTATAGTTAACTCGGCTAACGGAGGGCGGGGCTAGAAAATTGCACAGTAGCAAAAAAGTGCGAGACAATTGGAATCTATTTTGCTGTCCAAGTCCAGAAGGACGAAGAGTTAGTCTTTCATTTTTAGTACTGCGGCATAACTTAACAAGGTAATTAAAGTTGTCGATTTAGTTTTTTGATATATAGTGTACAGTCGTGACCCGACTGGAAAAAAATCACGTGAAAATGTGAATAAATATAAAACAAAATAGAAATGAGAAAAACAAAATCGACAACTTTGTAACAATTAGCTATAGCAAGCGGTGGACGAAATTCCAGCTTCCGTAGTCTTCCTCTGTTTCCAAATAGTGGCGTTTACTTTTGAGACTTTGTGGCTTCATAACTCTTGCAGTTCCGTTTGTGTGTTAATCATTCTTGATCAGTTGGCTGTTAGTTGACGGGTCTCAGAGATCCCCCGGGCAGCGTGGACCTGCAAGGTATAGAATCGGAGTTACCTTCCATAGCAACAGTTAATTGATTTGTGTGGGCGTACCGCGAACCGGATGTGTGAGCACCCTTAAAGTTTACCCTATTAATTTGCTTCCTGCTTCCTGAAAATACATTTCCTGAGTTGGGTGAGTCTGTGTGGTGTCAGGTGAGAACAGCTACCTTGGTCTGTAGAAGTCTTGTTTAGAAACCATAAAATCTCTCTAAGTTGATGATCTTATATGGCCAGCACTAGCACTAGTGAGTCTATGACAGTGAAGCTACTCTTGTGCTTTCAGCATATAGTATCCTGCTACTGATGTTAGTCAAGAAAGCATGAATTCTGGTGGGTATTGGCGCCTTACCACTATGAGCCAGTTGCGGAGAACAATGAATCCTCTAATGACACTCCTGATGATAATGAAGTTCTCAGGACAAGGAGAGAATTCTAACAAACTGGTAGACTTCTATGAGCCAGTTGCGGAGAACAATGAATCCTCTAATGACACTCCTGATGATGATGAAGTACTCAGGACAAGGAGAGAATTCTAACAAACTGGTAAAGAAACATAACCTTAGAGCATCAGGAGTGTCATTTGAAGATTCATTGTTACTTTTCCACTGGTTCATGGAAGTATGGCTCCAATTCCCCATAAGAATTCATGCTTTCTTGACTATTTCAGTAGCAGAATATGATAGGCTGAAAACACAAGAAGTATCTCAGCTACAAGTTTCACTAGTGTTAGTGCTGGCCATATAAGACCATGAACAACTTAAGGTTTTATTAACCCTCAGCATGCATGCCCGAGAGGGTTAAAGTACTCAGTTTGTCAGTCAGTCACAAAACAAAATGTGATCTCTAAGATGGCATTCTCTCGAAGATGTTGCACAGGACATTGTAGGTCTTTTAATGTGCCAGAATTTTTGTTTCGACTTATTTTTTAAGAAAAAGTTCATTCTTTATAGGCTGTATGCTTGAAAGCAATTGTTGGTAACGCCCCCTATAGTGACACAATACTCATGTGAGCAAATAATTTTTGCTGCTCGTGGTAGTTCTGTGTTCTCAGCAGTTTACCGGAGTGCTGAAACTACTGGTGAGGTGAGTGTTGCTTGTATATTAAGCTTTAACGTCTACAGTTTCATTGCATACCGACTTGCTTAAGCTTTACATAACAACATGCATGAACATACATATTGGCATATTGGTATTGATACTACTCCAAATATATTATTCTTTGGCCTTAGTAAGAGCTAGTTAGTGTAATAGTAATGCTGAGGGTTTGCACCTTTGGTGCTTCATGGTTTCTATAGTGCAAGACTCCTACTGACCTGAGTAACTGTTCTCAACATGACATCACACAACCACACCCAATTCAGGAATTAAATTTTCAGGAAGCAGAAAGCAAATTAGTAAGGCAAACTTTAAACGTAGAGGTCACGTTTATAATTCAATGCTATTCTCCGTACGCGAAAATCTATGGCCTCATTTACCACAGTCTGAACTCCTTCCAGAAGTCCGATATAAAAGGAAGAATCCTTGGTATGCCCTTTGACCTATAGCTCCTTCTATTCAAATTTAAAAAAGTAGCCTCGCGAAGAGAACCCTCCATTATAGCTCACTATCCCTTCAAGTCAATCCACACCATGTTTACGAGTGCCCTTACTAAAAAAAAAGCTGTATGTTATCATTTTTGCGAGTAATACTCAAGTCCATTTATCAATGCCTTGTGTATGTACCAAAGTATTTGTTCATTGAAATGAACCCTCAGGATAGTATCTTGCAGAACTCTAATAACACGCTGTATATCTTTTGCAGTTCTTTTTATTCTATTAAGGACCCGCCATTCGTTGTTGTTTTTCTAGTTTGCTTATTGTTTTATCTTCTGTTGAGATGCTCACGACTTATTTGTGACATTGTTTCCAAGTTTTTGTGCACTAAGTTGCTATAATGCGTACTAAAATAGTCTCTTGGAAGTCGGTGACAAAAACTGTCAACCGCCATTTCCAACTTATCGCGAAATATGTCCCCGGCTGCGCCATTTTATATGCGATTTTCTTGTTAAGTCCAAATATTGGAGAATACAGGAAAAGTCTGAAAAATTTTTAGTGACTTTTGGACTCCATATAACCTATACTTGCAACATCATCTCTGAATTTGATAACTTACAAAAGTCAGCATATCTTTTGTGCTAGCAAAATGTAAAGCAGATGGCCTTACTTAATAAGTTAGTGACTGTCAACATTCCTATAATATATTGTTATACTCATTGTACTTATTCAGTGACACATGACAAAATTTCTACAAAGTTATGAATAGTTTATATTTATACAAAGTGGCTGTGGGCGGAGAGATGGAAATAGAGAAGATGAGAAGAGAAGTTAGAAGAGAAGACAGAGAACAGAGATAATTGGAACTGTGTGTGTGTGTCTGTCATTACATAACCATTTTGTTTGTAAGCAGTGTTTCATATTTGCCAACTGTATTTCTGGTGTTGCACTTCGTTATATTATTATGTATGCATACTTATTTTGTGCCCCGGATTTCCGGTTGACCCCATTTCATATCCCCTTTGCGCATGCGGGTCTTGAGCCATATAAACTCAAACCCGCCTGCGTATCAGTTAGTTCCCTACATTAGATTTAGTTAGTCCAAACCGAATTTAGACTTTGGGGGAAGGCTAGCAAGTCGGTAGGAACTCTGGTGGCAGCGGTCGTCAGAGTTTCTGAGTCATAGTTGTCGGAGTCTCTGGTGGCTTACCTTCATCTCAGTAATTGAACTTGCCAGCCCGTAGTTGGTGGCATAGCAGTGGAGGCGGTCCTTGACCACATATATCGCCGCCAACCCACAATTGGTGGCGTCGTTACTCGGAGATCGTTGTTCTGGAGAGCTGCCCACCCACAGTGGCCATTTGTATATGTAGACTATAGTGTTGCAATGAGCATGTAAGTCAGCTATTTGCAATCATATAATATCATTTCAATTTCCTATTGATTTAATTAATCTAAACATAATGTTGCTAATTTTAAAGAAAATACGCTATCTATTTAAGCAATTGTATTCTAAAATTGTTATTCAGCTATTGTGAATCAGTAATGTACAAAAATCTTTGGCCTCCACTAGCATCTTTGCTACACTTCGATACCACATCTAGAGTTGTTAGATTCCTAAAAGATGCAGATTCATGGTATCCTAATCTCACCTTTTTTTAAATGTCTTAAAGGTAGAATATACTTTTATAGCATTTATTTTTAAAGTTTGTGGCTGATCTTCATTAAAATTACATCAGAGAAGTATATAAGATAGTTAGAATTAAATTACAAAGCAAGCAAGGCCAGATTACCTAGCAACTTTTTTATCAAATGAATGGGTGATTTCTGTTCAGGGGGCATAACTTCACCCAAGCGCAATTAGTTCCAGTGATTAGAGTCAAAGGGCTGTCCAGCTAAGCTAGCTAACAAGAATTAATATTATGTGCGGCACAAGTCTGGAGCCAGGAAGACGGATACCTTGCCATCATTGTGATCTGACTAGGGATGCAGGTATAGGAAGCACACACAGTCTTAACCCCAAATTAGTTCACTTCACTGGTAAACTAATTTATGCAATGTCTATGCATTTTACAGCACAATATACATATGTGAGTGAGATGATACAGGTTAGAGTAGTTTAACTATGAATGTATTACAATTATCAAGTTCTGACCCTTCATAAAAACTAGATCGAAACTTTCTCACCTAAAGAGGTCTGGAAAAAAGTAAAGGAAAAATGTGAAAAAATCTTAGTTGTCGCCGGGGATTCGAACCCAGGGCTACTGGCTTTAGCCTCCAGTGCTCTAACCACTGAGCTACGACAACCCTTGACTTCCAAGACCTTCACATTTTACCTTGGCTCCTCTCCGAAGGGGGAGGTGTTTCCGGTCAATACCATAAAGGTGTTCTGAGCTGTTTTCAATCTATGAACATATGGCAAAAAGATGGTAAAGCTAGCTAGCAAGTTAATTCGTTTTTTTTCCTCTTGTTGACATCTTCCAGTCCTGAACATACTGGGGGGAAGGTGAGGGGGGTTTACAAAAAGGAAGACCAGTTTGTGGTACGATTGGAGATAAGTGTTTCCTCAACACAGGATGTTGACAGCACATACATGGCCATCCTCTCCAGGGTCATGGAGTATGCTAGACTCGATTAAAAGTGGTACACACCAAGCTAACTAGATGTTTGCAAGATCTTGAGCTCTACCACTTATCTTGAATAAACCATCTGGATCAATGGAGAGAATATAACAAGAAAGAGGAAGTTACCTAGAAAGACATTTTCCCTGAAGAAAACCCTCGTAAGTCTCTAGACAAAGGAGCAGCTTCTTTAGCCACAGAGTATCCCGAGTAGAGAGATGGGCAGCAGACAAGTTCCAAGATCAGTAGTCCAGCTCTTGTGGTTACAGTTGATCAAAGCCATGACTTGGACAACATGATGAAATGAGTATGATTGAATTTCTCCTGAGAAATTGGAGTTGTTAGAAAGAAAACAACTCTGGTATCCGGTAACTTTAGAAGTATGGAAAGCTTAGGTTTGGGCCACTTCTCAGGGCATCTTCTATCCAGATGGCCAGACAACAACAGAGTAGTTGTGATGCTAAGTCCTCTACTGAGGATATCTGCAGGATAGTCCGTAGTAGACATATGGTGCCATTTGGACGTTGGTACCAAGTACTGGATGAGAAAACACTAGGATAAACGAATGTCTCTAGGTTTGAGTGCAATTTTCTCAGCCAACACCGCACAATGGCAGAATTGGTCCAGGCATAGATATTAGGAATGTCAAGAAGTTGAAAGATGTAGTCTAGAAGTTTGGCCATGAGATAGAATGCAAAATTTCTGCCTGGGCATGGTCAATGGTTTGAGTGAAATGACTCTTGTCTTTGACATTACCAAAGGGTCAGAAATTGAGACACTTTCATACACCTCACGAAGGTATACTACAGAGATTCATAAGCCAAGTTTGAATCGTCAGAGAGACCGTGCAAAGATTTGGAACAGAGCTGGGTTCGAATTAAAGGTGTATCTCTGAGGAATGACATGAACGAATACCAGGTACATCAGCCTACCAGATGTCCCACACTGTTGTTTAAAGGTATTTGGGTATTTCTTGATCCCATCCTACACCTTTCTGCCACATATTTTGTGCTGAATTTTAGATTGTATAGCAGGCACGAAGAATCTCAATACATTGAACACCTGTGCAGTGATAGAAGCAATCATTTGTAGAGACTTTGCCTCCCTGAAAGATGGAGTAGCGACATCATCTTTAGTGAGAGGTGGTACCATCAGAAGTTCAAAGTAGAAATTGATGGAGGTCCCATTCATCTTCATGGAGCCAGGATATTTTAGAAATGTCTGCCAATGTCTGAAATGTCAGAAAGTAATGGAAGAGGATGGTCCAGTGTACAGCAGATCACTTAACCAGACACCAGTGCTAGGTTTGACAGATGCATTGAACACTGGATGAACTTTAGTAGTAGTAGTATTAGAGGTAGACTTGAACACTCCAAGATAGCAATGATTCTGACGAAGGTCAGATAGAGATACTTACTCGACAAGGCCTAAATCGAGGTACTCCTGTAGTGCCATGCTGACCTCAGCTAGCTTCTCCAAAAATTGTTTATTGTGAAGAAAGCTGCTAGTCTTGACTGTTCCAGAGTTGAAACTCATTTGGGCAATCAGACTTTGTATTGTCCATCTTCGGCAATTATATGGGTGTCTTCAAAGTGATGGACCGCTGCTTCATCCGCAGGAACGAGTTTAGGTGCCTCTGGCGTCAAGTTCCCACAAGATTTGCAGTTTGTCATGGAGAATGTCTCCTGTAACATGTATCTTCAGGACAGAGGATGGAGGCTCATAATCCATAAGACCTGTAACTGTCTAACTGAACAAGGTACGATATCAGCTGAGATGTTGTATGTGGGGAAACCCAGCATGCACTTGCCATAGTCAAGACTTCAGATGAGGGTATCCAGTGGACCTCCAAAGGAAGGGTCGGCTAATCATTGAAACTTGAGATATGATTCTGCTGCTATCTCCTTCCTTTGGCTAGGAGGATGAGCATCGGAAAGTTTTGAGATAACAGAGAGTTTGATGCTGACATGTTGAGTCTCATCATGCATGAAGTGTTTGTAGCTTTACCTCCACATAATGCTTACTTGTGGTACGACTGTAGGCTCCAAACTTGTAATTGCTGAGGATGCTGTTTGAGACGGAGTTGCCTTCCTATCCCATGGTTGAAGGAGATTGTATCTGCAGTGAACTTCTACAGAGAGGGTGTGATTTCTGCCTTAATTGCTACCTCATCTGCACACAATGGCTACTTGAAGGAGGCTTCCTGAGATCTCTGGTTGATTCCACAGTTGTCATCATTGTCAGAGTGCCAAACTTGAGAGCCAGGTTGCTTCGCAGTAAAAATTTGGCTAGAAAGACCAATGTTCGGGGCACGTAACTCCACCCAAGCACAATTAGTTGCAGTGATTAGAGTCAAAGGGCTGCCCAGCTAAGCTAGTTAACCAGAATTTAAAGTTTTGCTCCACACAAGTCCAGAACCAGGGAGACGGATACCTTGCCATTGTTGTGGATCTGACTAGGGAAGCAGGTATAGGCAGTACACACAACCTTAGCCCCAAGTCAGTTCACTTGGCTATGAAACTAATTTATGTAATGTCTATCCATTTACAGCACAATATATGTGAGTGAGATCATACAGGTTAGAGTAGTTTGACTATGAATATTGTTATGAACGTTACGAACATAAGGTAAAGTATGTAGAGTTAGCTAGCAAGTTCATTAGTTCTCCTCTTGTTCGATGACGTCTTCCTGTCCTGAACAATTTGTTTTTCAATGGGACCCAGCCCAAACACTTTTTTCAGAAAAATATTATAGTCTTTCAAAACTGAGTTGGTCAGAAGGAAGAAAAAAAAAGGAAAGAAAATTGAACAAGCAGCTACATGTCCAGTATTTATACCAGTGGAAAGCTCGTGCTAAAAGCAGTCTAAACATAAGCAGCAAGGTGATTTTGCAGGAGTTGCCAGCCACTTGAGCATAAGTCCAAGTCCGTTTGCACTACTGTTTCAATAATTTAGGTTACCGCAGCCACGTAAGCAACTCTTCTCTGTGGTCCCAAGACTTTGGTGTACTAGAATGGCTGTGGAACTTACTGCAAATAAAGTGCCAAATGCTTGTAAAAAAGCACACATACAAGAATGCAGAATTGTTGTGAAGTGCAGCTTGAAACCCTGCCCACCACTGTTCAGCAATCATGCACAGTACAATCTTTGTCACAACAAGTGACAATTGACTCACTAAGCATTTATTAAACAATAAGTTTTCATTAAAAAAAAAACAATGTCTTGACACTCAAATATCCCTGACTGTTCCTTAATTGAATCCACTGACAATGGTATAATTGGCTGGGTAAATAGTGATGACTTATTACTGCTGCTGAGAAAGCATAGTGGCTACAATATTGTGTATATAAAACCTTGGAGAAGCAACCACCTCTTATCTCTGACTAGCGACCAATTTCTCAGCTCCAGCTTGCTCAAAATTAATGCATTCACCCCTGACAACGAGCGAAATAATAAGGCCCACACTTACTGAAAAATTAAGAGATCACAGTCACATTATGCCTATTGTAAATAGGTAAATAGCATACTACACGACTTGCAGTAACCAAGTATGTCTGGGACAAAAAATGCTAGCCGAATTTGATACTTTTAGCGGCAAAAATCATCTCACTTTTAGAACAGAATATGTACCGTGACTGACATAGAACGGTATGGAATATTAAGTATACACTAGAAAGTACCCCGCCACCAGTGGACTTAAGGTTTGCGAAACTTACACTTTTTCGTACATATCCGCCTTCCTTTTGAAACGGACGCCGCCTTTACTACTGTCGATTCCAATTAGCTAATCGCTCGCCTTTTTAACCCTCTCTTTCGTTCTTACAAACTACTCTGCCTTACCTCGCCCATTCCAACCGCTTTTTACTATTAATTTTCTTTCGTACTTTTGCATTCTCTTACATACTCATACTTTCGCCTTCCTTCGCCGCCGCCGCCTTCCCTCGTCTTTACGCCCACTTTTTAGTTACCATTATCACTTTCTACTGAATGTGACGATCTTTACCGTTCATGTATGACGATGCTTTACCAAGCTGTTTAAGCTAGTGGTTTATTCAATACACACACCGTTGGTCACTGTCTTCGTTACTGACACACTTAAAAGAAGGGTAACTGTGTCATGGAAAGTACCCAAAACCATGTAACTAAAAACTGAGTGGTTGCTTCACAATGGCACCTTTTTTATAGTCTGGCGGGCCAGACCCTTTACCTTCTTTTTTATGGGCAGGGGAAGGGAAGGGGTCACTAGCATCAACGACTTGTTCGAGCCACCCCCGATTTTGGGGTGGCGGTTTTAGCACATTCCTTGGTACATTCGTCATGGGACGTCATCATAATGCGTCATTATACGGTTCTTTTTTTTTTCCTTCAAGCATGGAAGACTCTTACCTGATGAGGTTTGTAATGTAAGATCACAGCTACTTGCGGTGCAATCTGGTGGAGAGGGCCCAGAATTCTCTTCCAATGCTTCCATGCTTCCTTCATTAGATTACGCCAGGCTAACACAACTCCAGAACGGAGTCTTGAGAGATCTGATCTCTCCCCAACTAGCCTACGGACATGTCTAGACTCTGATGGAAGATCAGAGCCACAACCTAAGCAGAACTCCATAGCTAAGCCGGATCGCGCTGGTCGAGCTGCAAGTTACAGTAATTTCCCGGGAAATATTAAAATGCGCGGGGGAATATGTGACGCAATTTTGACACTTTTTAATTAAATTCCTCTGGAACAAGTCGTTGATGCTATTAGTGACCCCAGACCCTTTCCCTTCCCCCACCCCAAAAAAAGAAGGTAAAGGGTCTGGCCCGCCAGACTACCTTTTTTTACAGTTATTTTGTGTTGTGAGTGAGGCTTCGTGATGACGCAGAAAGGCTCCTGTTGAGGCTTGAACTATGAATTCTGGCAGCACAAAGAGTGACCTTGGCAGCCACAGTAGTAATGGCCAGTAGCCATGCTGTTTGTAGCGGATAGCTAGTGCTTCTGAAGGTGCTTCATCTAGGATTCTGGAAAGCTACCACAAAATTTCTGACTAGACTCTAACTGCTAGTCCTTTTTAAGGTGTTCACTTGGCAATTGTGCAGTAATGATCACTGCAACAAATAGAGTGTACTTGCTGTGCAGAGATTTCTCAGATACAGCATCAGCAGAAGTTGTATAAATATTCATCCTGGGTGTAAAGGCATCTATTCGGCACAAGCTGAATACTATACAAATTTGCTAACAAAGACATTATTTTCTCTGGATCGTAGGCTTTTTTTAAGCAATGCAGAATCTTTAAAATGTTTGGCTGCCACTAGGAATCAAAACCTGACCGCTTTAAGGATAAATAAATGTTTTGTTGCTGACTGGTAACTTTGTAATTTCAAGGGGTGGGGGAACAAATACACCTGTTTGCCGCGCCCCCTCCCTAAATGAAACCCTGTCTGTTACTAAAAACTCTGCCAAAAAAATTCATCATATAAATAAAAGTGCATAATTTACCCATAAACATCATTAAATCTGAGAGAGGAGGTCCCTTGGGTCCAACTTTGGCTTCAGTGAAATTTTGAATCAGAAAAGTTAATTGAACTTATAAATTTATGTCACTTGGATGATACTCCATTATAATATCCATCCAGGACTTTATTAGACTGTAAGTAGTGTAGTACAGTAGACCCTCAGTTATCCGAACACCTCAGGACCGAGGGTAGTTCAGATATTTGAAATGTTCGGATATTCGAAATGAGTCATTTTGAATGGAGTCTTAATCTCTTATCTATTTAATACACAGCAAAATTCCAATGAATATCATTATAATTCTCAAAAAATGGTGTTCAAATTAGCGAGAGTTCGGATAAACGGGGTTCGGATAACTGAGGGTCTACTGTATATATATCTATTATTTTATCTAGTACGATGGAATTAGTCTTGTGGGTCAGACTTTTTACTCCATACGAGCAAAAGAAAGTTTGGTCCAGTTCACAGTTATGTTACCGTCTGCATAAAACTGTAACCAATGAGGAAACTTAGTTTTTACATGCAGTCATTGTGATTCAAGCAACTTTAGTGTGCTGAAATTCACGCAATGGTTGCAATTATATAAAATGTTTGACTTTATGGACCCCAAAATCTATAATTAACTAGATATTGGATCCTCATTGTAAATGGAAACTTGAGGAGCTGAAACAGGAAGCTATTTGGAAGCTAATTCAATTCTGTTTGAATACCGGAGCTGTCTTTTCTTCATACTTGCACTGGTGTTCCAGGAATAAACCTTAATTTACATTAGTGTTATGCGTATTGACTAACTTTTTGTGTTCGGATATTTTGATAAAGATGTACATTCATAAGTGCTACACCAGTATCTATCTTCCGGGGTTGCACAACTGGCCCGGCAGACTTGTTAATCACTGGACCAATAGTTAATAAATTCGCTGCCTGCTAATATGATTTATATAAACTAACTTATTACAAACACAGTAAGAACTGATGACCACATCAGATCACATAAAGGAAAGTAGTTGGCAAGCGAGGACACTATCAGGGGTAACACAATTGAAAATCGGGGATATTTGTTTGTTTGTATGGACGTATGTATGTTGTGGGGATTGGGTCCGGGTTGCTTATGCCTGGTCGGTCCTCACGGGCGAAGGGGTCTGGGAGTTTAGTCCAGATCTTCAGGTCGCTGCCACCAGATCCTATCTCTGGAAGCTGTCAAGCAAAGTGAAATTAGATTATTAAACTAATACACGCAAACTCGACACATAAAATAGAATGAGATTATGATAGAACTGCGTTTACCGAAAGTATTGTGCGCCTATAATGATAGAACTACGTTTACCGGAAGTATTCTGCGCACGGCACCTTTGCACACGAACAATGAATATAATTATGCACCTAGCTAACTATGCACCACACAATGTTTATGACATGTTCTGTTCGTTCTCTTCTCTCACTTCATCTCCTTCAACTGTAACTCTTCCAGCCCCACATGTTATTTTGTACTTTGACCCTTGCATTTTTGTGTTTGCTTTGTGGTCTATCCCTTCCCATACCTCCATTAAGGGTGCTCACACATCCGGTTATGCGGTACGCCCACACAAATCAATTAACTGTAGGTAACTCCGATTCTATACCTTGCAGGTCCACGCTGCCCGGGGGATCTCTGAGACCCGTCAACTGACAGCCAACTGATCAAGAATGACTAACACACAAACGGAACTGCAAGAGTTATGAAGCCTCAAAGTCTCAAAAGTAAACGCCACTTTTTGGAAACAGAGGAAGACTACGGAAGCTGGAATTTCGTCCACCGCTTGCTATAGCTAATTGTTACAAAGTTGTCGATTTTGTTTTTCTCATTTCTATTTTGTTTTATATTTATTCACATTTTCACGTGATTTTTTTTCCAGTCGGGTCACGACTGTACACTATATTAAAAAACTAAATCGACAACTTTAATTACCTTGTTAAGTTATGCCGCAGTACTAAATATGAAAGACTAACTCTTCGTCCTTCTGGACTTGGACTGCAAAATAGATTCCAATTGTCTCGCACTTTTTTGCTACTGTGCAATTTTCTAGCCCCACCCTCCGTAAGCCGAGTTAACTATACTTACCACGGCCTGCCAGGAAGCTCTTGTCTATGCTCGGGTATTTAAGGTCCGCCCTCTACCTCTACAACTCAGTGGTTTCGTGGTTTATTGCTCAATTAAGCCGCGCACGAGCGTTGCTATGTGCCAGCACCCTTAAACAGAATCTTTCGGTTTAGCGATCCCGTATCATTCAAAGAATTTTGTTTACCCCTTTGTATTAGATTGTTTCTAATGCCATAAGATACACTTTGGTCATAAAAACTAACTGTTAGACTCAACACTGAATTCTTGAGAACTTCTTGTTTTTTCAAGTAGCAAAATGTTATGGCAAAGGTTACTATGGTATTGAGACCCCACCAGATGTAATTTCAAAAACTCGGCCGTTTATAGTAGCTGTGAGTGCTTGTTGTCAAAAGCTACTGGTAACTCAGATAGTCAGAATGTGATACACAGAAAATACCAGCTCAGGAAATTGAGGTAAGAAAGTAGTCCTGTATTTGTTAGCTAAAGTATATAATGGTCACAACAGCTACATACTTATACTTTTAGAAATAGACTGATAGATTCTTCTGAAGTGTTTCGTTTGTGCACAGGCTACACTTGCCATTTGTGCTCAAGCACATCACTTAGTAATGCTGACTTGGACTTCATCCAGGAATAAAATACAGCTGCTCATAATACAAGCTTACGTTGTTACATATGTAACATTAAGTGGTGGGTCATATTCACCTCACAAAAGCAAATTTGCTTCCTCCCCCTCCCCCATCTCCCCACCACTGATTTTCATCATTGAGCTTTCTAGAGAGACAGCATCGAGCCTCTAGACTATTCTCAAAGCTTTCTTCTATCTGGTGCAACCGTTCATCACTTCCATGGAATTAACCAAGCTAACATGCAAACGGGGTAGTTAATATAATCATCTCTGGCCACTCAAATATAGACCAAACATATACTGTAGTCTACCTGGTACACATCCACTACCATGTAAGCACTCACCCCATACATCTTGTTACTTATAAAATTAGCCAATTACTCATTTTGCAATGTAGATCAATTAAATAATGATCTCTACAGCATTAGAAATGTAGTTTGGCCATAGATAAGAAAACGCTCGTCTCCATTTATGCTAAACACACCCACAACTTGTTCAGGTCGTGCATACTGGGGGAGCCAACTCATCAATAATTACCAAAAACTACTTACACCAAACCCATGATTATCACTCACCTGAGTAGTTAGTTACGGCTGCCAAATTCACTTTACTCGCGGCGCTCGGACAAGGGACCGCAGTTGATGATGGCGTCAGTTGTTGATAAAAAAAGGGGCGTTCTCTCACATGAAGCCTTTTTGAAGCTCCGACTTTCCCGCATGCGCAAAGGCAATAGGCTGGTGTGTCGACCCTTTACCTTACTATTACAGTTGGTGCATAATGGGAAGGAAAAGGGTAGAGTACGCCAGACTACGCCAGACTACGCCAGATTACGCCAGACTACGCCGTACTACTAGTCCAGTCATTATAAGGTTTGACCCTAAAAACTAGAAAATGCTCGTGTAGCATTGGTTGGGCGAGCGAGCGAAGTTCTGGGGAAATGTTGACACTTTGAAGTTCTGGAATGCGCGCCCGTTTAAACGACCATGTATTCAGTTTGAACGACCACGTATGCGCGCGCGTTTAAACGACCACGTATGTGCGCGAGCGTTTATTTACGACGACGTATTCAGGATTTCCATAGACTACATCTTAGAGTTGCTCGCTCGCTTCGCTCGCTCGCCAATAATTGCTACAAAAGGTTTTTTGATGGATTCTGGTACTGTTCCACATCACGTTCAACATACTAAAAGTCTACCTAAATCTGACCAATAGAAATGTGTTATTTAGGTAGTATTTGACATATGCTCATTAATATTCATGAGATGCCATTTGCTGACCTTATCTTCTTTTTTATTCAATTTAGAGAGACGTAATTAAAACCACTGGAAACCTTGGTTCATAAGCTTTAAAATGATATATTAACCTCAAACCCTTCTCCCTCAAAAATGCCAAAAAATGCTTGCCGCTTCATTTTAAGTTTAACATTATGTACTTGCATTGTTCAATTCATGGTTGTAATTCTAAAAGCAGTGACGTTTCTTCTCAAAGTACTGGGCAACACATTATGAAATTGAAGCTGGGAGTTTTATTTCTATTATAAAAATAATTAATTAAGCACTTTTCTCAATTGTTTCAAATATTAATCCTGTTATCCCAATGTGTTTTTGTAACTTTGTGTGCAATTTTAAGACTTGAAATTTAATGTTTCACACTTTCTACCTGATTTTACAATTCATCCTTGCTAGAAGCAATATAAATATGTATAAGTTACCACAATGTATACGTAGGTTACACCATGACATGGAGGTTGGAATGGGATTTATACAAGCGAGGGCTGAAGGTCCGAGGATAGCGTAAATCACATACTGACCTCATAAAGGGGTGCAACTAACTTGTGCCATGGCTCTACGCTATAGGAGACACATAAAAACTAGTGTTGTTTTGGTTAACTAAACCTAAAATTAATTTTAGTTATATACACCTAAAATATTTTAGTAAACGAACCAGAACTAAATTTCACATAGGATGATAATAACTAAAACTAAAAGTCGTAGAGCTCTTGAATAAAAACTAAAACTAAAATTCTTTTTTAATCAACTAAAAATATAGCTAACTATTTGAAGTGACATCTCTGAAAGAAGATGAATGACCAGTGGTAGTCCCAGGAAACAAAACCCTTTACCCAATTGTTTCTTTGTAGCACCTGAGTAATTGTTTGGATAAGGCAGACTGTTGGACAAGCAGTCAGCGGTTGCTCGACTATCTACCCCAGCCCTCTCCCTTAACACGCGTATGTCAAATCATTCAGTCTCCATGCTGTATTTGCTGTCCGTTAGTAAGAAGAGACTGGCCACTGGGTAATAAAATAAAACTAAATTATATATTGTACTGTTAGAAAAAAAAAAAAAAAAAAAAAAAAAGCTAATAAAACAACTAACAATAATGGTGGAACACAAAAACTAAATTGAAGTCTGCAATTGAAAAACAAAAACTATCTAAAATATGACTTGAATTTAAAAAAATTGAATTCTAAAAAAACAATGCAGATTAAAAAAATATTTGGTTGCCACCAGGATAGAACCCCGATTCCCGGTGGCGACCAAATATTTTTAATCCCAATAATAAGAGAGCGCTTGTGCGTTATGCAAGCAGTCCTGGGTTCGATTCCCAGTGGCGACCAAATATTTTTAATTCTATATTGTTTAAAAAAGCCTGTGAAAGAGAGAGAATACATAATGAGTAAAAGAAGGCTGAGAAAGAAATTGTGAAGACGAAAGTTGCTAGTATTTGGCAAGTCATATTTTAAGCAGTTATGTCATGTGCTGTCCTTCTCTACAGCAAATTAGTATTACTTGCAGACACATCATTTGTATTGCTCAAAGTCCGTATAGCTACTCATTGTGTAATGGGTTTTGTTCCTCATACAGAGAAGTACAGCTATTAGAGGAAAATAAGTCTGATTGGTGGCTTCAACATTGCTAGAAGATATCAATGTTATTGCTGTTGCAGCTGGCAATATTGATAATAATTATATTTATAACCGCACATACCAATGCAGACTACAACAGTCTTTGTTTTTGCTCAGACCCTAAGGGTAAAGATACAAAAGTACAATATCAACTGATGATATTTGTGTCTTGCAACTGTTCTTTGTCCATGCCTTAACAGGTTGTGACACAACCTCAAGAATTTTGATGTTGAGTTGGTAGGAAGGCACCAAAATCTTGTCAAAAATGATCACTGATGATATTTGTGTCTTGCAACTGTTCTTTGTCCATGCCTTAACAGGTTGTGACACAACCTCAAGAATTTTGATGTTGAGTTGGTAGGAAGGCACCAAAATCTTGTCAAAAATGATCAAATATTGTTGCTATATTCAATCATTACTGTGCTACAACATGCTCATAGAAGGTATCTTCAGCTAAGCTCAGCTAAGTCATTTGTTACATTGAAACATCTTCCTCCTACTGCAACATTCACCTAATATCACTGCCTTAGAGTCTACTACCAATTGATAGCCTGGGTTGAACAGGAAGGTGGCAGGGATGTCACAAATTGGGGCTGAAGAAAAAATGACAATTTCCACCCGAGATGTAGTTGTAGGCATTATGTATACTCTGTCATTCTGTCTGTGGTGGCTGTTAGCTGCAAGATCCATACATGTACAACTGACAGACAGATGATGACTATAAATGACTAGCTAAGAAATTTGATGGTACCAGTAATTTCAGGTGAAAGTTAAATAGACTGAAGTTATAACTAGCAAATAACATCTCATGAATATAAACATCCTCTCCATGTCAGCATTGCATGAGTGATACAGGATTTATATACTTCCTGCTAATGCATGTGTTCCAAGTAAATGGCTAGCTAACGTTTCCACCCTCCTATCATATTATTGTGACAGTCAAATTTATAGACCATAAGTACTTCAAAAAGACTTTTAACACATTTTTAAACTCACGCACAAAGTGCAACAAATGTGCATGCTGAAAATGTAAATAAATGAAATAAAAATTAAAACTTCTGTGCCTCCATAAATTCTAGAGTGAATGTTACAGAGCGCAAGATTAAGTGTGACAAAACAAGGAAGTGACCGAAAGTGCCGGCCAGTGTGTTCAAATATATCAGAATACAAAGCATGTTACTAGAAACCAATAAACGTGAGACGATTCAAGAGAGACAACATCCAAATAAACAACAAAAAGTGTCAGTGTGCATAGTTTGCTTTTTAAATGACTCGACAGTGTTCTGTGACGACGTTATGCTAGCAACATAGCGGTGGGGGTGGGGCTAGGTTATTTCGAGGTGGCCATTCTTCTGTTCAAGGCCATGAAATAGACTTGGCTGCTGCTGGAGGATCGAATGCTTGCAAAGAAGACCTGCAACGACATCAAGTGTCCAATATAAAACAGTATGTAACACAGGAGACAAACTTTGTTGTAGCCATTGCAGGCTTAAGTTGTGTAGCTCCATTATAATGTGTTACATTTCACCAGTTTACTAAGGTTTACAACAAGTGCTACTGACTGCAGATAAATTAACAACAAGCAAAAATTGCTAAACGATACACGAGTGCTAGTTGTAACAAACACAGAAATAAATTCCTGACATCAAATTGTATGTTTCAATTAAAAAATAAAATGTAGAGCAGATATTTTGACTCCATTTCTCACCTTGTCATTTCTCTCGCACAAAAAGCGCAACTTCTGAGTTCTCTTGTGCATGAAGACTCCATCCAGCTGCCCATTCTCCACTGCCCGAATCTCAATAGCCTTGCTCCCCCAACCCATCACATGGGAGTCTCCAATCAGAGCTGGAAAAAAACAACAACAACAACAAAAAAACAATCTACTGGTTGTCTAGATACAGTCGAACCTCTCTACAACGGGACTCCGAAAAGCGGTCAGACTCTCAACGACGGTCATTCCGCTGGGAACGGAGCTCCATCCGCATGTCTGTAATAGATTTTAAACTCTGAGAAACGGTTGACTCCCAACTCCGAACAACGGTCATATTACCGGACCCCACAGTGAAATTGCAATACAAAATTATCTCCCACAACGGCCAGTTAGCCACACCCATGCATAGCTTGCACAACAATTTAGTCATTTTAAACTCGAATATAGAGCAAGTCAGAATTACAAATGTCCAGCAGCAATCAGATCATTTACCAGCTCCCTCATTTTATTGATATAGGCTGGAGGGCCGTATAGGCGGTAGATGCACGGCACTTCCAGACCGTAACCAGCGCCTCTGTTCACTTTGTCCCCTCGTATCACGGCAAATGCTTTGTTGACGTCTCTTCTCAAAAACTGGAAAAGCCGTGGAGCCAGGTTTTGTGGTACATGACCTACAATAGTAGTCTCCTTCAAAATAGCCACTGCTTTCTTATCTTTGGCATTTGCAGGCTCTGGCTTTACCAATAGTGATTCCCCTACCATAGGTACCCATACATCAGTATATGCGTGGTAGCCCCTAATGTAAGAGTCTATTTCCAGTACTTGAAGTTCAGTAGCAGTAACGACCTGGCTAGCCATAGTTATGACGGACACACCTCCTTTGTGGTGGGCTTTACCTGAAAAACTCCGAAATAAGGTCAAACTCTCTACAAAGGCCAACACGCTTGTCCCCATGCTTGGCTGTTGTAGAGAGGTTCGACTGTATTACAAGCCAATACAGGCTGTTATTGCAGTGTATAGGGTACTGAATATCATAGCTGGAAACAAATGCTGGAGTTAATATAAAGTGAATGAAATGCTGCCATTCACAGAGCAGACAACTATTTGTTTCACTTATATTGCATCTATTCATTGCTATAGGCACTCACCAATGGAGGATGGTATCTCTCCCCACTGCAGTCTGACATCCTTGGCCTGCTCTCCTGTGGCATTGATGTACACTCCCTCATCTAACATATGCACGCACACACACACACACACACACACACACACAAAAACAATCATTAATTGCCACATGATACATACAAAATCACTTCAAAACGCCTGTAGTGATAATTTTTAGCACTTGTTGTGAAAGGACCATTGTCTACTGCCATACATCACTAATACAGAAAAACTGTTTGAGATAGCCAGCCAGGCACATTAGCAACGACTCTGGCAAAATGTGCAAATGCTAAATTTATGCACAATACCTTCAACCCACTAGTTAAGTAAAAAGCAATCACCACATCAATGTATATTGCACAACATAGAATGTTTCTAACTCAACTGATAGGATGACTCGGCAACAAAAATTCTACTACTATTAACTTATGTAACCATTGTGTGAAGCACTGTATGTATAACTGTATGTACTAATTCTCTCCACAAGTCTGACTTACTGCCGTAGCATAGGAGCAGCTCTACAGCAGAGGCGCGAGGCAGTGTGATGATGGCGTGAGGGTTGATGGAGTTGTGTGGGGAGGTGGGGTACAGGTCCTGAACATGACCCGTGTCCATGTCTATACTGTGGAAGCCTAACAGGGAGGTAGAGAGAGGGAGAATGGGAAGGGGAATACCCTTAATTAAAGATGCTTGAAAGGGCTGATAAAATTGTGATATATCCACATTCTCAGTATATTGGTTATAAGTATACTACATTATCACAATGAACGAAGACCCTATGTAATTCTACTAATCATACTTACCAATGCTAGAGGCATAGAGGACCTTGATTTTGTTGACTGATTCTTGTACCATATCCACAAGCACTGGCTTGTGAGCCAGGTCACCAAATGACTGTTGCAAAGGATAAGAAAGATCACATGGTCCAGTAAGTATGTAGTAAATTAACGGTTTACCTTGAAGGCCATGAATTTGGAGTAAGGTTTCTGTGCCCAAGCATACACCTCCACACTAGTCTTGGTGCCTATGCACAGGAACTTCATACGGTCATGTTGAACTGCAGGATAAAAAGTATTTGAGTTAATGTTTCTCAATTTGAAGACTGCGTATTGACATTCTAATTACATTTAATGAAAAAAAATCCAAGAAATTGGATTACTATCGCCTACTCATGTCCCAAGTGCCACCACTTACCAACTTTGTAGTGGACACACTGCTCAAGGTCTCCCACTGAAACATAACCACTACGGGTGCGCTGACTGTCAAACTACACAAAACAACAACAACAACAAATGATGCCTATCTTATATACGGTCCTTCCCGACCATGTGGTGGCAGCATGCACATGTGTGAACCATCAACTCACGTCATCTCCCTTCACGATCTTGTTTCTGAGCCACGACAAAAAGTAGACTCGTAGTTTGTTCTTTCTTCCATTGATGCACACCAGAACATTCACACCTTCCAACACTTCTATCTGAGAGAACTTCCGGCGAGATATCAGAGGAAATACTACACAAACCATAAGATAATCAATATCATTCTAGCAAACACCATAAAAATTCATAAGTTCATACGTGCAAGGAAACAATTAATGCAATAAAAATATCACAATTACAAAGGTGGTAATTAATTTAATTATGAAGGTGGTAATTAATTTGGGTCATAATTTGGGTCAGGACTAAAGAATATTGCAATGTATGAAAATAGCATGCTTATTTTCCATCAATGAGAAGAAAAAAATATATGAAAATGCAGTATACTCAATTCCCTTTTATTTGGACGCCTCTATTATGGGCACACCACTTTACTGCGCACAAATCAGTCACTTAATCATTTCGAACATTGCAAATTCGCTAATTTGACGACCATTACCTATCACAGCAGCACAAGCCAGTTATTTCTAGTTCCAGAGAGTTGCAGAGAAGCCTATTGAGGGTTGCAAGAAAAGAAAACGGTGCTTTAAGCTTGGGGAAAAAAAAAAAAAAAAAAAAAAAAAAAGCCTGAAACTTATTGAAAAGGGTTGGTACGTGTACTTGGAGAAAACTACGTATTTGCCTCAGTAACGGGCATTTCTGAGATTAGGGCACCCTCAGGTCCCAAGGTGCCCGGATAAGAAGGGATTAAGTGTATAACTAACTTTTTGAATGGGGAGAATATACAGAAAAAGTTAATTTTGCCTGACCCAGCCATTGCACTGATCAAGCTGTACCTTTGCCATGTCCACTTCTGTCCAGCAGTAACAGACCGTTGTCTGAGCCCACCAGTAAATTTACACCCCACAAAGCTCCACACAGAATCTCTCCATTGAATTTCCTTTTATACTTGCGAATTTCAGGACTCTAAATAAACACATGTAAACAAGTCGGTGGGAAAAAAATTAGAACTAATATATGCTCAATAGGATGGTCATGAAGACTGAGCTAGCCCAGCAAAAACAACAACAAAAAACAAAAACAAAAAACAACAAAAAACAAAACAAAAAACAAACAAACAACCTTAAATGCTTTGATGTGGTCAATTAAAACTCCCTATCAAAACTGATTACCTGACTTTGAGCATATTGAATTTCAGCTTATTATGGATAGTTATGTTTAAAAGAAATGTTCACAAGTTGACCAAGTCATTCAATAACCTCCAAAGTCAGGCCATAGATTTCACGTACGGAGGATCACACCGAATTATAAACGCGACCTCTGCATTGAACTGCTTATTTTTACCCTTCCAATGCCATAATTTCAACCTTGAGACTCCTCACCATTTTGGGTCCTCCTCCGTCTGCAGGTTGTGAACGTGGTACTCCTCCATTCTCCCCAGCTGACGTCCTCCTCGGCTGAGCTGCATCAGGTGGGCGTAACCCAGGGGCAGGAACACCGGCCGCGCGAGGCTGGATATTGTCCAAGTCCGTGGAAGGTCCAGTATAGAAGAAGGACTGACGAGCTGGCTTGTCTTCCAGAGCTTGGGCCAGCGGAGCAAGACCCCCAGGATTAAGGCCCGTTGCCTGAAGACAGAGACAACATTGAATCCATAAATATAAGTCTCTAACACTGCTATCTAATGATTGTATCTTGCTGATAATGCAAATAAAAAAGCTATAATATAAAAACATCTTTAACAACTTGGAGACGGAGAGTGTGGTAATAGTGGGCCACAATTTTGACCACCCCTTACCTCTTCTCTGATGACCAAAGTGTCCTGCTGTGAGAATTCTGTCTCAGCCTTGGCAGCAGTTCTAGCAGCAGACATGAGAGTATCTCCTCCTCCGAATTCATCGTCGTCTTCTTCCTCTTCCTCCTCGTGACCTCTGGTGGGAGACAGTGGGTTTGCTCCACCTTGGCCATCTGGAAAGAGATAGAATACATCACTATATCCAACAAAATTACAAATCATGACAGAAATATTTCTAATCTTTTCGTTCCCTAACATGTCATCAAAAGGTTTATAACAATCACAAGCTGCTGCTACTACTACTACAACAACAACTACTATTACAATTACTACCACAACTACTATTATTATTACTACTACTACTACTACTACTACTATACAACTACTGTTCCTAATACTATAACCACTGTTACAACCACCACTACTACTAACACAACTTGAGCAGCATATAAATCACAGTGAAAGGTTGTTGTTGTGGGTACCATGCTTCTTGATGGTGGGTGGGTCCAGTGATCCAGGCTCCTCATCGCTGCCACTGTACGCGTACTCCTCTGTCAACTTCATCCTCTTCATACGATCAATCTGGTCCTTGATTTGAATGCGGACACTTCGCTCGTTTAGATCGGTAATAAAAGGATGCTGCAGTGAACATTTATAAATGTGACAATGAAACAGGATGTGATATGTGCATGCAACATGAACATGTGATGTGTGCATGCAACATGAACATGTGATGTGAACTCTGCAACATGAACATGTGATGTGAACTCTGCAACATGAACATGTGATGTGAACTCTGCAACATGAACATGTGATGTGAACTCTGCAACATGAACATGTGATGTGAACTCTGCAACATGAACATGTGATGTGAACTCCGCAACATGAACATGCTCTGCAACATGAACATGTAACACAAACATTCACCATGAACTTGATACATGTGCAACATGAAACAGTGATATACACATCAACATGCAACCCCGCAATGTAAACATGGGATCACTATATGTACCACACCTTACCATAAAAAACTGTACTAGGCACTACAAGATGCACATAGTGAGGTGATTAGTTAAGTGATACAATACAAGTAGAAATCAATAGCCTAGGGGGATTCCCTCCATTAGTAACCACTGATTAGATTATAAAACTCACTTTAAGCAGCTCATCAGAAGTCGGTCTTTTAGAGGGATCTTTCAGTAAACACAAGTCAATAAAACTAATGAACTTGGGAGACCTGAAGGAACATATCACACAAACATAAAACGACCCTTTACCCAATTACCACAACTATCGCCTCTTTCTTACCATCTCTTGGGTTGCTTGAGTTTTGGCGGAGGGTTTCTCGGGATTAAAAAGAGAGCTCTCATGGGATGCATACTACACAGAGCTGCATAGACAAACAAATAGTATAGATGGATAAACTGCATTCTTGTGTTGCAACCATAGACTATACACACACACACCCTAATCATCACGAGATAGCGATTACAAAGTGAGAGAGACATTATACTCACTATGATAATGAATGCTGTCAAATTATTATTGTTATGGCTGTTTCAGGTGTCCGCCAACCCCCATAATTGTCACCATCGTAAAGATTAACGTAAAACTTTAAATAAATAAAAAACTATATAGTACCCCTTATACTGATAATGCCAACTTTATCATAAAATTCCCTTACAAAAAAAAAAAGAAAAAAAAAAAGAAAAAAAAGAAAGAACAATAACAAACTTACGAGGTTCTCCTTCAGCTATTTCTATTGCTGTGATTCCTAGCGACCACTGATCACTCTGCAAGGTGGAAGAAAAAATAAACCAAAAAATAAATTAATTTAGCACTTGAAATTTCTAATGATCTCTCAAGCTACAGGAGTACATAACAATGGACTGGGATACTTGAAATGAAAACACAACTGGGATATATGAAGACATAGAAATCCACATCTATGGGTTGACCACTGCTAATCAGGATGCTTGTCTGTGAATTACCATTCCTATGGCAATTACTCATCCACCACACGACACTGATGATTTGAAGTCAACCACAGGCTGCTCTGAAGAGACAAAGCCAAACTAGCTCAAGGTCAACTAGTTATGCAGTTTCATTTGAGAAAACCTTTTATTATCATTTTTTATCCATGAAATAAAACTCCTAATAATACCAAAGAATTTTTCGTATGGTGGTTCAAAAAAAAATAGCAACAAAGAGTGGACAAGAAGGAACATAAGTCGGTAAGAAGGTGACAATATTAGTCTCTAATACACATTTTAATTATGAATACTACTCATACACACAAATGAAAAAAATGCAAATTCTCTTGCACGGTCATGCACACTGGCAGAGCTAGGATACCTGTGCACTAAGCAGGCAGTACGAGCTGTGCAAGCAAAGCTCCTGGAGCCGGGCTAGGAACTCGCAGGAGAACAGACCTTTCCTCACACACACACACACACACACACACACACACACACACACCTTACTCATAATCATCCCTGCATCTCAATTAAAAAGGCTTCCCGTCTGAAGCCCACCACTCATGAGTAAGTCAACTTGCTTCAGGGATAATGTCACATTTATTTCACTACACATTTTACAAAAATATTTTCCCAGAAAATTAAGACTTCAATACGTTGCTAATTTTTTTATTCTTTACACCAAAAATGTGTTAGAAAATTAGCATTTTCAAGTACATCAAGTAAATAAATCGAGACTTAAAATTACCAAGGAACACATCTCAAACAAAATGAATAATACCTCGATACTTGAAAGGGAAAACACACACACACACACACACCCAACCCCACAGGATCCCAGCTCAGCATCTCTCACATCCCCCCTACATGGTCACTTCAGCCACTATCCCACGTGCTAACTCTGAAGGTGGTCCTATTAGGCTGTGCTCTGAAAGAAGAGCTCCTGCTATGAATACAGTTGGTGTGAGCAATAACCCATGAATATCCCACCAGGACATGTGGGAGGGACTATCTTGAGGAAATGAATACAAAATTAAGTAATTAAATAGAATTAGCTTCAGCTTCCACAGCACCATCACAAAGAAGTGAAAAAAACAACAACACTTTAACAAACTAAAAATTGTCCAAAAAATCAACAAAATACCTGCTCTTTAAACTTTGACTGCTGAACTCTTTAAAATCTAAGTATATTACAATGTACCTCATCTCTTTCCCGGCAGTGTAACAAAATCCATCTCTTATACGAAATACAGGCAATAATGACAAGAGGATACAAGGAAACAAAACTATCAAAAACAACAATTAACAACCACAAACAAACAAACAAACCAACAAACAGGATTGTATCTGCATTAGTTGGAGTCATTCTATGGAGAGCAACACAACAAGAAGATTGTCAGCACATTTTAATAACTTAGGATAGAGGGCTGTTCAGTTTGGGTAAGATAAAGTGGTTGGATATGGAGAATCAGTCATTTTTAAAGGAACCAACATTAAATTCTTCTATTACATCAAACACCCAAGAATGTTAACCAACAAATAATAATATTAATAAAACAAATAAATAAAAATCTATAATAAAAACTAATTTCTTTAAAAAAAAACTTGATTTGTTATAAAATTATTTCGCAGACTGATGTCACAAGTGAGAACCTAGTCACACTGGGTTCATGTAAACTTATAATGAAAATAAAGAAGGTACATTTTCTACATACATTCAAACACACACAAAACTCACTAACACAAAAAACACACACACACACACACACACACACACACACACACCCTGCTCATATACTCACATGCACACAGACAAATGTGAACAACACACAGAACATGGGCTGGATGCCTATATTTAGACTCCCCCACATGCGACCTTATATAGAATATCTACCACCAGTAATTATAGCACACTTGGTGGTACAGCCTTGGCATTTCTATGGCCACTCTCTAACTTGAATGGCTTCCCGACTGGTCACTCTGGAATGCCCCATTCTACAACACACAAAGCCACATTATGCCATGCTCAAGGAGGAACTTCACTTCCAGTCTCTACCACAACCTGCACCAGCTCTTCCTGGTATTGGCTCCCACTCCCTCTCTCTCTCTCCCCACAACCAGACATTTCTATATCAAGTGCCTCAATCTTCTCTGTACAGTGACAACACAGAATAAGCAACTTGTGCCACTGCAAGTCATCCATTTTACTTCTCATTCGATGACAGGCTGCAGGTAATCGTAATTATCACGGCCCCAGTTGTGGGTGGGGCGGACGAGTGGGCAGACAAGCCCATTCTCTCAATCAATCATATCGCATGTTTGCAGGTAATTTTGTGACATGCTAAACCTTCACTTTGATCTCACTGTACCTCGCGCCCTATTGCATACAAGTAGGTGTCATCCCCAGTGAAGGTGTTAGTACTATTACCATCATGATTCTGCTGACACAGCATGAGTAAGACATACTGAATGGTGCTAAATCATAATTTGAAGTTTTGGACACTATTAACAATATGGATTAATGCTCCAAGAAAATCTATCACCTCCTTCTCCCTGTGCATGCATTATCCACACACACACACACATACTTCACACACACACACACACATACTTCACACACACACACACATACTTCACACACGCACACCTATCCACTTCATCTTCACACTTACTCTGTAGTCATAAGTAGCTGTGGGGTCCTGGTCACAGGCAATCACTTCAGGAGCCATCCAATATGGCGTCCCAATGAACGTGTTTCTCTTCCCAATTGTGCGATCCAGATGGGCGGAGACTCCAAAGTCAACTACAAAAACGAACAAAAATCCCGGTCAATATAAAACTGGGCGCATTCGGCACCACTGTGGTGACAATCCTTACCCAGTTTGATGTCCGCATTGTCCGTGAGCAATACATTTTGGCCCTTGATGTCTCTATGGATGACCTTGTTCTTGTGGAGGTGACTCAAACCCTGCACACAACAGAAGAAAAAAAAAGAAGACAAACTAAAAAGAGAGATAGGATTAGGGGAGAGAGGGGGGTAAGAGCACATGTCCATCCTACTGGCTGTTCTATCTGCTGGGGGTCACTGCTAGCTATCCCAATGATCATCATTTCTATGGAAACAGTAATGAAATTACACTGGCTACAGTCCAGAGGGAGGGAGAGAGCAGTGATCTCCAGATGTCACTCGGGACACGCTCATATTAATACAGGTAAGAATTGGTACCCAGCAATATTTTTTCACAGCCAATTGCTCACACACACAAAATAAATAAACAATTAAATAATATTAATGATAATGTAGGCAATGGGTGAGTGAAGCAAATAAAAAGAGTCTTGCATGTCCTGCGACAATGGGATATGCTTGATTTTCAAGCGTTTCAAAAAATTCAACTGGAAATAACTTAATACACTGATATTCAGATATGCGGGATTAAACTGCATGTACTCCCTCATTTATTTAACATAAGCGCAGTGGTAGGACCATATTTGTAACTTTCAATTACACCTTCAGTGACCACACCCTCCACTACCCACTTACCCTCAACACCTCCCGACAGACGAAGGCTATCCAATCTTCTTTCAGTGATCTTGACTTTGTGGATTTGACCAGATCTGTGACTGACCCAGCTCCACAAAACTCCATCACCAACTAAATACATACATGAATGTACACACAAACACATGTACACACAAGCATATAACATACTAAAACACAAGCTTGATTTAACTTAATTTTCAATGTGCATTCAATCCTTATCCTATACTTGATGGCAATAGTATTACACTATTACCAATGTCTATGACAATGTCCACTAATTACAGAATTTCCTGGTAATTGTACATGGTCTAATAATCAAACATGAAAACAAGGGCTCTGGCTGACCCTAATCCATTTTCACACACCAACCACCGCTAATCCCACAGCTACTTCCGTTCCTTCCAGCTAAGGAACTAAAACTCTACCCAAAAACTCTCACAACTCAATATCACAACCGACGCAGACACGCGCGCACACAAAGCTACACCCACGATCGTCCGCCAACCAATTACATGGAAATATGTCCGCTTCAAGCCAACCTCCAAGACGGACAAGCAGCTCTGGTACAACATACATACCGAGGGAAGATGGAGGATCTACAGCTCTCTGGAATGGGAACTGAAATCTGTAGCAGTGGTAAACCTTTTACAGCATCTCAAACAATTACAGACCAATGCCTAAAGTTTCACCAATTCCGCTCATTCATTCTCGAAGAAAACAGAACTTGTAAGGACAACTATTGTTATAGCCTAAACCAACATGTTACCGTTACATCACTGTGTGTTGGTACATGGACATTTGTAGTTGACACGAGCCCTGGATTATCATGGCTACGCAAACAAAGCACTTCCTTTCAAGCCAAAATTAGGTGGAAAAAAATTCTCAAATTCTCAAATCTCTCAAAACATATAATATCACTAACTTGACACACACTCTTCTCTGATCCTTGCTCTTACTAAAAAAAAAATATGTATGTATCTCCACATCAACTTTATTCTTGTAGTCTAAAAAATATGTTACCAAAGACCAAGTTACAGAACGTCCCATGTACACCTTATCATATGAGAAATACCAGCTCATGCCGCCACAATTTTCCCAACCTGATTTTTGCCAGGTCACAGTAGACGTAGACACAATGCTTATGCCACAGCAGCATATTATCATTACTACAAATTAAATCGTACTACAAAATACTCTACACCAATAGTAAGACTAAATCCACAGCTACCCATTCCCACGCCAACGCATGGTGACCTCATGCACCCGAGGTACTCATTAGGTCACACAGACAATGACAGCTCAAGACAAGACTAAATCCAGCTACCCGTTCCCACGCCAACGCATGGTGACCTCAAGCACCCGAGGTACCCATTCGGTTACACAGACAATGACAGCTCAAGACAAGGTGATTTTATTTCAATGGAAATCACATCTAGCAAGTCTGACCATCCCAGACATCTATTTAAAGAATCCATGAGCCGGCACTATTCCACTATTACACATGTTTCTACCTTATTAAGAGAAACATCTAGACATTTATAAAGACAATACTATATTTAGAAACTAATCATGATACTACATGTATGTCAAGCAGTCACTCTTCATCATTGTTAAAAAAAATTTCTCTATTACATATATTTCATTATACCTGCCATTACACAGCCTTCTATATTACACACACTAAGTGTCTGGCCCACTCACCCACAGCTGGTCAGTTTCATTGCTGGCGTCACCCTTTTTCACGAATGCTCCGTAATAGGTGGCGATGTTTTGGTGGTACGAGAACTGCACAATGAAATAAAACGAGTAAGTCGTCCTTGAAGATGCTTATGTACTTGCAGACATAACATGCGCAATACAATAATGCATGCTTGACATACTCTAATACAAGCTTGTAACAAGATAAATCCCGAACAGGATAAGGGAATTAACAGGTATTAATAACAATAACAACAACAACAACATGTAAAACACACTTACTTTTCTGAGAACATCCACTTCTAGTCTGATTTCCTCCTCTTCGTCCTTGAAGAAGGAAAAAACAAAATAAATACTGATACAAACCAGGAAGAAAATGTGTCATGTGAAAGAAAAGTCTCACCTCTGTGACTTCCATGATCTTGATGGCAGCCAACTGACCCGTCTTCACATGGCGACCCTACACACAAACACACATACATACATACAAACAAACAAAACTGTAAAGTACAAAGTTCACACCCAGGATGCCCCAGAGGAAATATAGACTTGCTAATACACGTCAACTTCCCTGAAACCTGAAAACTCAGTTTCTCATGACAAGTGTTCCAGTTCAACCCCATTAGCAGCAGTCAACACATGGCAGCTAAGCAAAGGACCCAAGACTAAACGGAGAAATTAATATCCACGAGGATTAAAAAACATGTTTAAAAGCTCGTTGATCATCATTACTTTCCAATCTTTCTGCTGCAGTGATTTCCTCAAGTAAGAACCATTCATTGTGAATAAAGTGATACAGATTGTACAATATATGCCCAATGCTAATACTCCCTGTATGTAAGCCCGAGAACCTCGTCCTTGTGTGACATGTATAATAAGTCAAATCCAATAATTATATAACCTCAGAAGCTGTTCAAATTGTCTCGTAATATACTATACCAGATACTTTGTATCTGTATCTCATATTTATCAAAACAATCAGTCCCTAATTTTAAAATTTCTACCAAAACTTAGTTATTACATTGGCATCAGAAAGATGACACGTCTTAGCCACCACCAAACACATTAGCACCAAGATAACAAATCAAACGAGACCTTACATAATACTCTTCTTTTTTATTTCTCTATTTTCAGTGAGTAAATTAAGTCCTCAATTAGAATCATTACAATGTCACCTTAAGTTGCAAGGATTTGATGTTTACCCAGCAATACATACATTACACATCAATGCCGTCAAACACACACACACATACAAACTGGACATACAACTCCACCACAACTCTAATACACAACTGATACAAGTATTTGTAAGTTGACCTCTAACCTTGTGAACTTGACCGTAGGTCCCAGTGCCCACCACCTCTATCAGCTCGAAGATCCCGGCAGGGTCCTGGGATATACAACGGGGGAAATGAGAGAGGGAGAGAGAGAGAAAATAGAGAAAGAGAGAAGCGGGGGAGAAGGGGCGGGGCAGGAAGAGAAATGACAAATAATAAAACTGTCAGTGATGAAGAGAAGGTAGGTTGTTGATAATTTAGCAGGTATTGCTGAATTCCACCTGCACATGTTATTTGAATATAGATGTTGATATTCAATCAACCCAAGACTACAACTGATGACAAGACAGCAGTCTACCACCTCTACCTAATGTGGAAAATCGCACCCTCTAACACATGCAAACAATGGTGACCAGCACAATTCCCATTCCATACCACAGCTTCCATTCCCATTCCAAACTTGGATAAAATGGGTGTCTCCTTTCTTTGCATCTCTATTATAGTATGAAATGAAACCAAAGAAACGTCTTCTGTTCATGTTGTATTAGTGTTAGTGGGCGTGTGCCAGCATGCTTTTAGGACATGGAGTGCTGACACGGTGATACCTGAGTCAGAAACAGTTTGTAAAACACCCGATACATACCAACAACAGACAACTAACTCAATCATCTACTCTTCTCCCCCTCTCATCAACCATCTTCACATGAACACACGACCAGAGATGACTTGCGTATACACCGGGTTTCATTTCCAATCAAAATGAGGTTAGGTCAAAAGTGCATAACAATATGCACATATTATATCTTCCTAATAATAAGTGCTCTCTAAATTAAAAAAACAACAACTGCAAATATTGAATGAAAAGTGAAAACTGATCGATTAGGCTATAATGTCAAGAATTTTCTCTCTCGATGTTTATAATTATTCTTAGCACAGCAGAATGTGAGTGTGTGTGTGTGTGTGCATGTGTGTGTGTGTGTGTGTGCATGTGTGTGTGCATGTGTGTGTGTGTGTATGTGTGTGTGTGTATGCATGTGTGTGTGTGTGCATGTGTGTGTGTGTGTGTGTGTGTGTGTGTGGAGAACTTTCAGATAAGGACATATATGAGACCCTCATTACATGCAGAAAGCAAGTGGCATTATTGAATTTATCAATAAGATATCTGTCATAAACCATTCTTCTTTACTTCATGCTAAAAGGGGAGAGGACTACGGAAAGGCAAGAAAGGAAGGGGTTGGGGAAGGGGCGGAGGATTTTTGTTCCTTGCCTAGTAAATTGACCACACAGATTGTACGAACATTAGATTTTTTTTTGTCACAAAACCAACAACATACAATCAATCACTTGCCACCCACCACAAGCGTGTTGTTTATGTGTGAGTCTGTCAGTATCTATGTGATCACTCTAATCACAGAAAGAAGTTAAGAATAGCCCACAGTAGACAGATCTAATAATAGAATGCACTTTAAAGGCAAACGGTACCAAAAATAAACTTCAGCACTTGCACACAACGCAAAACAAAATACTGGGAATCACAGAGAAAATATTGACTAACTCAGAGAGAGAAAAAAAGCAGGTTTATCTTTCCTCACACCAATATAAGGAAACACACGAATAGGTCACAAGGGAAAAACTACTCGCTACACAAACATAGTCCACATACTTGAGGCCCGACAATCACCCAAGCCTATAGACCCAGCCATAGACTTATAGACAAAGCTACTCAAGCCCATAAACCTAGTTTCAACCTATCGGAATAGTCTTTCACTAGACTAAATCGCCCCAGGCCTGCACTTACAAATGAAGGGCTAGCTTACTAACTTAAACCCCAGCAAGTTGAGCTGGGTTGAAAGCTAATGTGCACGTGAAGAGAAACACTTCTGGGGCTAGGTCCGTGAATAGGACTAGCCTCAAGTCTCACAGCTTGTGATGGCTAGACCTGGGAATGCGTTAAAGCTGTCTGAGGTTGGGTCCAGAAGTTGAAGTCTGTTCCTGGTGGGACCCAGACTCATAGTAATAATAATAGAAGCCAGCCCAGTCAAACACACATACATACAAGGTCTACTGCATTCTACCACTCTCTACTATTAAAAATAGGACAAGAACTAATTTTGTATGCATAAAAGTGACTTCAACAAACATGAGCTAATCTAAGGTCTGGCTAAAATACACATTACACTGAGAGGACTACGTCAGGGAATGATAATTACACGAGGAGCTATAGCTGGATAGAGCTTTTAAGTTGCTGTTAGTTGCTTCGACATTATTCTCCCAGGACCAGCTCTAATAAAAGAATAATGGAAGCAAAAAGAAACAATTAACTGTCTAAAACAGAACAAATACGTCTAAAAACACAAAATATTAGTAGTGCAAACTGTATAGTTCATGACCTCCAAATAGAAAGACAGGTTAGTGATATATCAGAAGCAACAGAATATCACACTGTCTTGCATTGTTGGACCAGAAGACACAAAACATGTGCACAGTTTCGTCACCAAAACAGAGAACATCACTTCAAATTAATGCTAAACTCATGGTATGAGACATAAGACTAACCACATTGCAACTCAATCATTTCCATTGTGCAATGGGTTTAAAAATAATCTACATATCCTGGTGAAACTAACAAAACTATAACTACACTCTACTACTAGTACTACTGTGTATATATACAGTCAGCGTGATTCCAAACTGTATGGAGTATAGCAATACTTAATTGATAGGATGAGGTTAAATTTCTTCACAATCAATTAGTACCTAAGAGCTACTGTGACAACGATCAGTTCAGCTCACATCCTCAAAAAAAATCTTTATTTCCATCTCAACACTATTTCAGTAATCACACACCAACCTTTGGAAATAGTTAGGTAACAAAAATAATTTAACCCATCTGAGCAGTGGTATATTTGCCATATGCTAGCTGATTGCCTGCCAAAATAACCCTATCAGTTCAGCATATTAACTCATTACATTCCTATTTGTGGCATCACAAACCACGATCCAATATCAAGTTCACTTCACTTTGGACTGTAACAGAAACTAATTCTATTCACTAAAAAAAAAAAACCTTCCCCCAGTCACTGTTCTTGTGCTTTGCACTAATAAGCCAAAAAGGAACAAACAGCGGTGGGGGAAATAGGGAGAACAACGCTTACTATTGACAGACTCCTTAAGCTGCTGCAACTTACCCTCAGCTTAGAAAGGTCAATTGAATCCAAGTCGCCACTCATAATGGCAGGCTCGGTAGACTGCGAGAGTAAAAATAGTTCTTAAACTCTAATATCCCACTTCTCAGCGTTATTCGTGATACAACCCTTCTTACAGTTCAGGGTCCAAAACACCTCTAGACTAAAACCACACACAAGTAAAAGGAAAATATTTCTTTTGGGATGGGTTGCCGTATATCGTTATTTTTGATAGGGAACGGAACATTGTCTAAGATCGCGCGATCGAATACGAGATATTTGGTAAAGGGACAATGAAGTGTGCGAATTGTTTATTGATATTATAACTATACAGTTGTAGTAATAGCACACTACTGTAGTGTTCTCATCATTAAATCACTGTTGGAACCTTGTAAATTGCCACTTAACGTTTTTAATACACTATGAGAATCTTGAAGTATAAAGTGGTCCCACGATTTCATGTCACATAAGAAATGCACACAAATACTCATCTTTAAATATATTTCTTATGCAATAATGTATATATTTTATGTGTTAAAATGTCATAAATTAACTCCTTGAAACTATGCTTAAATTTTAATTTGGATCGCCTGGTGTAAGTGGTACTACTTGAGATATGTCTGGATCCAAAACTTGCAGTACAGGTCCTTCTCATGTGATTCCATTATTACTAACTCCAAGATACATAAATACATTTAAACTTTTTAACTGATTATAGTAGTAGGTATAGTCCAGTATAGTATTAGCCACAAACAGACGTTTTGACTCTGATGAGTCAGATGTTTGTGGACTAATATTAGCCATGCTAAATTATACCTACTAAATTTCAGTTTAAAATATAATTTATTTACAAGTCATTCTGATAGCTGATAATGATTCTGACAACTCTCTCAGGCTGGTTAAATGAATTCACATTTTGAATTATTCGGTTTAAATATCATTTCTTAATGTTTTTGCATTTTTTCAATATAATTTTTTTCTTTGCTTCAGTCAAAATTTGGCTAATATGAACAAACTAAAACTAACACATTCTTTCGTTTTTGGAGATTTCAACCCTCCATTAAAAAAAAAAAGTCTGAAGTTGTCCTCGTGACATCAATACGTGGCTGTACTCTACACATAATAAAACAATCTTTGTAAATATATATGCCATTGGTTTCAAGTTTAGTGACTCTTGTAGAGAAATCAGTAGCTGTTAGAGGCTATTTTAATTTAGTACCACGATGGTAGATAATTTTATTCAATTCATACTGGTAATTGGGTTGCTTTTTAAGAGTCCTTCTGCAGAAGTTCCATTTAAGCAAGTTAAACTACTTAGTTTGCAAACTGCACCAGTCCAATTTAATATTTTTTTTTGAATTTAATCCCAATCAACCTATTCCTATTAAAAAAAAAAAAAAAAATCTTTTTAAGGCAACAGACTCCTTAGAGTATACATAAAGCACTAAATAGTGCAATATTGGCATATAGCACACGAATCATGTGTGATTTAAGTATTATTAATTTCACAAAAAGACACAATCACATGGTACAAATAAGTAAGTGCTGAATGATGAGAAAATGAAGTAGAGAAGGGAAGTTAGAGGATTATTTAGTCACTGTTGTCAGATGATTTCTTGTGCTTCTTCTTCTTCTTCTTTTTGGGACTTGGACTAGCCTCTGGTTCATCATCGGAAGACTTTCGACTCTCAGAAGATTTCTTGTGTTTCTTCTTCTTCTTCGGGGGTGGGCTAGCTGGCTCATCCTCACTATTTCCTTTCACATCTGTAGCTACAAGATTTGCACAATCTGAATTAACTTTTAGTGCACAATTTGTCTGTTTGATTTGGGATATCCAGACAACAGCATTAAAGGTCTGAACTTGACAATATGTAACACTTGTACTGTATGATAGCAGCATAAGTGACTCCTTTATGCATATTGAATCACGTGATGGAAAGTTGTCAGTTTGTGTGTTGCTATATATCACTGTGCAGTGACTATTCACAATGATGATATGGTGTTGACACTAAGAGAGAAAAGGGAAGGGGGAGACAGCTTACATTGTGTTTGTTTTGGAAAATGTTGTGCCTGTGGTTTGATTGAACGCAAGGAATAAGCTTGACTGTGTTTGTTCAATTACTGGTTTTTGTAATCTGCTGCTGTAACCCTTACACGCAGAGACAACAGAAGTAATTTAATATTATAACTACAAGAGGCTTCATTCTAACAGTCAACCAAATCATCTCAGCCAGCCAAAGCGGGCTATGATGGTGGTGCATGGTGCGGTATAATCATGAGCCTCGTTCAAGTCTATGCAGCCAAAACTAACTAAATTTAATTTGTAGTGCAATGTCAAGTCTATTGGCAGAAGTTCGTCAGATATAAGATATGTGTCCCAGATTCCCTAGAATAATATTTATCTGACCAAGCATTTGTTTTAATGCTGTTGTCTGGATATCCCAAATCAAACAGACAAATTGTGCACTAAAACCCTTACACGCAGAAATATCAGAAGTAATTTAGTATTATAACTACAAGAGGCTTCATTCTAACAGTCAACCAAATCATCTCAGCCAGCCAAAGCGGGCTATGATGGTGGTGCATGGTATGGTATAATCATGAGCCTCGTTCAAGTCTATACAGCCAAAACTAACTAAATTTAATTTGTAGTGCAATGTCAAGTCTATTGGCAGACGTTCGTCAGATATAAGATATGTGTCCCAGATTCCCTAAGAATATTTATCTGACCAAGCATTTGTTGACACCTGGATGGACCCTGTAAATGTACCCGGTCCAATACATCAAATCTGTAAATCGTTGGGCTGCCATTACTAATGAACTATAATATCCTTTTCTGAGGAAAATTATCTGGGATACTTGATGGTTAGACTACACACACACGATGTAAACTTGTTGTTTGTTTTCTGAACGCTGAGCCTGTCTTCTGTATCTATGACAGGTTCTATATTCAACAAAAAACATGGGAGAAGTCCTGTACCCATCCCTAGTTCCATAGACACAATCAAGCATACCGTTTACACTTAACTGTGGAAGAAGTTACCTGTTAGGGCTTCCCATAAAATCTTACAATAGGAAAAAGGGGAGGGGAAGGAGAGAGAGGACAAAAGATAATGGGAGCCGAGACATCATGCGAATATATTCAGAGGTTCCGTATATCCATTATCTGAAGAACAATGTGATACTTGGTGGCTCAGACCAAGATGCTAATAATAAATGGTAGAGTAGAACAATAAAAATCTACCACACATGTGGATACAAACTATTCAGAAATCAATACTGTAGCATTGCTGGTTGGAACTGTTACTGCACATTCATTGAGCAAAATAAAGCTCACATTCTTCATCCTTAAGTTTATGATATTTTCTTTATTGCTTCTAAATTCTTGAAGAGGGAGGGGAGGGGGACAACATGCACCATAGCTGAGGTACGTGAAATCCCAAGAGACACTAGTAAAACCATGTTAGTGCATTAGCTCAGGTGTGCAAGATAAATCCGAACAGGATTCTGTCGCTAACAGAACTAAAGAGGCTTCATACTCGAGATATGAACCAAATCATCCCAGCCCACACAATGGCGGGCTATGATGGTGGTGCATGGTTGAGATATAATCACAAGCCTCAGAGCCAAAGTTCACACACTGCAACACTCAACAGTTACCTTTGCCTCCTTGTGTTCCTACGCGCAGTTCTTCCCTGACTTCAGCAGGAGTGGAGTCCAACACCTTACCAAACTTCCCCAGCTTCCCTTCGGCCATTAGCTGCTTCTTACGCAGTGCCTAAATCAACACACGCACACACAAACTCTTTCAATCATATTCACTTAATACACTCGCTTCACAATTGTTATCTGGAAACTAAAAGCTCACATTTTCCCAATAAAAGCACACCATTAAAGCCTCCCACAGCCTGCTCCTGCACATTGCCGAAACACTTGCTAACACACATGTACGTACCACAGGTCCGAGCCCCCACTTGCGAGGATAGACGTCTCTGCTCATTACCACGCGCTTGATCTTGGCAGAGAACCCGTGATCGCAAGTGATCATCTCCGCCGTGCTCATCATTGCTATACCTAATACACAACCAATGCCATAGACATAATTGGAAAGGGCCACCAAATAGTACATTATTACATCCAATTCATCCAGTTGACTATCTACAAGATAATAAATCAGCTAAAATGTAAAATGCAGAGGTAACTTAGAGAGCACCTGTATTTATCAGATAGACACATAGTGCCCACCACACCCCATGTCAGCTAGCTCACCTAGGGCAACTGCTTCTCCTTTGGTGGTCATAATGACTATCTGCATGTTAGGTTCAATGCCTTCATCAAACCGCAGCACTCCAGGAATCAAGATCTTGGCTCCATAGCACACAGCATTCACCTGATGAACATGTGTTCATAAAAAACAACAAACAGCCACAATACACTAGAAAACTTGACCAGGGTTGGCTGGGGTCAAATACTTTGAATAGTATTTAAATACAAATAGTTTCTTAGATATAGTATTTCAATTACAAATACTTTTGAATTGCATCAAAATTACAGTCAATGAAGTATTACATGGAACTGAACAATAGAATATATCTGTCCAATAGAAATATGTTCAGGAAATCTTTTATTTTCTACTTTCTACTATTACAAAAGCTGGCAATGCTATCTCATGATTTTTTTTATAAAGTATTTGGAATACAAATACTCCAAAAATGTAGACCCCAACCCTGAACGTGACACACAGAAAAGCTCCCAACCTAAATTACCCTGTTAGTTCTCACTATTATTACTGAAGTTAAAAATGTCTTAAATGATATGTGTATGCATGTGCCAACACACAAAATAATCCTCGTTATGACGAGCATAATTCGTCCAAATAGCTGTTCCTGATGGAATACACCCCCCCCCCACACTTACAGCACCCATCGGTGCAACCAATAGCATTACACTAAGGCATAACCACCACAATGCCTCCCACACACACAAAGTAATAACCCACCACCTAATACTACAAGTCTTACCGCACTATCCTTCAGAACTATTCTCTTGTGTGAAGTTAGCAGAGCTTCTAGTGGCTGGACGACTCGACGCATGTAAGACTCTGAAAATGCAAACATTTACACATAATATATCCAAGTATTGAGCTAAAGTGACCCTATTTGGTACAATTTAAAATCGCGTGAAAGTTCTTTGGTCCTCATTAAAAAACAGAATTTTCTAGCTAGTGTAAGCTGTAATGCAAGAAGGTAGAAAATGGAGTCATGTGTTGTTATATCACAGGGGTATCAGATGTTATTTTAATTTTTATTTCCTAGATTGTCACTTTCCTACAAAAACAAACAAACAAACAAACAACCCCCCACAAAAAAACAAACAAAAACAAAACAACAAAAAACAGAAAGAAAATTTAATAATAAAAAAAGTAAGTTCAGACAATATACTCTCAGAATAGAACACGCATCTAAGTAGTGTGAGATTATAAAATGGGTGTGGCTAAGTATGCACAGTACCCTCCCGCCAAGCCAAAAAATCCCGTACAAAACCCTGCAATGTAGCGATTCGTTCTTCAGCCATTACTTCCATCGCTAGGAATATTTGATTGTACAGCCTCTGGATCAAAAATGGGAAACATTGAGAAGCACCTTCACTGACGAGCTGGTTTATAGTGTCATTAAATGCTGTACTTTCTCCTCACGTATGTTCACGAGCTAAGAATAAACTAATAAATAAATTTAAGAGCTTCAACTTTCCTGGAAGCTACTTTTTCAGATAGGTCTATATGATAATGCATGCATCACCAATACTGGAGTGCTATTTCTGACACTTAGCTTGTTGTAGAAACCTGACAACGGTGTGCATGTTTGTGTGGGGAAAGTACCAGGGAAAAACAAGAATAGCCTAGACTTAACAGGATGCCCATTAAAATTCACATAAAAGTTGTCCAGGCCATACTGAACTGAAGCTAGAATTGCTAATTGCACGTGTAACTGTTTACATGACTAATCAGTACCTCTTGTATTCACTCTCATTAAGAGCTATTATATTTCATTCACCCTTACACTGGTACTCTCCACCTCTAGCCTGCTCTTTGTTTACATTGCTTATTATTGTCCCATAGGGACCCTGCTCTGCTCTGTCCATAAAAGGGTAGAGTGAAGCATCCTCTCTGGTTCTTAAACTTGTACTACTTTTGTTTGTCAGTTTTCTAATACACTATTTGCCGCTTACTTCTAAAGCTATCTTGTCATCTTTCTACGTTGATGACTTCCTATCAGGCACAGAGACTGTGGAAGAGGCATCTCACTTGAGAAGTTCACTGACAGAGCTGCTCTCACTTGCCAGGATGACACTCAGGAAATGGAGAACTAATTCCTCTGACCTGAGGAATTCTATTCCTCCCAATCTACTAGAGACAGAGGAAGTCCAAGTCATCCGGCCTCCTGCAGAATGCCACAAGACATTGGGAATACACTGGAGGACTGCCACCGACACGCTTCACGTAGCCACTCCCCAACTCTTGCAAGACCGACATTCCTACCAAACGATGTGGCTCAGAACATTTGACATGTGTGGATGATATACTCCAGCCACTATTTCTCTCAAGATCCTTCTACAAAGGATCTGGCAAAAGGGACTTGAGTGGGATGAAGAACTACCACAAAATCTGTAACAAATGGAAACTCTGGAGCGAAGAACTTCAACTCATTGTTCGGGACTACGCCCTCCAACCGCTAACAAGACCACACCCTGCTGTGTAGGCTGCATGGGACAAACTCTTATGTGTTGGTTGTCACCCACATACACATATCCTCTGGGCATGCTCATTGAATTGAATGAACACATGTCCTCACTTCTATATGCTGCTCACTCATGTTTTTTCATTCAGTTTTTGTTCAGTCACGGTTCAGTTGCTGTTGCTATGATCTTATATTCTCTATGATGAACCTATCTCTACCAACTTATTGACAGCTACGGCTACTCTAGCTAGAGCCCTGGTTTCTTTGCATGTGTGCCTGCCACTCTGTAGGCTGGTCCTTCGAATTTACAACCAACTCTGCTCAGGGACTTACACCCCCTGAACACTCATCACAGAGCATTTTCTGTCTAGATTTTACATCCTGGCAGACAATCCAGATGCTTCAGCTTCACGTCATGAATTCCATTCACAGTTTACATTACTATTTAGTACCTCGTGTTAACTGGCACTAACAGCTATTCCATCTCTAGCCTGCTTTGTTTTCCTCGCTTGTTTTTTGTCCCATAGCTCTACTCTATTCTGCCTATAAAAGAGTAGAGCATCCTCTCTTGTTCTCATACTTTTGTTTGTCAGTTTTCTAATACACTATTTGTCGCTTAGTAGCCTGAAAACGCTGGGATCATTTTATACAAAAATTCTGGGCAACTTTTTATTTATTTAAAATTTTCAGTACTAAAAGAAGGCTACCATGTCCGACAGGGCAGAAGTACTCAATACTGAGGAAATATGTGCACTTAAAGAAGGTCTTGCCGTACGTGAGCATACCATTCAGAATTTACAAAGAATAAAGGAAGACATGAAAGCTATCACCACTCGAGAATAGCTAAAATCGCTGGAAGCTGTGTGTCAGTTGCAGGCTCCAGCTTAATTGCTACAGGACTTGCTTTAGCGCCAGTTACAGTAGGGGCAAGTTTACTATTTTCTTTTGCAGGTGGAGTCGTCACAGGAGTCGGAGGTATCATCGTAGCAGGATCAGAATTGGGCTACATTGTGAATTCTAGAATCAAGAGGAAAGATGCCAAACATGTTAAAGAGGAAGATGAAATTTTTTTATTTAAAGAATCGAAAACTTAATCAAAGATATATCAAGCAATGCCTACATCAAAGGAGATACACTCGCGAGTCGGTTAAAGCTCTTTTACAAGGCTGGCAAACTGGTAACCCAATCTTGCAAGCTGATCTATGAAGCTGCCAAAGGCATTTACAAGCTTTTCAAGAACGTCTTCACAACAGCAACCAAAGTCACAACAACTGCATGAAAAAGTATGAGCTGCTTTGTCAAGGTTTTTGCAATAGCAGGAGTTGCGTTCAACTGTATATTTCTCCCATTGGACCTCATTGGCATAGCTAAGGCTAGTTACGACATCCACAAATACAGAACCAAACACCAGTCTAACTCGAACATAGCCAAAGAAATTCAAGAGCACATTGACTTACTCACACAAAATAAAAACCAAATAGAGGAGCTCCTCAGGAACTGCGATTAACTCTACCTCGACAGTGTGAAATACGAATTCATTTTATAACTTGCTGTCGTGTTATTTCTTTTGTACAATTTCCTTTTGCCAAACTATTAATTCTCATTTTTATCTTAACTTTTTGTTAAAAGCAGTACCCTTCAACAGTATAAAAGTAGAACTATAAAAGTTGGTTGTCGTAGTTAAGTGGGTTGGTTGGATAAAAACAAAACAAAACAAAAACTCGCCATTTAGGGCATGCAATTAATGAATACTTTTCGACAGAGAAGAACTAAAAAATAAAAATAAGAAAACTGAACAATGATAGCCTTACAGTGGTCACAGTTCAGTGAATTGACCACCCCTTACCATCTTTGTGGTTGTCCAGCATCCACTGAGCATCCAACACATCATGCATGGTAAACATCTTTTCCTGAACATATATAACAACATAATTATGTCAGGGATACACAAATATTCTCCATAATCACTTACTTAGCCAAACTGCTTTAAAATAAACCAAACATATTAAAAATAAAATAATAAACTAATAACAAACAGACAGAAAAACAAAACAAACGAACAAAAAAAACAACAACTGGATAGCTTGGTGAACACTTGACTAACATGCTAAGAAAAAAACCTTTAAAACAAAATCATTATTATAAAGGTGGCTCGTCTCAAACACCCTTATCAATCTATCTACTTTGAGCAAAAAAACAAACAAACAACAACCACAAAAACAACAACAAAAAACACGAAACAAAATCATTATATTACTTACATTCTCGTTCTGAATGCCGGACCTGACTCTGCGCAGCTCCTGCATGTGAGCGCCGACCCCCAGCAGCAGGCCCATGTGAACACACAAACTCCTGATGTAAGTGCCCGCCTCACAACTCACCCAAAACACACCTGGACACACACACACACACAGGCGATAAGACAAAGAAAATAATACCCAAACAGTGAAAACCACAACAGAAAGGAAACAAAGAAAAAAAATTATGCTCGGATATTGAACCCCACTAAACTCTCAATTAATAATATAGAGAAAAACAATAACAACAACAACAAATTTAAGAAACTGAACACAGCAAATCAACGGGGAAGAAATGCTTATGTATGCTAAAAACAACAATATAACACTAATAATAACAACAAAAACAACAATAATAAATGTTTTATGACAAAAATTTAATTACCCAGGTTCCTACTGGGATCAAACTCAATGAGTTTACTCTCGTAAATAGTCCGGACCCTCAACTGTCTCTTCACTGCCGATATGAGCGGAGGTCTCTGGAACAGCGCACCTACTAGCTGATCCAGAGTCTACACAAACAACAACAACAACACAACTTAATAAAATTGCTGCACATCATTGTTACAGTGCTAGAGTGACACCTTCTCTCTCTTGACCACACCCTCTCTCACACACCCACCTGAGCCATTTTGGTTTCACTTGCTACGGCGTTGTGTAATCTCACTACACAAACATACTCTTTACCTAAACAACAACAAACAATTCATTATAACATTAATACCAACTCCGTTTAACATCACATCAACTCCTGCAAGCCCTGTACCTGCTCCTTGTTGAGATTTGACCAGTCTAGTGGCTCTGTCTATACACACTATCAGGCAACCAGTGACTTGGGGATCCAGAGTGCCACTGTGACCAGTCTTCTCTACACGTAGCATTCGTCGTATCCATGCCACCACCTACACAACATGCATTATAATACATGTAATAAGAGTCCACCAGAGATACCTTCCACTATCATAGTACTAATATAGAAGTACTAAACCCTGATAATGACACTGCAATTAGCACCACCACGATAAAGATAGAGGCTCACAAAACAACTACAAAAAACAACAACAACAAAAAACAAAACAAAAAAACAAACAAACAAAAAAAAAAAGAAAAAAAAAAGTGGTGTTAAGAACAGTGATACCACAGAGATCTGCAGACAACTGACTCAACCAATTCACGGTGAAAAGACACTGTAATGGGTATGGGTTGTCAAATAAATAGTTCGGTATGGGGTCACCAAATACAATTTAATGTCTTCAGTGCACTGAAGTGGAGGAGTGGCATGTTTTGGTATAGCTTCAGAATGTGTGTAGTCAATTTGTAGTAGTAACGTCAGTTTCAATAAACTAAGTTAACTCGTTGACCACGGCATTGGGTGGAGAGGATGAGGGGCTGACCCTCAATCAGAGAACACTTTCCGAAGTCTTTCTTTATGTCGCCATTCTCTGGTGGTAGGCTACCATCTGGCGGACGCACAACACATGGAATAAGCTTCTAACCAAGGATAATGAAGTTCATGATCAGTCCCCTTCCAAGTGATGACTTGCCAGTGAGTTGTGAAGAACTTAATGAGCTTGGGAAGGTGCTGGATAATACCTTGCTAGAAATTGTTGTAATGGTGATTTTTTTTTTATGAAAGGAAAAAAAAAAAAAAAAAAAATCTCTTCTTTGATCCTCAGCATTCCAATTATGCGAGTTTGGAGGCGTGGTGTGCAGGACTTTCAGTGATGGTTGAATCTGGATCTAGTCAGAGAATCAACAACTCTACAAGATGGCCAGGAAGAAGACAAAGAATGGAAGAGAACAGTAGGCCATGGAGATGCTGAACAGTGCTTCGATACTTGCCTGAAACAGCTTGAGCAGCAAAAAGCCACACAAATAAATTTAATGCTCCTACATAATGTGAATACTGCGGATCAAAGAAGAGATATAAACAAACAAAACCAAAAACAACAAAAAACAGCAACACACCAGCCTACATTTTCCAGCAAGACGTTAACTAGCACCTTCCAAAAGAGTCTATACATAGTGGTAAACTCGTGCAAGAGCTGGTTTCACTCGCCCTCTGACCCCAACCAAAGTGTTTAACGGTGAGAACAGAGCTATATAATCACATGACTGATACCAGTGCACATGATAGACAAATAGGATGATCTTTATTGTGAAAAATTTTGAGTGCATGTAGCTTATAATTTTAATTTATTGTATTATGTTTGCTCTCAGAAACAGCCTCTAAAATAGTCCAATCACTAGAATACTTCAGACTAGAAATCATCACAGAGCCAGAACATTAATACAATTGACTATAGTTTATAATCCACCACTAGTAAGCATGCTGAAATTAATTGGCGAGCACCCAAGTATTCAATGCGAGACATAATCAGGGCTGAACAAACTTGAGTCTCTAGCTGGTGCATACACTTTACAACAGGAATAAATACATGACCATTTGAAGACCTTTGACTCCAGGCTGGCCGAAGAGCAGATTACACACTTTTAACTTGTACTCTACTTAATTCAGCCTTCTAATTACTGCACATCACAGCAAACTAAAACTATCTAAAGATCCACTAACTGACGACACTATTGTTCATCCATGCTCCATTAAAAGTTCAGTACACCTAGACTTCACAAGCAGATAGACTTTTAGGCTGCAGATCACTTGCTTGGGCTTCCGAAACAACACTTAAAGCGAGGAGCTACAACATTTTCCCATAAAGTCTCAAAGCACTCACCAAAGAATACACTCTCTTTGCCCATCATTTCTAAGTACTGGTGAACATACCATGTTCTATTGAGAATATGAGTAGAACCAATATCAATACTTTATAATGGCAAGTATGGAATGAACCATGGCCAGCTTACTCACAATTAGTACAGCACACCATGAGTTAACCCACAGTGCACATGCGCGAGAGGATTACAGTACTCAGTTTGTCTGTCAGCCATTCTGATTTCGAAGATAGCAGCCTCCCAAAGATTGAAACAAGAATCAAAATGTTGCACAGGTCATTTAAAAGTACCAGAATTTTTTGTTTTGACTGTTTTGAAAAAGATATTTTAGGTCGTACAATTGTTGTTGGTAACACCCCCCTATAGTCACGCTATATTCATGTGAGCAAATATCTTGCCGCTCACGGTAGTTTTGCATTACACTATATTCTCAGCGGTTTAACGAGTGCTTGGACCGGTTGGAATTACTGGTGAGGTGAGCGCCTGTATGTTGAATCTTCTTCTCTTACAAACACAGCATTAACATCTACAGTTTCATTGCACGAGTTGAATATTGACTTGCTCAAGCTGTACATATCGACTTACATGAGCTACATACTGGCATATTCATATTGATGCTACTCCAAATAAATTATTCTCTTGGTCATTGTAATAGCTAGCTAGTGTATAGTAACGTAGAGGGTTCACACCCTTGGTGCTTCGTATTGATATCATCAGTACACTTGCCTTTATGAGCACTGAGAATTAAGCAATTTCATTTCTCCTTCCCCATACACACAAAAAACCAAAACCAAAAGAAAAAACAAACCCAAAAAAAAATACTAAACAAAAACAAAACAAGACAAAAAAACAACAAGTACCCTTTTATATTTCATCTGTTAGGCTCTCAGAAACAGCCTCTAATTATATTTAATCATCAGCAAACTTCATATCTATAGTCATCACTGAGCCCACACATTCCACAGAGTGAAACACAACAAACTTTCAACTTTCAAACTTTAACCAGACACAGTCCCAGAGACACCTCACCTCCGTGAGAGAACCTCACTATGGTTACCTCACCTCTGTGAAAGGACATTTCTCACCTCGTGAGAGGATGGGTTGGCCGGTTTGTCCAAGTTAATGAAGCCGTGATTGATGTAATGCTTGATGGGGCGCTTTAGCGGAGAACAACCGGACTCCAAAGGCGTGTAGTGGCCCGTGCGAACCACCATCTTATGATAGTTCTAAAAACAACAAATTAAATTAACATTCAAGCATTAGCAAATTATAATTATCAATGGCAAAAAAAACTAATTTTTCACACTCTCCTGTTTTTAACCAATGCACCCAAGAGCAACAACAGAGAGTTCATAGTGCATGCACAAGGAACATTTAAAGTTGTGACATTATTAAACATCTGACCTTTCCCATTTATAATGCCTATACACTCTGCCATAGATACAATAGAATGATGTATCTCTTTCCTGAATCACTGAGTAGTCTACTAGTACCAAGTACAAAAGTCATGCTACCCACTAGTTCAAGTTCATTGCCTCCATTTTTTTTACTACATCAAAAATAATAAAAGGCATACCAACAATTCTACAGAGATTTTAATGGAGTTTAAATTTCCCCTCAAACCATGACAACTAAAATCACACAACACATTTTAGATTATTCCTACACCACAAGACACATATTTTATGCAGTGCCTATGAACTGCATCACACGTATCTATGTAGTCTGCTCACCAATTTCAGTTACTAAGAACAATGGGGGGAAAACCCCAAGGTGAAGTAATACCAACTAACCAGGTCATACTACACCCACACACACACAAAAAACAACTAGGAAATTAAAATACTTTTTGCATACATAACAAATAAAATGTTATAGTACCACCTAACTTCTGTCTTCAAAGGCCTGCTAGTTTGTCTTCTCTCACCTTGAGCAGTAGAGGCCAGTGAGCTGTATCCAGCTGAGGAGTGGCACTCGTGGGCTTGATCATGAAATCATGTTGCCCCTAACAACCCAATAACATAGCAACATAAATGCCGACAATGCACATTCACACACCTCCATCCCCTTACTCCCTCTCCCACTAAGCAGATACCCTTTGCACATGCTCACAGGTATCTGTGGATCATGACTGATGGGTAGTTTGCTTTCACCTCACAAAGACAATACCGCACAATGTACACCATAGCCATCACTAGCTCTCAGCACACACCCACACATCCTTTTCAGTACAGATGCATAAAAAAAGAAAAGAAAAAAAAAAAAAGATGTACAAATAGACAACTTAAGCTAAAACAATGAATGACATATTGGGTAGATAAAGAGCATTGCCTTACATAAATTGTTTATGGCTTCAATTTCTATGGACTTGGAAAACTCGTTCAATTTTTTCAGCTAATTTTATCTTTCGAGTCAATAAAGTTGTAAATTTAAGCAAAAATGTACATATTTAGCATAAATTCAAATAGTTTGCATTTCTACAGAACGGGTTTACTACCTTCCCTAGCTAATATGGTCAAAATAGTAGAAACCCAGCCTAAAGACTAATCACATTTTATGCAAGCTTGCAATTAGCAATATTCCAGTCGAATCATTGTGGCCAATTCATACATTCAATTATTGCTAGCTACTGCTGTCATTCATTTTCATCAGCTAACCGTCCCACCACTAATTGGTTAATGAGCCCCCTTGACTATCTGCAAGCTAGTTACGACTAACCGTCAGTTCCGCGGAATTCCCGCTGAGCTCAGCCTCAGCTCCTGTAGCTGCACAAAACACGGAGAGCAGACAATGTGATGGTGATACAGCCACAGCACATTCCCACTCAGTTCAGCTCAATTTACTTTGTGGAATAAAATGTTCCAAAAAAAAAAAAATTGCACCCAAACCTAATTTGGGCTCACCTGCAGTAGAGGACCGCTTCTTTTTCTTTTTGTAAGACATAATTTGCACTTATCTCCTCTGGGACTAGTAGCTCTACCCTGCAGCCAAAAGGAACCCTCCCAGCTTTCTTATAAGGCTGCAGTCCTAAAAAGAGAGCGCTAGACCCACGTGGCTTAACACGTGGAAAATTTAAGCAAACGGCGCGCGGCGGGACCTACCTCGAGGGACGCAAAAAAGCAAAATGACGCATAGAAAATAAACGGAGGGCCTTACGCACACGTGTACAAACACACGTCGTACGCACTACGACCGCAGCCCCCGGTCGGTTTATTCTGTCCGTTCGAGTTACGCGCGGTGCTGCTAAATCGTGAAAATATCTCGCTAAAATAAATAGTGCTGACGGGCACGCGCGGTAGAAAATTCGCGCGGCGGTGCAGCAAAAAGGCGTGGACTCCAGTGGAAGTTTCTTTGGCTCTTCCTTTCCAGGCGAGAAGGTAAGACCATGTGGAATTAATATCCTCGTAGATCTGTGCAGTAGGAGTAGTTAGGGCTTTTGGGGGCATACAGTTTAGTAGAAGGTGACTGTTTCTTAGTCGTTATTGTATAAATGAGATGTAATAGTAAAGCTATTATAGAACTAGTAGTATCTTCTGTGGTCTGGTTTTCAACGTTTTATTGACAGATGGGACGCGTCATTCGAGGACAGAGGAAGGGTCGTGGGAGTGTATTTAAATCACACAATCACAAAAGAAAAGGAGCTGCTAAACTGAGACCTGTGGACTATGCAGAGCGCCATGGCTATATCAAGGTAAGTGGGTAAAGGGTGGGTTCTAAGTTATAAGTATTACATGTAACAATGGTGGCTTTCTGACAGGAAATCAGTATATCCACCCAATAAGTGTGCAAATTAGTGTACTGGCAATTTAGCAACTTTTATGTAATGTAGTTTGCATGAACCTTATGGTAGCATTTGCCTAGCCTGACTTTTTTCATAATTAAGAATCAGGCAGTGGTATGGTGTCATTAGGTTGATTGAGCACACGACAAGATGCAATTGAACACGGGAATGTGAAAGCAATATTGTTTTTGTGGCTATGGAGCTATATCTTCTAGGAACATTTTATTGGAATTCCCATATGGCTATTAAGTTGCTCCAAACTAGGCTGGTGCTTGCACTGATTCACGTTCAGTTTGAGTCATCTGAGGAAGTGTCCGACTACAGCTTTCTGTTTAGATATTCCAGAAGCTGCTATAGAGGTTATTCACGTTGGGCGTGGTCTTGCCTTATCGCGTAGCAACAGATCCACGTGGCCATTTTGGGTGGCAGAAGCTGTACAAGTGTACGGGTGGCAGCGTAGCAATGACTAGTATATACTTCGGTACTCTTTCGGTAGAGGATCAGCAGCACTACAGAAGGAAGCTAGCACTGCTGGGTAATATTGAAGATCCATACTTAATGTGGGAAAAGCCAACACTATCGGTGAGCACCAGTTTAGATTGGTATGAATGGCCCGATGTTGAATACCCAGACATCTACAACTATTTGATTGAAACTCCAAGCTTGTACACCAAAGAAAGTCTAAAAGCATACAAGAGTCTCGATGGCTACAAGTACTATTGTGATGGATGGGTTAGTAAAGTCATGGTACACAGTATAGTTAACAATGACACTTTCCTTGCTACTTGTTTGGTGCGTCATTCTCAAAGTTTATCAGCTTCGCCTTTGAAGCCTTGGGTAGGTATACAGCAAAATGGTTGTGTTCGTGCTGCACATTGTACGTGCATGGCAGGTCTTGGGGAAGCATGTTCCCATGTTGCTGGACTTCTTTTTGCTTTGGAGCAAAATACTAAAATGAAAAAACAGACATCTTGCACTTCTCTTCCGTGCTCATGGCTACCTCCTTCTTTTCAAAATGTTTCGTATGAGCCAATAGCTAAAATTAATTTTTCTCTATCTAAGCTAGGGGATACTACTAGAACTGAAGGTAGCTCCAGTTCTGCAGCAAGTAAATCAGTCAAAGTTAAGGAACCATCTGAGCTTGAAATAAGTAATTTTTTTTTTTGAAGAAGTAACTAGAGGTCAATCCAAATCTAAATTATGGTTTCAGCAAAGAACTGGCAGAGTAACAGCCTCACGTCTTAAATCAGCTTTATCTACTTCGCTAGCTAAGCCATCACAATCAATAATTAAATTAATTTGCTATCCAGAGAGTAGTAAGTTTTATTCAGCTGCGTGTACTTGGGGCTGTAATCATGAAGGACCTGCCCGTGAAGCATATGTTGCTCAATACAAGAGTAAGCACGAACGATTTATGATTTCTCGTAGTGGTCTTGTTTTAAATAGTAAATATCCATTCATGGGTGCGTCACCTGATGGAATTGTTTCGTGTCAATGCTGCGGACGCGGTGTACTTGAAATAAAGTGTCCATATTCCTGCAGGAACAAAACATTATCTGAATTTGAAGGTGAAGTTTCTTTTTTAGAAAAATCACAAGAAGGGAAAATGGAAATAAAACGCACCCACAGTTACTATTATCAACTTCAAATGCAAATGAAATTTTGTAACACTATTTATGGCGATTTCATTGTGTATACTAATCAAGATTTATTTGTGCAGAGGATTGCAATTGATGACAAGTTTATTACAGAAGCCTTACAAAAAGTGCAACCCTTTATCAAAATAGGAATTTTGCCTGAAGTCTTAGGAAAAGTTTTGACCAAGGAACCAACGTGTATAGAACATGGCAATTCTCAGTTTGAAACAAAGGATGATGTCTGGTGCTATTGTAAGAGAGGTGAAGAAGGAAATATGATAGCTTGTGATAACAGCAGTTGCCCTATACAATGGTTTCATCTGCAGTGCTTGAAATTGTCTCTTGAAGACGTACCAAAAGGGAGTTGGTATTGCAAGGAATGCACAGCATTTATCAACAAAAAGAAGAGACACAAATCTGGCCATTAGTATCAGTTTGTCATGCCATGTTATTTAACTTTTTCAATTTTGTTTAACAATATTCATCCATTAAAATCATCAAAGTATTAATTATTGTAAATGAAACATTAAATGAACAAAATATAATTTCAATGTGTATCCATATGTAATATTTTGGTGATGCTAGTTAGATGAAACAACAGAGTCACATACATTGCATAGAGCACACGCAATTGTTACAGTTTTATCAATAGTGCTGTATTTTGCATCTTTGTCGCACATTATCATTTTTATTGGTAAAGTCGACTGCAGGATAGAATATTTTTGCCGAACAACACCAATAATGCGTTCGACATGAATTCGAACTTGGGACAAATTCCTAGCCGTGTCTACTTCCAATTTACTTAATTGAGTTTTTCCTCTTGTAAATGGAGGCAGTTTAACTTCAGCACAAAACATGGCTGCACTTTCTTGAATAGTGAAACCACGATCAGCCAGGATAATGTCTCCAGGTAGAAGTTTTTCCAGGAGTCCACAATACTCTGTGATGTGCACATCAGAAGCTCTACCACCCCATCCCTGAGATATAAAAGAAATGGTACCTTGTGGTGTGATACCAATGAGGAATTTAACGGTGTTATGTTTCTTGTAGTTTGACCATGTTTGTGCTCGAGCTTTTAGGTTACTGGGTCTCTCAATAAACACTTCAAAACAATCAACTACTACCACGCAAGATCTAAACTTCTCCCTAAAAGCCATGGGCATAGTCTTCCATAACATTTCTCGCTCGGGCCACATAATAAGAAAGGAGAGCTTCACAAACAACCTGTCAATCCAATAATTGAAGTACCTTGAGACTGAAGATTGACTGATATTAAACCGATACGACAAATCGACATCTCCCAAATTCAGCCTCAGTTTCATCAAAGTCAAAATAAATTGATTAAATAAAGACAGAGCAGACCGATCATCTTCTTGAATACCATTAACCACTAGATCATAAACAGCTTTGAGCATATTAGTTGAAGGTAATCCAGTATAATACTTCACCTTGGCATTAGAGTCTAAACTGAAGCTTGACCTCACAACTTGATGTGACTGCTGAACCTGATCTCTTTCCCTCTTTAAGCACTCAATTTCTTTCTTCATCCCATCCACTTCCTTCTGGATTATTGCCAAACTCCCCTTCAATTCAAAATTAACTTTTTTGTGACCTTCACTTTCTTGCTTGAGCTGAACAACTGTATGCTCCAGATTATTTATGTCCGCCACGCTCATGTCAGTGCAGCTAGAAACACCACTGTATGGCTCACAGTATGCGGAACCATTGCCTTCCTCATGAAGTGTCAGAAGTGACTGGGCCGCATCAAGCCTCGATGTGTTTTCCAATCGTATCTTGTTAGTATGTTGCCCCCTATCAAACCTTGCTGCATTTCTTACTAACCTTTTCTTTACTGGAGAAGCAGTAAAAGAGAATAAAGTGGGAACGTAATCTGGAGAAAGAGGATTGTTACTCTTTTCACCTGACATAAAGTGAGCACTGCAAACCCTGCTAGATTCTCCTGGTTGCCAATCCTTTCTGTTTATAGCCGCCACCCACCTTGGCTTCCTTTCAGCATCTTGAGGAAATCGATAAAACTTTAGTGTGGAATCTTTGGAGAACCTGTTCGTACACCCAACTGCACAGCAACTCTTTACCATTTTAGCTACTTGAGGTCGTCTTTTTGCCACCCAAAATGGCGCCTGGTATGAATTACGCGGTAGTGACACGCCCACTGAATAACCTCTATTGAAATCTATAATATATCTTGTTTATCAGAATTCTCGAATATCTGATGTAAGCACATGCATGTGCACTTGTTCAAGATCATCTCAACAGTTTCCCGTTTATTTGGTAATGGTCACGCGAGCTCCAATTGATAGTTTTAGCTGATGGCTTCTGCAGTTAAAGCAAGTTGGTGAAGCAAGGGGAAGTTTTAAAAAATTGACTGAGTTGCTATTTAGAAGTGTTTCATACATATAATAGGAGCCCTAGGATCCTTTCCCCCCCTCCCCAATTTAGTTTCCCTCCTCTAAATCATTTTTGCTTCGACTTTTTTATATGAAAAATAATCAGTAAGACATGATGATAAATTATAGCCTGTTTGTGGGTTCTAGGGCTCGGCAGAGCTTACAACTATGCCATAAGCCAGAATTAATAGTTATTAACCCACTTCTATAGCATTGGGGGGAAAATCAACCCATAAAGCTGTACCCACGGTTACTGAAAAAAAATTATTTGCTGTGTTTAGGCGGATTTTCCCAAAAGGAGTTGCATGTAGTGACAGTCATTCATTGACTTGCCTTTCTTCATTTCCTCTGCTATTTCAAGCTTACTCGCTAAAGTTAAAACTCTACGCTTGCATTTAGGTACCACAACCTTGCTTCCGCCACTAGTCATCGGGTTCTTAGAAGGACTAGCAGCCCCACTGCCCATTGAAGAGTTTTAGAAGAACTAGCTTGAATGCCGCTGGTCAACGAGTTTCGAGAACTATGGGTAGGCAAGCTAGCTGACTCCATCTCCGCAATATCACACCAATGAATTATCATGAAGTAGCACGTAGGAATTTTTTTTCCCCTAATTTTGTTTGCTTAAATTGGCATTCTTACATACTACAATGACGTCCTTTACCATCAATCGCTGTTTGGTGGGGTCCAGTTGACAGAGATGTTCGTGATGAACAGAAGAGAGGTTTGAGTATACATACTTGGCTAAATTTTAATATTTTTGAGATATTACTTATATATTAATATGATTTTATGATGACATGAAATTGTGGTAGTCACAAGCAGCAGTTGAATTTGGAGGGTGGTATGAATGATTGGCCAGAACCATAGAGAACTGCACCTAAGATGAGGAGTAATGGACAGCTAACACATAAGTAATGGCATGTGGAGTCTATGCTGCAAGATAAATAATACCATCTTGGTCTGTGAACAGAAAATTTGTTGTGTTTCTAAATGAATAAGCCCTATCTATACTAGTAAGAAAATCTGAGTGGACAATATACAACCCTTTTTACCAACTTACCTCGCATAGTAGCTTGCTCACTCATGCTAAGTATTCATTGTTCGACAGGAAGTCCTGAGTGTAAAGCGTACCAGGCTAGAAGCAAAGTCACCAAACTGATGATTGCTATTTGTTTACAGTCGTCTGAGTTACTGCTCACGTGGTTTGCCAGGTTTGAGCTCGTGACTTAATCCCGCTGCATGTTGTGCGGGAAGAGCATGGTTTGTTTGTTTTTTTTTGTTGCTTTTTTTCCCCCATAGACTTTTCTATTATAAACAGCATTGTCCCACTAACTCTGAAGGGAAGGGAAGTTTCTGGATCGCTTCAACATTAGTTTTTGAATGTTCAAACCCTGGATGTGTCGCTACCTTGTTTCAAAATTTATAACTTTTTACCACACCAACTCAAACTTGGGAACTTTTTTATCCCCATTTTCCTTTCCAAATATGAAGTATTAGCTCACTCAAACTACAGTGCTTCCAACTTAATGAGTGGATTTTTTGAAACTACTGTATAGACCCTCACTACAGTCATTTAACATACACATACCTTTTCTTCATCATCCCAATAATGTTTGCAATAGTAAAACTGCCTGTTTAGAGAATGGAAAATGGAGAACAGCACTTTTCTCATTCACTCTAATACATTTTACGCCATTTTTGTTGACGTCAAGATTTTGCGGTAGTTCGTCATTAAACGTAGCTAGTTAACGAGCTAAGGTCGAACGGTTATTTCCCTGAGCGTTAAGACTGGACTTTCCCCAACTGCAAGCGGCTGTATGGATTCTCATCGTTCTACTAGCAGCAAGCGAAGTCGAAATCAGTCAGAATTGTTGGCTGGTATTACTAACTTGGAGCCAAGACTATCTAAGATGCCCTCTTTTTCAAGAGCTGAAGAAAAGCTGAAGGAGTTTAATACTCCCAAGGCTCCCAACATTCGGTATTCTGACAACATCAGGGCGATGCAGTTTGGAGTCTTACGGGTTGTGCAGCTCCAGATGGCAGCTAAAACGCTGGCCGTGATAGGCAGTAGCGCCGTAAAACTTGATCCCACGGGCCTGAGATACAACCGTAGCTAAATCAGCCATACCCGTGCAACAATTAGCGGTAAACTGGCGCCCTCGTACCTTTATGACAAAAATACGCATGCGCTGTTTTGTGACGTCGCGTTTACGTGTACTAAAGGCCCACAACCCGCTCTAAACGTCATCATTTGATGACCCTTACCGTGTGTAAAAATATTTTGGTGAAAAACAGCCACAACTCACTTAATTTTCAAGGTATAGCTACCAAAGTTATACATAATAATTTTAAGGCAATTTTACATCATGTGTCAAATTTTTTGAGATATAACTCAATAAATTCAAAAATCCTGGCTTAAACACTTTTTTTCTTAAAATTTAAAATATTTCGAGATTCAAGTTTCGTGTGCCCACAAAATTAGGCTCATATGAAACTTCAGGTATTAAAGTATCAGTATACCAAGTTATAGAGATAAGGACAAATAATTTCTCTTTTTTCAGCTTAAACAGTTCCAAATTCACTGTCTTGAAGCTCCCAGTTCCATCACCTATAACCACAAAAATAACCACAAACCCACAAAATTGTTTTGTCTGTATGTTAATATGACATTAATGTATAATAATACAAATTTTTAGCTTTCTATTACACATACTTGAGAAATTATAGCAGAATTAGCAACCTTAACCAAAAAGCTAAAAAATCCACTCTTTAAGCTGGAAGCACTGTACTTTGCAGGGAAGCAGTAGTCACGGGCCGTGCAAGACTGGGTGTGGCAAGTACATTTAAGGTTAGGATACATAGCTTACATCATCTCATTGAGCAGAAATCACATCTTTTGGATTCTAACTAAGAAAGTCTTGATAATTTTCCGTTCTAAAGTGATTTCGTCCGTCCTAATTACATATTGAAGGAAGGAAAACGAACACTCCCACTGTTTATAGTTCTTACAATCCTTCTGTCCAAGGCTGCCTAGGAAGTAGAGTGCTTTGCCCCAGTGAAGACGTGTTCACTGGTTCAGATTAGCGGGCTCGTAGCCGACCTGAACGAGGCAAGACTCACTAGCGAGTGTCCGTATGAAAGCTGGAAGTCTTAAATCTCTGCTGTCGTGCAGTCACACTCACTCTTCTTATAAAACAGTCTTGCCTTCAAGACTGTCACGAAGAATGGTTCTCCAACTTGGGATTGCACAGATGTCGGTGTACGACACTGTATTCCCAGAGGAAGCAAACTCCATGTCGTTAGCGAGTAGCCTTTTCTTGGACATAACAGAGTTTAGTTTGCAGAATTTATAGTCTTCATTATCCTTGGCTGGTCGTGCAGGCTTTTTTTGTTGCATGGGTGAGCTTTGAACAATCTGATCAATGTCATTGACTGAAAGAGGAAAGAGTAATCTTAAATCATGGACTGATCCCAATGTCAGTTCAGCTCAAGTCAGTGCTAATTGACTGAAGTGTGCTTCTCCGTTCTGTCTCATTCTTCTTAAGTACATCTTTTTCTTAGTGATGTGAGGTTAAAACGAGATTGTAATAATACTTGTTTGTGACAGTATAGTAGAAATAATAACTTCGATTCCTACGTTAGTTTGACTACATAATACATTAGGTATAGTGGACCAAATAGTTGGCTCTGTGACTTGTAGGGATTACCAGGATTCTCTTCAATAGGAACAGAGTAAGGAAACTGATGAGTGCCACTAGAAGATTCCCCACCTTTTAGTGAAAATTTTCATTTTCTTTCGTTGTTGACCTCTTCCCCTAAAACCAGTTGCAGATTAATATATACATCTTGCAGTCTCCTTCACCTAAATAGTCTATAATAAAATCTAACATGATTTTTAGATGCATATAATTGGCTACCATTGAGAGCTTTTACAACATATCTGATAATTTAAAAGATTTTTTTCTACCATGTCTATACAATTAGAAATATCCTCCAACCACTTTCTAGGCAAAGCATCAAGAAGTGCGTATGTAAAGTTTGAAGTCTTGATCTTGAAGTAGGAGTGGTTTAGCTACGCTATGGGTGGGTGAGGGTTTTCTTGACGTTGATGTCTGAATTTTAGTGGGTGTGGTTTTCTGCCCATATTTTTAGCTCATTTTGGAGAGCTTCAGATGGGCAATAGTTTAAGCCTTGTATTGAAAAAAAAATTCATGCATAAGTAATGTTGTGGCAAAAAATATAAAACCTCAATTGTATGGTGACGGCCCCCTTAAACGTAGAGGTGACGTTTATAATTCAATGCTATTCTCCGTACGCGAAATCTGTGGCCTCGTTTATCACATTCTGAACTCCTCCCGGAGGTCCGGGTATTACAGGAAGAATCCCGGCATGCCCTTTGACCTCTATCTTCTGTTCAAATTTTAAAAAAAGTAGCCGCACAATGAGAACCCTCCATTATAACTGGCTATCCTTTCAAGTCGATCCACACCACGTTTACAGCGAGTGCCCTAATAAAACAGTTATTGTAATCATTTTTGCGAGTGACATTATGGATTACTCTAATCCATCTCCTATTAATGCCGCATTTATCCTACATGATGTTATTGAAACTTTCGTTTTGATTCTGTGTCACCCTATATAGAACACATCTTGCCAATAACTTCCGACTACAAAGTCGTTCGAATATTGGCTTGACATGCTTTGCCAGCCTCACAGGAATGAGACGCTTGGAGTCATTATCACTCAAGTGAGGTGGCGGAGCAACCTTCATGGCCTTGGCTCTTTGAAATTTACACCAAGAACCTGGACCTTCAGGACAGCAATGATGCTGTGGATCAACATCTGTGGAGATTGAGTGGTAGAACACTGCCCAGCAAGCACGTATCATTCCCTCCAAATCTCCTGCATACTCACGTATGGTGTTGCCATAGTATTTCTGCAGGAGTTTATATATATATTTTTCCGAAATGCCATTTTTGCCACCAATCCGTATTTTTCTCACTTCCTGCTTTGTTACGGCAGGAATAGCTTCCACGGCAGGGCGTCTCTTAGTGGCTTTTCGAGCCGTACGGCCTTTTTCACTACAATTTCTACGATCTCTATTGGAGGGTTCTTACTAAGAGTTATGAAAGCATGTCCTACCCTTTTCTGCACCTGTCCCACACACTCAAATTTTGTTATACAAACACCTGAACCATACAGCTCTGCATTTTGTACTGCCGGCCTTAGAATCACCATCACTGACCACACATGCATAACCGCAAATTCAGGTGCTCCACAGAGCGTTTCCACAACTCCAAAGCAGCCTCAAGTTCCATGAGCGCAGATGTGCCCCTATGGTTTAGAGTGCAATGATCTTCATGGTCTGCGTACCACGTCTGGAATTCCACTGATTCCTTGGCTTGAACTTCATCAATGCCCAAGGAATTCATCTTCCGTGAACAGTGTCGGCAATATTTGCTCAATACTACCTGATCCAGAACATGACCCGTGTCCCATGACATCACCACACCCACACCATACATGGCAGTGTAACCCCGTTTAGACCAAGTTCCATCAAACGTTACAGTAAGATCTAATGGGGGCTCGGTCCAATCGTTAGATGGGACGTCACTGTCGACACCCACCCCGTCAGAGTCAGCCTGATCATCATGACTGCAACTTGCTTCAGAATCTGACTCAGAAGATTCCTCCTGAATCACTTGACTCTGCATCATCATTTTGATCTGACTCTGCATTGTCAAGTTCATTTGCCTCGGCTGTGTCATTCCTAGACTCATCCCCGGTATTATTTTCAGAATCAATACGAGGGGGAATAAACAAAGTCCCATCAGCAGACATAACCCGCAGTCTAGCAGCACAAGCAAGTTGACCTTGCTTGCCTCAAAGAGATCAGCATTGTACTCTGCATAACTGGAATGCGACAAACCTCCTGGAAGATCCATACCTTCACAGGAAGTATTCAGACACGTCTGACCCCTCCCTATCAATCTCATTGACAATACCGCTCGAGAATTCAGAGAGATGGTCTCTATTATAAGGGTCAGTTACATGGTGGAACCACCCACACTCGCAACCAAGCGTTACTCTAGAAACCAACCCCCTTCTACCACTACTGTTTTCTGAAACTGTCAAGGGATACTTTGGGCAGTGGTGAATCTGCACTACAGAATCCCTCAACTGGCCAAAGGAACAAATATAATTATTTGCTTCACTTGAACCAGCTTCAGAACTATTGTTTGTCAATGGACTCGAGGATTTGGGCGCAATAGCGAACTAGAGCTCCCAGCAGCAAACCCTATAGACCTAGGCGGTGAGCTCGACAATTTAGTCTTACTCACCGGGGGATGAATAGCCTCTGAATCCGTCCTTGTTCGTTTAGTAGGTGACTGTTGTTGCCACTGTTGCAGATCTATTCGGTTATCACAGAATGCTGCTGACATTTGATGCCTATCATGTGTTTTATGGACTACTACATCCAAGCACTTCTCGCTTTGGAATATAGTAATGTGCACTCAATGTTTCTTACAAGCACGGGCTGTTCAACTCGAAACTTCAATTCCAGCACTCTGTTAACTTCCGCAGCATAATAGTAATAGTTATGCACAACTTGATATTAAAGTTTTATTTTGATTCTGGATCTGTTCCAGTAATAGACTACATAGTACACTTCTATGAACAGTTTCTAATGATAATGGTTGTTCATTGGTTTGTATTGTCTGCAACTAGAGCACTAGGAGTGCATGCCTGGGGTACTAGTCAGTTGGTTCAACCCTATGAGATTCTTCAGCCATTTGTCAGGCCTTTTCGTGGGCATGGCACTCTGTATTGGCCTGCTTTAGCATTAACTTTGGCTTGGTAGGAAAGCATTTACCTCTGGAACATTTAGGACTTTCTGGCATGCATGTTACACGAACACTTAGGGCACACTTCAGGTGTGAAGAGCAGGCGTGCTTACAGTTGATGAAAGAAGCGCAGCTCCAGCAACAGTGACTTCTTAGTGTGAAATATACCAGATAAAAAGGTCAGCACAGGAACTAATTTCAACTGGGTGAAGGAATAGTTGTTGCATATGGCTAGATTCTAATTACTCGCTGTGAAAGAACTTCATTGTGTATATTTAACAGCAGAGTGTGAGCAAAGCGTCCAAGAGTGTTTTACCCACTATCACACATTACTTTAATCATGTTGAGCCTTTCATTGCCTCAAACTAAAACGTTTAACTTTTTTTTTTCACCAGTATAAAATAATAAAATACTCCTCTTACCTGAACCAGTCTCGCCTCCAAGGACAATTTGGAAAAAGAGACAGATGCTGAGAATTTTTAAAAGCATTATGTCTCTACTAGTCATCTATTGTTAGATTCTTTCTTTTCTTTTTTCTTTTTTTTCTCTTTTTTTTTCCTTTTTTTTTCCCTTCATTATGAGAGATCATAAGCTGTTGCCTGCTGAAGAGCTCAGGGTCACACATTACGGCTTCGTCAGAGAAATTCCTAGTCCAGACGATGCCACAGCAATATCATACATCATCCCCTCATTTAATTAATTATATATTACAGGGTGCCATTTGTATTTTGGGGTTGAGAAGTGCTCTTTAGTAGAACAAACTAGTTTGTAGCTGTTTGACCCCTTACCCACCTTCAGTGAAAGGATACTAGTGGCTACTTGCAATGCTAGACTGTTCGTTCTGCGTTATGATATTATACACGATTGTGTCAGCCATGCCTACTATAGAGAACATATATAGTCAGTTTACATACAGCCAATACTCGATTTGTAGGACGTGCCTGATTTAGGAACTCTGATTGACAGAGGGGAAGTGCAGTGGACAACTCTAACTGTAGTGGTGTACAGTTTCATATTTCTACACTTTGAACTTCATCCAGGAGAAGTGGTGAGGAACGAGCTGTGTCATTTCATCTCTCATACAAGTTGATGAATTTTACGACGAATAGCATCTCTCTCATTGTCAGTGGCCGAGTCAAGTTTTGTGGTGTCTGAGAGGTCGAAGTTGTCTTTAACTAGTTCAAGAAGAGTCACGTTTTATTTCCTCTGTTAAATCTTATGTTTGATAATTAGAAGGATGGATCTTTGCAATGCTTCACTGGTGAAGAATTCCAAAACTAGCGCCATCGAAATAGTTCTTTTGGTCATTGGTAGAACTCGTGCCTTCAAGTTTTGTTTGTGTGGATGTGGTTGCATTTGTTCAGCCAGAGAGTGAAGATAGCTAATCATTCACTTATTATTCCTGTACCC
>WLWD01003496.1_pt1 | contig 78215 bp, 53 predicted proteins | sample 6712731 | NCBI WGS metagenome assembly WLWD01 (sample SAMN12718690, study PRJNA576275) | sponge metagenome | isolation source: marine sponge | host: Mycale hentscheli | place: New Zealand: South Island, Marlborough, Capsize Point | collected 2014-11-01 | reverse complement strand
TGCCCCGCCCATTGTACGGCGGCAGAAGAATCACTGGAACCCGTTTGTCAACGGCAGTTTGATGTTGGTGCTGTTGCTGGTTGCTTTCGGTGTTTTCGCGGTGGTGCAGGTCGCCCGGTCACGGGGGCCGGCCAGACATCGGGCTCGCACCGCCTATGCACTGTTGTTGCCCACCGTCTTCCTGCTGATCGCCTTCAACTACTATCCGGCACTATCGGGTTTATACCACGCTTTCACCGAGTGGGAATCGGGCCGTGACCCCGTATTTAATGGCTTGGATAATTTTCGCCGCTTGCTGCAGGACGAAATGCTCTACGTCGGCTTTGGCAATATGCTGATCCTGCTGGGCGCCGCCCTGATCAAGGCGACAGTAGTGCCCTTTTTGGCTGCGCAGCTGATCCTCTATCTACTCAGCGACCGGGTGCGCTACCTCTTTCGCACCGCCTTCCTGTTGCCTATGGTGGTACCGGCCATGGTTGGCGTGCTCATCTGGCGCCTGATCTACAATCCGGAAATGGGCCTGCTCAACCAGAGCCTGCAATTGGTCGGTTTGGACGGACTGACGGCCAATTGGCTGGGCGACCCGGTTTTGGCCCTGGGGGCCATCATCGGCATGGGTTTCCCCTGGATCGGAGCCTTTGGTCTGCTTATCTACCTGGCCGGTTTGATGGCCATTCCCAGCGATATATACGATGCCTATGCTACCGAGGCCAGCAATACGCTCAGGCGCATCTGGAGCCTCGATATCCCCCTGGTAAACGGTCAGACGCGGATGCTTATCATCCTTACGTTTATCGGCAGTGTGCAGGATTTCCAGACCGTGCTGATCATGACCCGGGGCGGACCGGCGATGGCCACCTATGTGCCAGCTCTGCGTATGTATAACCAGGCTTTTGTCTATGGCCATTTCGGCTACGGGGCGGCCATCGGGCTGGTGCTTTTCGCCATCGTCCTGGCTATTACAGCGATTAATATGAAAGTCATCAAAGAGACGGAGGCCGTTTGATCCACGCGCGCCAGAAAAAAAACAAACGCCTGGTCGTAGGGATACTTCTGGCGCTGCTGACGGGCCTGACCCTGTTGCCGTTTTTTATGACGTTGCTGATGTCGCAAAAGACCAACGGCGAGATCCTCAATCATTTCTGGGCCTGGCCCGAGCGACTGCGTCCCGAATACTACAGCAAGGCGTTTGCTTTCCTGGGGCAATATATCTGGAATACGGTGCTGGTGGGGTGCGGTACCATCGTCGGCGTGGTTTTCCTGTCTTCGCTTTCAGGCTACGTCTTCGCCCGCATCGAATTCCGCGGCAAGCAGACTGTATTCCTACTTATCCTGGCATTGATGATGGTGCCGGGGATCCTCACCCTGATACCCGCTTTCATTTGGTACAAAGAATTTCCTCTGGTGGGGGGCAACGACTGGCTGGGGCAAGGAGGTACTGGTTTTCTCGACAGCCGTTGGGTATTGCTCATTCCCTATATTGCCGGTGGTCAGGTTTTTGGCGTTTTCCTCTGCCGCAGCTTTTTCGCCGCCCTGCCCGAATCGCTCTTTGAAGCGGCCCGCATCGACGGCGCCTCCGAATTTCAATTGTATTACCGGGTCGCCCTGCCTTTGTGTTTGCCTATTTTGGCGACCCTGTCCATTCTCGCTTTTGTCGGGGCCTACAACGATTACGTCTGGCCTCTGGTTACGGTCAGCGATCCGGGGATTCAGACCTTTTCGGTGGGCGCAACGCTTTTTGCGGGGGAGGGCAATCTGGAACCGGGCGAAACGCTGGCGGGGTACGTTTTGGGGTCGCTGCCGTTAATGCTGGTTTTCGCCTGCGGCATGAAATACTACGTGGCTGGGCTCACCCAAGGGGCGGTCAAGGGCTGAGGGGGGTATATTTAACAAGCCCAATTGCGGGCGGTTACACGCGTTCAGGTCTGATGGTGCCGGCGGAATTCGCGCGGCGAAACACCGTTTTGCCTTCTGAATTGGCGGGTGAAGTAATTGCCGTCGCTAAAACCGACATCATAGCCTATCTGGGCGATGGGAGACTTGCTCGACAAGAGGAGTTCCCGGGCCCGCTGGAGACGCATATTGAGCAGGTATTCCATTGGGCTCTGGCCGACAGTGGTCTGGAAATTGCGCGATAACGACCGTTCCGACATGCCGGCCTGACGGGCCAGGTCGGCAAGGTGCAGGGGGCGGTCGAGATTATCGACCATAAAGCGGAGGCAAGTGGCGAACCGCAGCAGTTTGGTGCTATCGCCCGAGGCGATGGCCTCGTAGTGCAGGCAGAGATTGCCGACGATAAGTTGGAGAAAGGCCCGGGCATTGGAGCAGGCTATATGGGAGGATTGGCTCGATTCGGCCTCTAGGCCGTTGAGCCAACCGCTAAGTTCGACCAAGGCTTTGTCCGACAACCGCAGTTGGCTTTTGAACTGGTGGCTGCTGCGCATCCTGGGTTCGAGTTTGAAGAGGGCGTAAAAACCCGGCATGCCGATGAATTCGCGTTCCAGGGCCTGCATATGCTGGTTGTGGATGAGGATATTGAGCAGACCCAGACTTTCCGTCCGCGTGTAGCCGTGTTCAATCTGGGGCAGAATGACGAATGTATCGCCGGGACCGATCGTGTGGTGAGTATCTTCGGTAATATGGGTGCCGGTGCCATTGAGCACGATAACCAATTCGATAAAATCGTGCTTGTGCAATTTGCGCGCCGGTTGGGCGAATTCGCGGCGGGTGGCAACGCTCTGGTCGGGCAGCTTGAACCAGGCGGTACTGGATTCGTCGCCTTTATTAGAGAAGTATTTATTTATCATTATGGCAAGATAATGCTATTTTTTGGCTATTTTATCAAGGTTTTATTGCGCTAGATCCATATATTAATTTAGCAATTTTGACATTTTCTGGTAAATTTGTAGTCTTACCAAGCCCGTGGTTATTGAAAGGAGAGAGCAATTGACTTTCTTCTTTTAATTTGCCCTATAGAAAAAACTCAAATCCGCGAGGAAGATTGATGAGAAAGTTATTGAGCATCATGGCTTTAGGTCTTGTGCTGGCCGCCGGCTCGGCCTGGGCCCACGTCGATATTATCGGCATCGAATCTGGAACGCTTTTCCAGTGGCCCGCCGGCCAGGAACCCAATCTCGACGGCGATCTGTCCGAATGGGATATCGTCCCGGAGGACTATTACGTCCCCTTCGAGTCCCACTTTGAGTACTATCTCGGCCTCGGTCAGGAAAACGACGAGTCCAACCTGTCCTTCCGCGTCGTGGCCGGATGGAGCGCCGGGACCAACCGCCTCTATTTCATGATGGAGCGCTTCGATAACTACTGGGACCGCAACGGCGTCGGCGCCGTCGCCGCCGGCGACGACAGCTGGGAGATCATGATCGACGCCGACCACGGCGGCGACCGTCACTTCGTCCTGGCCGAGGATTTCGAGGATGCGGACGAGCGCGTGCGCAACCAGGGCCGCTTCGCCCAGAACGCCCACCACGTCTGGCCGGAAATGCCCGACGCCAACCGCGCCGTCGGCTGGAAGTGGTTCTTCAACAGCCCTTCCACCTGGCACGACTCGGCCCCCTGGGGCGACTACGGTTTCCAGCTCGACGGCGAAGTCAACTCGGGCGAAGTCACCGCGCGCATCGAGATGATGTCGGCCGTCTGGGACGATTTCCACTTTATCGGCCCCGATGACAGTGTCGAGCACACCTTGACCGAGGGCAACACCATCGGCCTGGGTTGGGTGGTCCACGATACGGATTCCGATCTCGAAGACAACGGCGGCGCCAGCGACGGCGGTTGGGGCATCAACCCCAACATCCAGATGTGGTTCGACTGCGTCAACTGCTCGGATTTCCTGTTGGCGCCGATTGATCCCCGCGTCGATTTCAGCATGATTCCCTCTGCGGTGGAGAATGACAGCTGGGGCCGTATCAAGGCTGCTTATATTCAGTAGTAGCTCTAGTTGACCTCGGCGTCAACGCGAAGTAAGTGTTAGTGTCTGAAGGGGAGGTGTGTTGCGCATCTCCCCTTCAGGTTTTTTCCTCGTAATTACCTGCAAAGAACATCGCATCCTCCTGGGAGTGCTGCCATGGTCGCATCCTGTCGCTTATTGGCCGCGTTGTTGGTTGGGATAATGAGTGTTCCGGTGAGTGGGTTGACCGTCTATCGGTTGGGCGGCGAGGGGGTGCCCCCGCCGCCGGAAGTCACCGAGGGCGGCGCCGAATTTGTCCAGTTCAGCTGGGCGGATCTCGATAGCGATTTGCAGGGGACGGGCGCGTCCCTGACGATCGAGCCCGGGGGCATTTCCCCGCTGTTCATCACCGAGGACCAGAATTTGGTCGAGACCGTCTGGGAGCGCGGCGGCTTTGTGAATACGGGGGGGGGGACTTGCGGAACTTGCCCTGGATGGGTAGAGGCGGACGAAACCTTCATTGTCAGCGACGGCGACCTCGCGACGGCGTATTTCGAGGAAAAAGGCAGCGAACCCGTCTTTGTGGGCGGCCAGCGCTATGGTAAGAGTTTTCTTATCGACCTCGGCGGCCTGTTCGCGGTGGATCGCATCCGCTTTTCCACCCGCGCCGGCAACGAGGCCAACTACATCGAGCATTTTTACATCTGGACCAACGCCCTGACCAATGACGAGGCGAGCATCAGCAACGTCGATCTCTGCGGCGGAGGGCGCACCGACAACTGCCTTGGTTTCGTCGGCCGGGACCACCGCTTGCTCTGGACGCACTTAGCTCTGTACTTCCAACCATTTTTGGAGGTGAAGGAGAACATCTTGTCCAGGGTCGAAGTGGAACTCCCCGGCGAGTACATTCGTCGCGTCAATCTCCACGTTCCCTCGCAGCGGTTCCGCGACTGGGAGGTCGCCGAAATAGAGATTTTCGCCCCCGGCTACGTGCCCGGCGCCTCCTACACCTCAAATATCCTCGACCTGGGGCAGGAGGTTACGCTGGGCGCGCTGCGCTGGTCGGGGGACAAGGACGCCGCCGCCAAAGTAGATATCCGCAGCCAGAGCGGCAGCGATACCGATCCCAATATTTACTGGCGCAAAACCTTCAGGGGCGACGAGCAGGTGGTCTACGACACCGACGGCGACCCGCTGACCCTGCGCACCTTTCGGCGCTTGGAACCCTCCGAGCGCGGCAAAATCACCCGCGACGCTGAAAACTGGGATTTCTGGTCGACGAACTACGATTTCGCCGATAGCACAGGGGTTAAACTCGCGGCGACCGAGCCGCGCCGCTACGTCCAATTCGAGATGGACTTCGCCTCGGAAATCGACGCTGGCGGGCGGCTGGAATACCTGGAGTGGACGGCCTCGCCCCCGGCGGTAACGGTGCTGGTGGGCGAAATCGATCCCTGGCAGGCGCCAACGGCCGAGGTGACGCAATTCACCTACGCCATCCGCGCCACCGTCGGCCTCGACGATCCGGGCTTCGATCACGTCGAGATCACCGCCACGGGCGGGCGCCTGGTGGGCTTGGACGCCGTCCGCGTCGGCGGCGAGGAGGTGGCGTTCACCCGCGTGGAAGAAGGGCCCGACCGCCTGGTCGTGGGCGTGCCGAAGATCGATATCGACCGCACCGAAGAAGTGGTAGAAGTGGATTTCAGCGGCGAAATCTTCCGCTTCGGGGCGACCTTCGCCGGCCACGTCTTCAATAGCGAGACCCCGGGCGATATCCAGCAGCCGGTGCAGGTCGGTGACGCCACCGCGCTCCGGGACGGCAATACTCTGTCGGTGCAGTCGCTGTCGCTGGGCTCGGAGATTCTCAGCGCGTTGGATCTGGGAGCGAGCGCCTTCACGCCCAATGGCGACGGTGTCAACGACGGCCTGGACATATCCTACGATTTGCTCAAACTGGCGTCGCCGACACCCGTAGTATTGGAAGTGCGGGATTTGTCGGGCCGGTTGGTGCGGGAGGTGTACAATGGCCAGGATGTGGCCGGCCGCCACGTACGCCGCTGGAACGGCTTGGACGAAGCCGGACAGCCGGTGCGGCCAGGTATTTATATCTGTCGGGTCGAGGCCGAGACCGAAGAAGGACGGCAGCAGCGTTCGGGCGTGGTTGCCGTCGCCTATTGAACGACCGGGTAGCTGAGGAGGTCGATTTATGAGCGGCAAAAAAATCGTGCTGGCACTTGCTTTGTCGATCGGCTCGTTCAATCCGAGCTGGGGACAGAACCACACCCTGCGCTCCGACCAGGTCATCATCGACACCCAAAACCATTGGGACAACTGGGCATTCGTCTCCGGCACGCTCGACATCTCGGCCACCGGCGAAGTGACGCCGGCTTTCGTGCCCAAAAACAACAATGCCGTGCTCGACATTGTCGAGCACTTCCGGCGCGCCAGCCTCGACCCGGAGGCCACGCTTCTCGATGCCATAGAAGCCGGGTCGAACAAGGCCGCCGTGGCCAACCTCTTCGACGGCGACGAGACGACCTATTGGGAGCCGGATCCGGGCAGTCCGCTGCAGGACTGGTGGTTCCAGGTGGATATGGGCCGGCTGATCAACGCCACCCGGGTCGGCTTGAAGTTCGTACCCGAGGGAGAAGGTGATCCCTTCCTGCAGTTCGCGTTGCTGACCGGCGACGATGCCGATCCGGGGTCGCAGGTGGCGGGCAAGGTGCCCATGCACCTGGTCTACCGGACGCCTGCCGACAACAAGACCCGGCGCGCCTACGAGCTCGAGTTGGACCGCGGGGAGGTCATCGGACCCGTGCCCGGCGTCGACTTCGACGGCGATATGGTCCGCTTCGTGCAGGTGGTGGTGACCGAGAGCGACGGCGCGCGCGGGGTCGAGGTGTCGGCCGAGGAGTACGAGGTTTTACCGGCGGCGGAGCGGGGGGACGTGGTCTTCCACAAAAAGGTCGAAGGGGGCGCAGTGGAGATCGAGGAGGAGGTCTTCGGGGCGATCGACGCGTCGGCCCGGGGCCCGATCCGCTTTTACCGGCGCGAGCGGCCCCGCCTGGCCGAAATGGAAGTGTACGAGCTGGGGCGCAATATCTCCCAGGGCATGATCGAGGACCGCAGCGGCAGCGCCGAAAGTTCGCACGAGGGCTCCATAGGCAATCTGGTCGATGGAGAAGGTACGGCCCTGACTTTCAATCTCAGGGCTTTTCAAAGCGGCAACGTAACCTTTGGCGAGCGCTTTCTCGGATTCGATCTGGGGGCCTCTTATTGGCTGGATACCGTGCAATTGTGGTACAACCTCAGCGCCTACAGGCTCGCCTCCGCCAGCCTGCACATATATCATATTCAAGTATCGGACGGCACACCGGCCCCGGGCGGCGGCCTGTTGTGGGGCGCCCCCGAACAAGTGCGCGGTCTGGGCACCGCCGCCGAAGTCAATACTTTTCAGCCGATCCACGCCCGCTACGTGCGCGTGGCCTATCCCTTTGCCAGCAGCGAGTCGGGCCGCGAGGGGAATAAAGGCCGCATCAGGGAAGTGCAGCTCTACGGCGAAGGGCACCATCCCCAGGTGGAACTGGAGTCGGGGTTGATCCCGCTGCAGGGGGCCAAGAATCTGGTGTCCATCGAATGGGACGCGGATATTCCGCCGGGCACTTCGGTGCAGATTCAGACCCGGACCGGCAACGAGGTGACCGATGCGTACCGCTATTACGACAACGGCGGCGTTGAGGTCTCGGCCGGAAAGTACGAGAAACTAGGTTTCTTCAAAAAAGGGCGCATAGACACGCTGCAGGTAGCCGGTTCCGACTGGAGCAATTGGAGTGCGCCCTACGATCGCTCCGGCGATCCCATCGCCTCGCCCAGTCCGCGTCAGTTCCTGGTACTGCGCGCCCGTCTGACCACGGAAGATCCGGCGCTGGCTGCCACTTTGCGCTCGATCCGGCTGAACTTCAATCCGCCGGTGGCGCAACAACTGCAGGGCGAACTGGACACGGCCATCTTCGAACGCCTGGGTACACCGCAGCAGGTCTCACTCTACATCAAACCGACCTTTTCGACTCGGGATCTGGGTTTCGACGAGATCCTGGTGCGCACGCCGCCCGATATGGCAATGAAATTCGACGCGCTGCGCATGGGCAGCACCAGCCAGTGGGAGAGCGGCGAGGTCGAGGAAGTGGCCAATGTCGAGGTGGTGGAGACGCGGACGGACTCGCTCTGGTTGCGCCTGGACCAGTTGGTGCGGCGGGGTGGACAGACCGATTTGATCGAGGTGCGCTTTATCACGGCGCTGTTTTCGCCCGGCGCCGTGCTGCAGGCGGCCATGGGCAATTCGACTCTGGTCAATTCGTGGCAACAGGTCGACCCGGGCGACGCGACTGAACGGGCGCCGACCCAGGGCTTGCAGATTCTCGCCTCGTCGCTGGACAAAAAAGTCCTGGACGATGTGGCCATCCGTCCGCCGGTAGTCACGCCCAACGGCGACGGCGTGAACGACCAGGTGCGCTTTGATTTTACCGTGCGGCGGTTGAGTGGCGTGCAGCCGGTCGAGATACAGATATTCGATCTGAGTGGACGGCCGGTGCGCAAACTCGATGTCGAGCAACCCAGAGTGGCCGGGACCTATGCAATCGACTGGGCGGCCGATGACGAGCAGGGGCAATTGGTCCCGCCGGGTATTTATATTCTGCGCATCAAGGTCGATGCCGATTCGGATTCGGGGGTCGAGCAGACCGCAGTCCAGCGCCTGCTCCACGTGGCCTATTGAACCGGGGACCGCTAAAGGAGGATAGTACTGCCGTGTTGCATCCGGGAGGGAAGGCAATGCCGCTGCTAATGGCGCTATTGGGGCTGGTGGGCCTGATGGTCCAGGATCTCGGGGCCGAGCGTCGCAGCATTATTTTGGGCGGCGACGACGGACTTGAGTGGGCCAATGGCGGCGGTACTATCGCGGCGCTTGTACAAACCAGTCCGACCGAGGTCGAAAGCAATAATACCCCGGGCAATGTGCTGCAGTTCGATGCCGGCGGCCGGCTCGGTTGGCTGGCGCCCCAGCAAGCCGATGAGAGCATAAATATCGCCCTGGGCCTGCTCGATCGCGGCGGACGCCTGAACGCGCCGACCATTTTGTCGCAGGATATCAGAGACAATCTGATCTTCATGGTGGACAATGATCCCACCACGGCCTTCGAGCGCAAGAGCGTGCGGGGTGGAACGCAGGTCAATTCGCTCGGCGTCATTATGGATTTCGATCTGGGGGCGCGTTTCGGCGTCGAGCGCATTCAGTTTTTTCCCCGCAACGCCCACCCCGATTTTCCGGCGCCGGCCTTCCCCTTTCAAAACGACTATATGCGCGGTTTCGAATTGCTGCTCAACGACGGCAGCGAAGAAACCCAGGTGGCCAATCAGCCGGTGCTAACCACCGTCAGGCTGGTGGCGGAAAACGAAGAGCCCATCGTCGAGCTCAATATCCCGCCCCAGTACGTGCGCTTTATCCGCCTGAAATCGCAGACCACGGTGGGCTTCGAGATCGCCGAATTTCGCGTCTTTGGGTCCGGTTTTGTGCCGCGCGCCGACTATATCTCCAATATTTTCGACTTCGGCGAGGAATTGGCGCTGTGGGGCCGCATCCGCTGGGAGGAAGAGTTTGCCGGCACCGCGCGCCTGTCGCGTCTGCGCATCAGTTCCCGCAGCGGTTGGGACGCTACGCCGCTGGAGTTCACCCGCATAAACGACAACGGCGCCGAGGTGCCCTGGCAAGAAGGGGCGGTGGCGACCTCGGAGGCGGGCGGGTCCATCGACCTGGATGCGGCTACCGAGTTGCAGGAAGCGCTCGATGCCTTTAACGCCCTGCCCTTTGACCAGCGCGACGCTATCGCCCTGACCCAGGACCAGTACGAGGATTTGCGCAGTTCCGAAAGAGGCGGCGTGCGCGACGACCTGGTCGCCTGGAGTCGCTGGTCGCCGCCGTACAGTCTGGAGGCGGGCACGGTCAGCGCCGACAATATTGTCGACGACCAGGTGGGGGTGCCCATTCTGTCGCCCGGTCCACGCCGCTATTTCCAGTTGAAGGCCGAATTTGTCAGCGATGAGCTGGAATCGGCTCGGTCTCTGGGAGCCCTGGCCTTCACCGTCTCCAATCCGCCGATGGCGGAGCGGATTTTGAGCGAAGTGGCGCCGCGTCAGGTCGAGCTGGGCGTGCCGGTATCCTTCATCTACGCGGTGCTGCCGACCAAAATGCGCCGCGGCGTCGATCTGGGCTTCGATCTGTTCGAAATTGCCACCCCTGTGCGGGTTGAGGAAGTCGAGAGGATAGAAGTGGTCCACGCCGATGGTCAGGTGCAGACGGCCGATTTCACCGGCGTCAGTTTGGGCAGTCTGCCCGTCGAAGACCCCAGCGGCCAGTTCGCCGTCGAGGCAGTGGAGGAGCGGCGCTTGCTGGTGCGCTTTCCCCTGATCGCCGAAAGCGATCTGGAGGCCGAGCGGGTGGCGTCGGTGAAGATAGGTTTCAAGTGCCGCGTGTTGCGCTTTGGCACGACTTTCAGCGGCACCGCCTGGAACAGCGGCACGGACAATTTGGGCCAGCGCGTCATCGGCGGCAACGCCGCCGATCTAGGGCCGACGGACGACGACCTCATTCCGCTGGGGGTCGCCGATCCGAGTGACCTGGCGGTGCAAGTGCCGCTAACCGGCGGCGATTTGCTAGTCAACGTCGAAGCTCGGCCGCGCCCCTTCAGCCCCAACGGCGACGGCATCAACGACCGGGTGCAGATCCACTACGATCTAACCCGCCTGGTCGGTGCTGCCCCCATTGCTGTGCGGGTTTTTGACCTGGCCGGGAACCTGGTCCGCACGCTCTTTGCCGGCGAGCAAGGAGGCGGCAGTTTTACGGCGCAGTGGGACGGCGCCGATGGCGCGGGGCAACAGGCGCCGCCGGGTATTTATCTCTTTCGCGTCGATTTGAATACCGATGCCCGCGAGGAAGCAGTCGTCGGCATCGTCGAAATGGCTTATTGAGCCCCGTACAAGGGGCGAAAAACGGGTTTATTCTTTCGGGAGGGATTCGATGTGCAGGACTAGGATCTGGCTGGTCCTCTTTGCACTTGCCGTGCAATGGCCGGCGGCGGGTGTCGAAGCGCAGTTGAGCGATCGGCGCTTTGGGACGCAGCGGGGCGCCCAGCTCACTTTTGAGCCCAGAGGGCCGGGGGCCCTGTTCGACGCGCTCGATCCAGCCCTGAAAAAGTGGTACGTACCGCAGGAGCTATTCAACGATTACGGCTTTCGCCAGTGGGATTACTCCAATTACGCCCGCGAGCAATACCAGCGCTACGTCGATACCAATCGCCAGGGCGGTCCGTTCTACGATTTATACGGCAACTACCAGACCTGGGGCTGGTTGATCTTCGACTGGAACCAGACGCAGCCGGGCCAATTCGGTTCGTCTATCTACAAAGACCGCCGCTTCAATTCGTGGTTCAACGCCGTCACCGTATCGTCCGATTCACGCGGCCAGTACTATCTGGCCATCACCGTGGGCGAACGCATCCGCACGGCGCTGACCCCGATGACCTTTTCCAAGCCCCGCTTCAACGGCGTCCAGATGGATTTCTCGTCGGATAAATACGAAGCGACCATGCTGTTCTCGCGCGCCAGCGACGCCATCCTCGGCACCACGCCCGAGCGCCAGCCCAGTACCACGACCAACGCCACCAATTTGATGGGCGGCCGGGCCACGGCGCAGGTAGGCGATTTCGTCAAACTCGGCGCCACCCTGGTCAACGCCCACAATTCGCAGACCCTGGCCAATGCCTTCGAGCGCAACCCCTTCGTCGGCACCCTGGGCGCCGAGCAGGGCAGCAACCCGGTGACGGCCATTGCCGTAGTGCTGAGCGACGACTCGCCCGAGGACGGAATCGGCGGGGCGGCGCTGTTCGCCCACGATATAGTCATAACCTCCGAGGATTTCGAAACCAGGAAGCGGACGAAATTCCGCCTGCGTGAGCTGGTCGCCGATCCGACCAAGTGGCCGGTGATAACCGGTGGTTTCCCGCAAGAGGGCTTTCTCGCGGCCGACGGCGAAGAGAAGATCGTCATCAATTACGACTTCACCGACTTGAACTACATCGGGCCGCGGCCGACCGAAATCGTCGATATCGAATTCGACCTGGTGGTGGCCAATGACTATAAAATTCAGGTCTGGTCGGATCGACAGGTCGGTCGCGGCAGCCTGCCCAACCCGCCGCTCACCGGAGCCGATCTAGACCAGTCGGGCGCCGTGCTGTTCAATGTCCGCAGTGCCGAGGGCAATGTCACGGACAACTCGAACCAGCGGCGTATCGTCTTCGACTACGGTTTGCCGTCGGCCAATATGGTGTTCGGCTTCACCATGGAAGTGGCCAATCTCTGGGGCTTCGACGCGTACTCCGAGTTCGATATCAACCGCGCCTATACGCAGTACCCCAATCTCACCCTCACCGATGCCGCCCGCGGTCTGGTGACGCACGCCGAAGACGCCGAAGCCTGGATGGTCAATGTAACCAAGGAGGCCTATCCCTATTATTTCTTTGGCGAGGCTTTCAGCATGGACCCGGATTATTCGACCACGTCTTTTATCGTCGATTCCGGCGGCAATATTTTCTACGACGACGAACGCGCTTCGCTGTACGAATTCGTCGACGATAACGACGACCAAGACCGCACCCCCGATTGGAGCCGCCGGGGCCAGGGCGGACCGGATGCCATCGTCTTTCCCGGTTGGGATGAGAACAACGACTTCGTCTCGGACTTCAACCAGAACGACAATATTTCCCTGAGCAACCGCATTCCCGATTACGAAGAGCCCTTTTTCCGCTACAGCGTCGACCGGCCGGAATTTCTCTTCGGCATCGATTTGAACAACAACGACTGGATCGACCGCTTTGAGAACGACGATCTGCCCGATTACCCGTACCGCCGCAACCACCAGGGCTACAACGTCTACCTCGGCCAGTACCTGAGGCCGGATATGCGCATCACCGTGGGCCGTCTGCGCGAGGAGGAGATATCCTCCGACCGCCGCAACTACGCGACCTACGGCGTGTTCACCTTTGACCGCGACCACTCGCGCTGGGGGCGCTTGCGGCTCTTCAACTCGCTGAAGAAGGTCAAGGACAATATCCCCGACGACCGCCGCCAGATGACGCCGGATTTGCAGACTTTATCCCTGGCCAATGTCGAGGATATTCTACCGGCGCGAGACACCTGGGTCAGTTCGAATTACCTGCAGTTCGACTACCAGCCGCTCGAAGGCTTCAACGCGATCAACAAATTCAAGTACAGTTTTTACAACCAGCAGGGTCAGGCGTACAAAAGCGGCAGCGCCCCCACCCTCAACAGCAGTACGCGCTTTTTCGGCCTGATCAACAAAGCCGACTATACCTACCAGTTTGGCTCGCTGGTCGTACAACCCAAGATCAAGAGCGAATACATCGACCAGTCGGCCTTTCTGGCCGGGGCTGACGACCGCAAGGAGTGGATGGGCATCGGCATTTTGCAGACGCGCTTGCCGGTCTTGAACGACTCCTTTATCGAAAGCGGCCTGGAGTATTCGATTTTCCGCGAACTGGAATTGGATGAGGACGAGTTGCTGAGAGACGGACCGGCCCAGGATACGGGCGATTTTCGCAATCTGGTGCTGGCCCTGCAGTGGACGACCAGCGGCTATTATCTCGGCTACCGCATAACCACTCAGTTCGGCTACAGCTACAACAGGCGGTGGGACGAAGCGGTGGTATTGGGTGATGATCGCCTGATCAAGAAAAGCGAGAGCCGATCCTTTGGCACCAGCTTTATATCGGTGTACGCCGGTGTAGAATGATGCGACGAATGCCACGCTCCATAGTGCAGCAGTCGATTGGACGGCGGTTGAGCCGCCGCTGGAGTCTCCTGGCCAGCGCCAGGGCTGGCGGGTGGGCCGTGCTGGGCATGGTGCTCGTGCTCGTGCTGACCAACGCCCACGCCCAGCAGGACTACGGCAATCGCCTGGGGACCAACGAAGGGGATCGGGTCTCCTACTACGCCACCGGACCCGGCATGCAGCAGGCCGCCTTTGCCCCGGCGCTGAAGCGCTGGTACCTGCCCCAGGAAGTCGCCAACGAGTACCGCTGGCAGTGGGAATACACCAATTACGCCCGCACCGCGTACCGGCCTTATCTCTCCCCCCAGCAGGAAGGCGATTATTTCTACGATCAGTACGGGCGCTACCTGACCAAGGGATGGCTGGTGTACGATTGGCGCCAGCGCCAACCCACTACCTCGCAGGGCTCGGGCATCTTAAAACCCAGCGGGCGCTACGATTCGTGGTTCAACAGTCTGCTCATCTCCACCGATTCCAAGGGACAGCACTACCTGGGCGTGACCATCGGCGATCTGATAAATACGACGCTGACGCCAATGACTTTTCGCAAGACCCGCTTCAACGGCGTCCAGTTCGACTACGCCGCCGACCGTCTGCAAGGCACGGTCTTGCTGTCGCGCATCAGTCTGCCGGTCCACCAGATCGCCCCGGGGATTCGGGTCCCGGTATTTACCGAGAATTTCACCAATCTGCTCGGCTTCAGGGGGGTGTGGCAATTGCACGACGCAGTGCAATTGGGCGCGACCTTTGTCAATGCCCACAACGATCGCTCGCAGTCCGACCGCGGCGGCAATCCCTTCAAGGGCAAGCTGACCAACGGCCAGTTGGAGGACCGCATAAACTGGATCATCGTCCGCATATCGGACGACTCGCCCGGAGACGGGGAGGGCGGTCCTACGGTCTTTGCCAGTGATATTGAAATTCGCACTAAAATTGGCGACCGGGATACCGTGCTGGTCGGCAGCGAGGTCGGCTTACAGCCGCAGGTGGAAGGCGGCATTATTCGCAACGGCTTTCCCGTGGCCGAAGGGGCTGGCGGCGAGGGGGAAATCACCTACCGGTACAATTTTTCCTCCGAGGATGAGGAAGTGACGGCCCTGGAGGATATTATCCAGGATGTCGATCTGGTCAACAATATCTCCGCCGTCAAGTTTCGCTTCCTGCTCAACAACGACTATCGGGTCGATATCACCTCGGATGTCCAGACCGATAACGAGCCACTGGGGGCCCAGGCCAAATTCCTCAACGTGGCGCGGGCTGAGGACAACGTCAAAGACAACTCCAACCAGAAGTGGGTCGTCTTCGACTATGGTTTACCGACGGCGACGCAGGTCTTTGGTCTCAGTCTCGAAGTCACCGACTGGGCTGGTTTCCGCATGTACGCCGAGTACAATATCAACCACCAGTTCCGCCAGTATCCCAATATCGGCCGCAAGACGCACCACAGTACATCGGGCATTCTCGGCCAGCGGGCGGCGACGGGCTGGATGGTCAATATCGGGCGGGATTTCTATCCCTTTTTCCTCTTTGGCGAAGCCTTCGGCATGGACGCCGAATACAATACTACTTCCTTTATCGTCGATCAGGGCGGGCGCATCAGTTACAGCGGCGACGAAGAAGCGCGGTCGGAGTTCATCTACGATATGGTCGACGACAACGACGATAACGACATACGCCTCGACCAGCGGCGCGATAAGGAGGGGCTCGCCGATCCGGCCGTATTCCCCGGGCTCGACGAGAACAACGATTTTATCTCCGATTTCAACCAGAACAACACGTCCGTGAGGCCCAACTTCACGCCCGATTACGAGGAGCAGTTCCTGCGCCACTACGTCGACCGGCCCGAATTCGTCTTCGCCGTCGATTTGAACAATAACGGTTGGGGCGAGCGCTTCGAGAACGACGACGAACCCGACTATCCCTACAAACGGGACCGCCGCGGCTATAACGCCTATCTGGGGGCGTGGTTGACGCCGGAACTGAAATGGATGGCGGGGCAGGAGCGGGTGCGACAACTGTCCAATGGCGATGAGAACCTGACCCGCTATTCGCTGCTGGCGTACCAGCGAAATTTTGCCGGTAAGGGCAATGCCGCCTTCTACCATATGTTCAAGCTAGTGCAGGACGATATCGCCGACGATCTGGTCCAATGGGTGCAGGCCCTGCCCGAATTGGGCCGGCCGTTGGACCGGACCGGGTCGATGCGACCCATCACCGACCCGCTGGCCATGCGCGACGCCTTGGTCAGCCGGTTGTGGTTCGGTTTTGAGAGCAAGACCTTTAACGGGGTCAATACCGAGAGCAAATTCATCCACGAATTCATCCGCCAGCGCGATAAAGACGCCCGCGACAGGGACGGCCGCAAAATCGACCGGACGACGCGGCGGTTGGGCCTTATCAACCGAATCGACTACCGTTTTCCCCTTGGCCGGACCGTTGTCCAGCCGCGCTTCAAGCACGAATTGTTCATGGACGATACGCCCTATACGGCGGGTCGTTTCCTGGGCAACCCGGCGGCCGAGCGCCAGGATTGGAGCGGTATCCTCTCGCTTTTGCTGCAGCGCCCATTTTTAAACAGGGTGAATCTGCAGTTTGGTATCGAGCGCCTGGTTTTTCGGGATTTTATCCAGGATGAGGTGGCCGCCAGCGAAAAACCCTCGGGGCTGCTAGTCGGCGATACGACGGGCGATTACGACGAGACTTCGGTCGCCCTACAAATGTCCATCAGCACGCCCTATCTGGGCTACGATCTAAAGACGCTGGTAGGTATGAGGGTGGGCAGGCGGCACCTCGAATTGTTCGAGCAGAAGAGCCAGCGGCAGACCAGCGCGGTTTCGTTCGTGACGGTTTACGGCAGTCTCCGCTAATGGCTGTAGCGGCTTTCCGGGCCCTGGCTCTATTGGCCTACAGACCCGCTGCGCCCTGAACCGGGACGGCGGCGCCACGACCACTTATCAAGCCCCATTTTGCGCTGGTTTTCATCGCCATTGGTATTTCCAATTCACCCAACAAGATTGTGAGTTTATTGGCCCGATGAAAGTATATCTACAATTGGTTTGCTGCGGATTCGCCCTGGCCCTGGCCGGATGCGCCAAGGATTCCCAGGATCTGGAAGACCCCGTTTTGGCCGAGGTCGGGGACAGCCGCATTACAGCGTCCCAGCTGCTGGATTTTGAACGGCGTTTGCCGCGGGAATTGAAGACGGAAAAATCAGGAATAGAGGGCTACCGCGATTATCTGCAGACGGTTATCGACAAGGAGATATACCTTCAGGAAGCCCGCAAAAGGGAACTTGATAAACTTCCGGAGGTGGCGCAGAAACTGCGCAAGGAAAAGGAAGACCGCATGTTGCGGTTGCTGTTCAAGCTTGAATTCGTCGATAGAGTAAGTGTCGAAGAAGAGGAAATCCGGGCGCTGTACGAGAAGGCGGAAAAAGAACGGCAGGTGAAGTTGCGTCTGATCATCGTCGAAAGCCAGGCCGAGGCCCGGGAGATCCTGCAAAGTATCGCCGGCGGCCAGGATTTTGCCGTGCTGGCGCACAGCCGCTCGCTGCACCAAGAGACGGCGCCCAAGGGCGGCGAATTGGACGGTTATCTGGGCACCAAGGAGATACCGATATATTTGCACAAGTATATAGACGCGCTGGCGGTAGGCCAATATTCCGAGCCGATCGGGCTGCCCAACGGCCAGTATGGGATCTACCAGGTTATCCACGCCCGCGACGCCAATTTTGCCACCATGCGCAATGGGCTGTCCGATCAATTGCGCGAAGAGAAAACGGCTGTACTGGTCGAGGCGTATCTGCAGAAATTGCGCGATGCTATAAACCTGCAAGCCAATGCCGAGACACTCGCTTTACTGCAGGGGTGGTTGGAAGCAGGGCGCCGGGACTTCACCGCCGAGGAGCGGGATCGGCCGCTGTTCTCCTTTAGCGACGGGCAGATCGATATTGGCGATTTCCGCGATTACGCCGAGGAACTCGATATGGGTTTTTCCGGGGATGTGCCCGAGTCCGTGCGCTGGTTCGCCGAGGATGTCCTGCTGCCCCGGGCCTTATTCCTGCAGGATGCCTATAAAAAGGGCATCGACCAGGACCCGCAGACGGTGCAGTGGCATCAGCGCCGCCAAGGGGCCCTGTTGCTGCTGGCCCTCAGGCAGACGGCGGTCAAAGACCAGATTGAAATAAGCGCGGCAGCCGTCGTGCAGTTCTACGACGATCGGCCCGATTTATTCACGCCCCCCGAAGAAGTGCATTTGCAGGAGATCATGGTAAAAACCCGGGATGAAGCCGCTGCCCTCAAGGACCGGATCGGGGCCGGGGAGGAGATGGGCGCCCTGGCCGATGAATATACCCTGCGGGCGGTGGGCAAAGGGGGCCAGGGCAAATTTCATATCCACCCCTTTGAACAGGCCTTTTACAAGGAGTTGATCGACGCGACCCGCCAGGCGCAAGTCGGCTCGTTGCAGGGGCCGTTGGCGGTGACGACGCAGGCGGCCCAGGTGAGCGACCCGCAGGATATGCACCCGGGGGGGGCATACTATTCGCTGTTCCAAGTATTGGAGTCGAATTTCGGCAGCAGCCCCGAGCCTTTCGAAAAAGTCGAAAAACGGGCCAGAGCGTTGCTCAAACGCGGTGAGGAAGGCCGTCTGGCGGGTGAGTTTTTACACCGTTTGCGGCAACAGTATAAAGGCCAGATCGTCATTCATGAAGACAATCTGAAAACGCTCTCACCCCTTTAACAAGGTCCGCGCTTTTGCCCACTGAAGGGCCATCCGCTTTCACGCCTAGAGCTTTTGTTCTTGGCACTCTTTGCGTCTTTATAATTGGCGCCGGGGTGCCGTACGGGAGCTTCTATCTGCAGGGTTCCTTTATGGCCCTGGGTTTCAGTACGGTGGGGGCCGTCTTCCTGCTGTTTTTTCTCACCGGTCTGGTAAACCCCCTGCTCAGGACGCTGCGGCCCCGGCTGGCTCTGCGTCGGGGCGAGATTTTGCTGGTCTACATCATGATGGTGATGGCCTCGCCCCTGCCCTCGCTGTTCGCGGCCAAATTCCTGATCCAGGTCACCATCCCCTTTTATTACGCCACCCCCGAAAACGAGTGGCAGGAATTGATCCTGCCCTATATCCCCGATTGGCTGATGCTGGCCGATCCCGAGGGCCTCGACGCTTTTTACGAGGGCTTGGGGGCCGGTCAACCGGTGCCCTGGTCATTCTGGTTGCCGGTTATCCTGTCCTGGATGCCCTTCGTATGGGCGTTATTTCTGGTGATGATCGCCGCCATGGTCATTGTCCGCAAACAGTGGAGCGAACACGAACGGCTAATCTACCCTCTGGTCCAAGTGCCGCTGGCCATGACCGAGGAGGGGGCCAACGGGCAGCGCATCAACCCCTTTTTCAAGAATCCGGTGATGTGGGCCGGCTTCGCCATTCCGGCGCTATGGGGCACCTTGCACGGTTTGCACAATTACTTCCCAGAAGTGCTGCAGATCGCCCGGCATGCAGATATGTTCTCCATGTCCTTGCCGGTATTCAACGATACGCCGCCGCTACATTTTATTCTGCGCTTCAATATTCTCGGCTTTTTCTATTTTCTCAAGACGGAAATTGCCTTCAGTCTGTGGTTTTTCAATCTGTTTGCCGTTATGTTGCGGGGCTTGTTCGGCTTTGTCGGAATCACCAGTTCGGAAATGCTGGGGGCTGGGCATGCGGTCCACAATCCCATTTTGGCGCATCATTCCATGGGCGGCATGCTGGTGTTGGTACTAGCGGGTTTGTGGACGGGGCGGAGCCATCTCAGGGCGGTTTGGCGCAAGGCTTTTACGGGTGACCCAGAAGTAGACGATTCGGACGAGATGCTATCGTATCGGGCGGCCGTGCTAATCCTGTTGGCAGGGTGCCTGGTCTTAATCGGTTGGCTGTGGATGGCGGGGTTGCCCCTGTGGGCGGCCACTGCGTTGCTGGTGCTGGCCCTGGTGATCTTTTTCGGTTTTACCCGCGTGGTCGCCGAAGGCGGCCTGTCGGACGGGGCGCCGCCGGTGATTCCGGCCGGAATCCTGATTTCGGCGGTGGGCTCCTCTGCTCTTAGTCCCTACGGCCTGGTCGGTCTGGCCACCACATTTATGTGGACGGCCAATATGCGCTCCTTTGTCATGGCCTCCTGCGCCAATAGCCTCAAATTGGGGGAGGAGTTAGCCGGCGGCAAACGACCGCTGTTCTGGGCCATGCTGTTGGCCTTGGCCGTTTCGCTGGGGGCGGCGGTGTGGATGTTGCTGAGCGTGGGCTACGAGGCCGGAGCGCTCAATATGCGCCTGGGGGGGACGGGGACGGCGCACCGGGCCGGTTTTGATTTTATCGAACGCCTGTTGCGCTCGCCGACCCAGGCTTATGCGTGGGGTTGGTTCCACACCGGGGTCGGTGCCGCTGTTATGACTGGACTTTTGCAAAAATCAGGTGAGGGCAAGATGGTCCATAATCTTTGCGATCTCCCATTTAGCATCCGTTGCTTGTTGAATGGCCCAGGTCAGCGTCTTGCCCAAGACCTCTTTGGCAACGGCTCGACAGGCTTGGCCGATGGTCGTCAGCCGTTCTTGCGTCCACGCACTCGCACGGCGGGTGTGCATCTGGGCCATGAGCAGACTGTGCACTACGATTACGAGGTATGTGTGCCTGGTCAGGCCCTCGCCTGTACGCAGTTGACAGTCACCCAGACCCAGATGCTGCTTGCCGTCCCGGTGAAAGGTTTCGGTGCCGGTCCAACGTTGCCGATAGGTTTTGAGGATGGTGCTGACGTGCCAGTGAATTCGATTGGTGATCAGGATCTTGGCGGGCTGGCGGCCGTTTTTTCGGTCCCACAGAATCACCAGGCGGACCGGATGATCCACGTCGGGGATCGAGACGATTTTGGTGAAATACCACTGCAGCTTAGTCCCCGAAACGACCGGCCGTCGGTCGGGGGCTAACAGACGGCGGGCTAAGCGATTCACCGCCAGTTTGTGGCCGTTCCACCACAGGGTTCGGTTGGCTTTCAAGTCGCCCACATAGGTCCGCTCCAACCCCTGGATATGGTTGAGAATCGCGGCGTTGGTAAAATAGCTGTCGAAGGTAAACGACCCCGGAATAGCCTCGGCTACGACCCAGTCAATGAGCTCTTTACAGAGGGTCGTATGATCTTTAAACCCCTCGGGATCGGCTTCTTTCTTGCGGAAGCGGCGAAACTCCAGCGGATAGTATCGGCCCGATGGACACACATAGTTGGCGATGAGATAATCATGGGCAATGACGTAGCGCTGGTCGGCATGATCCCACAACCAGCCCACATCCTCAATCAACTCACCCGTATGGGTGATCAGTGTATTGTCGATGGGAATAACGCCCCTCGTCGCATAGCGCGTGGCCGGTTGCCCTTGCAGCCAGGCCAGGCGCTGCCGATTCAACTGCTGGGCATCCCACGGGGCCTCATTCAGCCAACGATTGAGACAGGATTGATCCGTCGTCTCGACAAATTCGGCGTTAATCGACGAGACATTCTTGCGTTGGGCCACCAGCAAACCCGTCAGGTATTCGCCAAAATGACGCCGCTCAGGCGCGTTGGCAAACACCCCACCCCAAGTGTCAACCGCTTCTTCAACCACCGTGGGAAAGCCGATAATGGCAGGCATGGCATCCAATCCGAGACAGGGGGTGGGGAATGACTACATTTTGCACCAATTAATGCATACTAACCGCGTTTTGCAAAAGTCCAGTTATGAGTTTGCTGATGGCGGCGCGCTGGCGTTTCATCGGCTGGCCGCTGCATCCGTTGGGGTATCCGATTGGGCCGATCTGGATTATGGACCACTTGTGGTTCAATATGTTCCTGGCCTGGTTGATCAAGGTCGTGGTATTGAAGTACGGCGGAGTGGGCCTCTATCGCAAAACGCGGCCATTCTTTTTGGGGCTGATCCTGGGCAATATCGTGCCCGGAGGTATTTTTCTTATCGTCGATCATTTCACCGGTATGATCGGCAATATTATTTTTTATGGGTGAAATCGTTTAGCTGAGGCTTGGTCATAGTTGGGGTGGCTCGCCGGTGGACGGCTGGTCGAGGGCGACGAGTCTGACGCTCATTCTCGCGCTGCGCGCTCCGAGGCCACTCCGACCCGCCCGGCTGCGCCGGGCACCCGGGTCGGGTGGAATCCGCTTTCAGCCTCATCGCCCTCGACCAGCCTTGGCACAAGTCTCGGTAGATCAACAAATTGGATAGATCACTAATTATGACCAAGCCTCGTTTAGCTAGGGAGGACAGATGAAGATCACCAATGTCGAAGTCCTGCATTTCCGCACCCGGCACCAGGGCCGCAGCGCCGGTACTCGCTGGGGGTACGGGGTCTGGTTGGGCAATGAGGAGGCGGAAAGTACCGGCGCCATAACCCGGATTTCCACCGACGAAGGTGTTGTCGGGCATATGCTGGGGGGCAATAAGCAGACCATGGAGGGGCCCGTAAAGGAGCTGCTGGTCGGCGAGAATGGGCTCAACCGCGAGAAGATCTGGCATTGGATGGAGCAGATGTCGACGTTTGCCCACGGTCTCAGCGAACACGAATTGGGCGTGGTCGATTGCGCTCTGTGGGATTTGCTGGGGCAAAAAGCCGGGGTGCCGGTCTACCAGCTATTGGGCGGCAGCCGCGATAAAATCCAGGCCTATGCCAGCACCTACCCCAATTTGGGCGGCCCCGAAGTATACGCCGAACTGGCGCGCGCCTGCGTCGAACAGGGCTATAAGGCCTTTAAAGTGCACGCCAATATCTGCTGGGATCCGCAGCGCAGGGAACCGGCGCCGCAGTTGCCGGGTTTCCCGCGCGAGGATGTGGAGATTTGCCGCGCCGTGCGCGAGGCGGTGGGCGACGATATCGTGTTGATGCTGGATCCCTTTGGGGTCTATACCCTGGAAGAGTCGCTGTGGGTGGCGCGCCAGTTGGAAGAGCTCAATTACTACTGGCTGGAACACCCCATGGTCGAGACGCGAGTGGAGGCCTATCGGCGTTTGACCCGAGAGACGCAGATCGCCATCTGTTCGCCTGAACACGTCAAAGGGGGGCCTTTCACCCGCGCCGAATGGCTTTTGCAGGGAGCCTGCGATATGTTGCGGGTCGATATCAGCTATGGCGGCATTACCGGTTGTTGGAAGGTGATCAATCTGTGCCAGCTATACGGGGTACAGTGTGAGTTGCATGGCACCGGCGCCGCGCACGTGCACTTGGGGGCAGCGGTACCCGAGGCGACCTGCCGCTATTACGAGCGCGGCTTGTTGCGGCCTGGTCTCGAATACGATACTCCGCCGCCCCACCTGAAGCAGATCGCCGACCCGATGGACGACGAAGGCTATATCCATGTGTCGCAAGGGGCGGGTCTGGGCATAGCCTACGATTGGGATTATATCGACGACAATCGGATTTGACTTGGCGCTGGAATATAGGACGATAATAGACAAGAAGAGAGAAGGAGAGGACGATGAAGATTAAGTCCATTAGAGCGGTGAACGTGGCGCTGCCAAAAAGGGAAGTCAAGACGCCGGTGTGGCGGCAGAGCTGGCGGCACTCGGCGCCGATTGGGCTGCCGATGAATAAGTACCCGGAATTTCCGCCGGATTTGCCGAGCAAGTCGCCGGGTATCGGCGGGCGGGCGGTATGGGTGCAGGTCACTGCCGAGGACGGGACTTGGGGGCTGGGGCGGACGGGCTTTGGTGAGCCGGTGGCGGCGCTGATCGATTATTTCTACGCGCCCTTGCTGGAAGGGCGCGACTGCTTCGCCACCGAACATCTCAACGACATGATGTGGCGGGCTTCCAAAAGGCACGGCTCACTGGGGTTGTCGGCCTGTGCACAGAGCGCGGTCGACCTGGCCCTGTGGGATTTAAAGGGCAAGCTGTTGCAACAGCCGGTCTATCGGCTGCTGGGCGGGCCTGCCCGTGACAAGATTCCGTGTTATTGCACCGGTGACGATCTAGACTGGTCGCAGGAGCTGGGCTTCAAGCACTTTAAGATCACCAACCCGGTCCACTACGAGCAAGGCATCGGCGGGCTCAATATCATGGAGGATAAGGTCGCCCAGGCGCGGGAGCAGGTGGGGCGCGAGGCCGAGTTGATGATCAATCCGGTAATGGCCTACGATGTGGAGTTTGCCGTGCGCCTGGCCGAGCGGTTGAGGCCCTACGAGCTGCGCTGGATGGAGGAGCCGCTGATCCCCGAAGACCTCGAGGGGCATATCCAATTGCGCCGCGCTGCGCCGTGGATGCCGATCGCCACCGGCGAAGACCACCATACCCGGGTGCCCTTTCGCCAACTGGTCGAAAAACGCTGCGTCGATGTGGTGCAGCCCGACCTGCACTGGTGCGGGGGGTTGACCGAGGCGGTCAAAATCTACCATATCGCCGAGGCCGCAGGGGTCAAGAGCAGCCCGCACGGCGGCTTGAATTCGGCCTACGGGCAACACTTTTGCTACGCCATGCCCGATTGCACGCTCAGCGAATTCCATCTGAGCACCCCGGTCGGGGTGCCTCTGGCCGAAGTTGCGGCGATGCCGGGCGTGCCGGTGCCCCAGGACGGCTATCTGGTGCCTTCGGCGGAACCGGGTTTTGGATTGCAGATCGCCGAGGAATGGATCCGCCCCTGGGAGCACGGCAAGGCCAACGCCGGCGGCGACGTGGTGCTGTGAGGAGGCGATGCGCACTAGCGAAAGGATGGGATAGATGAAGGGATGTCCGATTGTGATCGGCGCTGCAATCCTGGTATTTTGGGCCCTAGCAGCCACGCCCGCTCGGGCCTTGGAGCGGCCGGATACGACGTTTAAAATATTTCAGTTTCCGGCCGATATGATCCCCCGTATCGACGGCGACGCGTCCGATTGGGCGATGGTGCCCGGCCAATACGCCATTGGTATTGACCAGCTCAAGGACACCGTGCACGATAGTCCGATCGATACCACCGATCTCGATGTGACCGTGCGCGTCGGCTGGGTCAAGGGCCTCAACAGGCTGTACTTCCTCTACCAGGCCTATGACGACTACTGGGACTTCAGCCACCGCGACCTGCACAACGATATCCTGGAGATCGTCGTCGACGGCGATCTGTCGGGCGGGCCATTGGTTCCGCAATTGCGCGAGGACAAAGAGGCCAACGGTCTGGAGGGCCTGGACGGCCATTTCAAATTCCACGGGGTCCACGCCCAGAACTACCATGTGCTGACCCCGGCCGACGGCAAGCCCTGGACCATGGTCTGGGGGGCCAACCAGTGGATTTACGAATTGCCCTGGGCCAACGCGGCAGCCGACTACGATTTCGCGCCGGGGGAGAGCGGACATTACACGCTCGAATTCTGGATCACGCCCTTCGACTACGCCCCCGCCGACGGGCCCCAGCGCGCCGTCGAATCGAAGCTGGAGGAGGAGGCGCTGATCGGTCTGACCTGGTGCATCCTCGACTACGACGATGTCAATGTCAAACAGCAGCAATTCGAGGGGTTTTGGAATCTATCGCACAAGACGACTATGTTCGGCAACGCCTCCGAGCTGGTCGGCTTCCAGCTGATGCCGCTGGAAAAGAGTTTCCGCGATCCGGTCGAGGCGCAGTGGGCTTTCACCGTTCTCGACATGGAGCGCCGTCTGGTCGCCTTCAAGGACCTGTCCTACGGCGATATAACCGCGTGGAAATGGGATTTCGGCGACGGTCAGACCTCGAATGAGCAGCACCCTATCCATCAATACCAGGAGCCGGGGACCAACTATACCGTCACGCTCTATGTAGAAGGCCCCCAAGGCAAGGCGCGGATGTCGAAGGTATGGGATGTGATTGTGCGATGAGGGCTTATTAACCAGGTGGTGCATACCATGGATCGTCCCAATTTTCTCTTTCTGCTCAGCGACGAGCACAATTATCGCTTTCTCTCGTCTCTGTCGCAACAAGGCGGGGAGCCCTGCCGCACGCCGGGGCTCGACCGACTCGCCGGCCAGGGCGTGCGCTTCGACGCGGCCTATTGCCAGATGCCGCTGTGCACGCCCAGTCGCACAGCACTATTGGCCGGTCGGCACGTCCACCGCTGTCCGGTACTGTGGCCCGAGACGCCGACCTTCGCCTCGCATCTGGGCGCTCAGGGCTACGCCACGGCCGCAGTGGGCAAGATGCATTTGCCCGGTTCGCGCCAGTACGCCGGTTTCGGCGCCCGGCCCTACGGCGATTTCACCGCCCCTTCTCCTGCCCACCAGAAGGACCCGCTCAGCCTGCCTGGGACGCGCGACCATATTTTCATGCCGTCGATTATCGAGGATGTCGGCATCAGCGATATTCCAGAGTCCATGCTGCAGGAGCAGTACGTGGTGCGCGAGTCGCTGGCCTGGCTGCGCGAGCAGCGCAGCGGGCAGGCGGACCAGCCCTGGCTGCTCTACGCCTCTTTCGCCCATCCGCATTTTCCAATGAACGCGCCGCGCCGCTTCTGCCAGCGCTACTGGCCGGAGGGGGTGACGCCGCCGCGGGTCGGTCCCGGCGGCGATGGCCAGGACCACCCTTCGACCCAGGGGGCGCTGCGGGCTCAGGGCGGCGAGTCGCAGGGGCACTTCTGCGCCGATATCACCGCGGAGCAGACCTTGCGCGCCCGCGCCGCCTACTTCGCCTGCGTCGATCACCTCGACGAGATCATCGGCGACTTCCTGGCGCTTATGGAACGCGACGGGTTGCTCGACAATACCATAGTCGTCTATACCTCCGACCACGGTGAACTAGGCGGCGAGCACGGCCTGTGGTGGAAGCAGACCTGGCACGAGGCTTCGGTGCGGGTGCCGCTGATCGTATCGACCCCGGCGCACCGCCGCGGCGAGGAGGCACCCGCCGTTGTCGATGACCCGGTGAGTTTGGGGGATCTCTTCCCGACGCTCTGCGGCCTGGCGGGCGCAATGCCGCCCGACGATCTAGACGGCGTCGATTTGAGTCCGGTTCTGCAGGGCGAAAGCAGTCTGGCGCTGGCCGAGCGCGCGGGTGTCTTCGTCGAGAATCTCAATCCCCATGCCGGGGCGGGGACCGAGTACCGCCTGATCCGCTCGGGGCGCTACAAATATATCGCCTTCAACGAATGCGACGACCTGGCCTTTGACCTGCTGGAAGACCCGGACGAGCAGCACAATCTGGTGGGAGCAGCCCAGGGCGAGACGGCTGCTGAGCTGGAGCGGTTGCGCGCGGCGATTTACGCGGACTTCTCCTTTTCCACGGCGATAGAGTCGCTGCGGCAGGAGCGCGCCGAGTTTTCGCGGCGCTATCCGAGCCGCATCGAGTCCTCGACCTCCAACCAGATTATGCGCGGTGACGGGATGCTGGTCGAAGCGGACCAACCGCTCTTTTATCCGGATATCGCCAGCCAGGACCCGCGCATGGATTTTGCCGACTGTCCGCAACAACGCCGGGCGCCACGGCGGGCCCGGTGGACGTCGTAGCGAGGAGATCGCGGATTGTCGACAAGGGGCCCACGCAATTATCCATCGAGTTCAACAAATGACGGACGAAGGGAATTTGGACAAGCCAATATACTCTTGGCAGAATACTTGATTATGGACAAACCCAATATACTTTTCGTATTGACCGATCAGATGCGCAGTACGGCCATGGGGTGCGCTGGCGTCGAAAAAGTGCATACGCCCAACCTCGACCGTCTGGCCGGCGAAGGCACCCGCTTTACCAATGCTATATCCAATACGCCGGCCTGCGCTCCGGCCAGGGCGACGCTGTTTACCGGATTGCACGTATTGTCGCACGAGTTGGTCAACAATGAAAAACAGGTGAAGTTAGGTACCTGCACGTTGGCTGGCACACTTACCGGCGCAGGGTATAAATGCGGTTATATTGGCAAATGGCATATGGACGGGGGGGCGCGCACGGCGTTCATCCCGCCGGGCGACAGGCGGCTGGGTTTTGACGATTATTGGGCCGTAGCCAATTGTACCCACAGCTATATGGAGTCGTTCTATTACGAAGACGACGATAGTCGCATAAAATGGGTAGAAGGCTATGAGCCAATAGCCCAGACGGATTTGGCCCTGGCCTACCTCGAGCGCAAGGCGGACGACAAGACGCCGTTCTTTTTGACCCTTTCTTTGGGAACGCCGCACGATCCCTACCGGGAAATGCCGGCGGAGCACGCCGACAAGTACCGGTGGCAGGACATAGAGTATCTGCCCAACAATTCCCCCTATGAGCCGGCCGAGGTCAAGATCGCCAAGCGCAAGATGCTGGCCGGGTATTATGCCCATATCACGGCGTTGGACGGGCAACTGGGACGCTTGCTGCAATTCTTGGATGAAACGTCGGACCCGAGAGAGCCTGAGAAAAAACTGGCGCAGACGACGATCGTGGTATTTGGTTCCGACCACGGCGATATGCTGGGCAGCCACGGGCAGTATTTCAAGAGCCAGCCCTATAAGGAGTCGACGGGAGTACCGCTGATCATGCGTTGGCCCGGCCGTATCCCCGCCGCTCGTAGCACCGACGGACCGATTAGTCTGGTAGACCTCATGCCCAGCCTGCTTGCACTGAGCGGGACCGAGATTCCACCACAGGCCCAGGGAGAAGATCTGGCGCCGTATATCTTGGGGGACGAGACCCGGGCTCAGGACAGTGTATGGATCAATTTCCCCGTCGACGTGAAAATTATCCATAGTCCACCTTTCCGCGGTGTGGTGACGCGCGACCATACCTATGCCGTCACCCGGGAAGGCCCTTGGTGTCTATTCGATAATAAGAAGGACCCCTTCCAGCGCAACAACCTTATCAGTTGGGCGGCCAGAGACAATCCCGAGATTGCAGCGTTGCAGCAAAGGCTGCAGGAAAAAGTCGACGCCTGGTTGCGGCGCACCAATGACCCTTTTGCAACGGGGGATCAAGTCAGCGATCGCTACCAGCCGGGGCACCGCGACGGGGTTTTGCCCCAGGTCCCCGACGAAGAGTTCCGCATCGCCTTGCTCGCGCGTCGTGCGGAGACCTAGCGACAGCCTCAGATGGCCAATTTCGCAGAATCCTAGACTGCATCTTCTTTTTTAGCACAAGCATGACTTCATTTTTTGAAAGGAACTTCGATGGTCGGGTTTTGTTTGAAAAACTGGGCTAACCCGCCCTGCGGTTTTAGATCATTCTGTCTCGCAGCTCTACTGTTTTCTATCTGTAGCGAATCCGTCGATGCCGGCTCTTGGCCCAAGGAGGTGCGCGTCTACCAGGGCAGCGCGCCGCAACTGGATGGCGTCATCGCTCCGGGCGAATACGACGACGCTTCCGAACTCGACGATTTCAGTTCCTGGACGCCCGAATTCCTCGAAGTCCAGAGTCGCGAAGATCTCTACGCCCGGGTATGGCTCAAGCACGACGGTCAGTCCCTGTACGTGGCTTGGGATGTCACCGACGATGTCCTCTACGGTTTTGATATCCCCCGCTATCTGCCCAGCAATAACGCCAATGCGCACGCTTTGACTCGGGAGGGTTTCCCCTGGTACGGGGACGGCGTCGAATTGCTGGTCAATGCCGCCTACGAATGGACCCCGGAAACCAATGAGATTGCCGCCGGCACCGGCGCCAGTTTTATGATGGTGGCCAGCAACCACAAATCGCTGCTGGGGGGGCTCGGTGTCGGCGGGCTGATGCTGGGCGAACCGCGCAGCAGCGACATTGCCATGGCCAATTACGAAGAGTGGACGCGCAGCGGCGCCATAGAGGCCGTCGTGCGGCAGAAGGATAAGGCCACCGAAGGCAGCGGTTATATTATCGAATGGCGCGTCGACGCCGAGCCTTGCCTCGAAGTGTCCCCTGGCCAATTTTGGAGTCCGGATATGGGCGAGGTGCCTATGGGGCTCAATATCACCGTCGCCGATCTCGACGAAGAGGGCGTCGGCGCTTTTCTGCACCACGAGGACTGGTGGGCCGGCGAGCGCGGTGACCGCATCAGGCTGTGGCAATTTGGCACTATGGTGATGGTGCCTGGGCCCAAACCGGACGATGCGGTCAGCTATCCGCTGGGGACCATCCAGATGACGCCGCGGGTCCATCTGGGGCTGGAGGAGGTCGCCGTTGCCGTGCCGGCCAAGTACGCCGACCAGGTGCCCGGCGATCTGACCCTGAAGGTGCCTCCGGGTATGGGCGCCCGCGTTTTTGCCGCCGGTCTCGAGGGGCCGCGCTTTATGGCTTTCAGTCCGGAAGGTGTTTTGCACGTGGCCAATATGAAAGGGGGCGGGGCCTCGCAATTTTCCCCGCCCCACGACGACGACGTCATTCCCGCGGCAGCGGATATGCACGGCCAGATCCTGGCTCTGCCCGACGGCAACCGCGACGGCATCGCCGATACGTCTATTGTCGTAGTGGACAATTTGTGGTGGGCCACCAGTCTGGCTTTTTATCAGGGCGACCTCTACGTCGGCGACCGCCACGCCGTGAGGCATTATCGCGACGGCGATGGCGACGGTGTTTTCGAGACCGAATTGGACGTGATCGCCGAATTGCTCTTTTCCGATCTGCACCGCACCAAGACTATTGTATTTAATGAGAGTACTGATAAGCTCTATGTCTCGGTCGGCTCGTCGTGTGATCACTGCCGCGAAACCGATCCCGAGCGCGGCACAGTGCTGGAATTCAACGCCGACGGCAGTGGGCGGCGTGTTTTCGCCCGCGGTCTGCGCAACGCCGTGGGGCTGGGTATCCATCCTCAGACCAACGAATTGTGGGCCACCGATAACGGCCTCGATAAAATGGGCTCGATGCTGCCGCCCGAAAGCGTCCGCGTCGTCCGCGACGGCAGCTTCCACGGCTGGCCGGTGGCCTACGGTTACGGCGTCTGGATCGATTACGACGCTTTTTACCGCAACGAGCGCATGGAGCGCACGGCGCAGGATTCGGCCGCTGTGGCCAGCATGATTCCTCCAGTGGGCCTGCTGCCGGCCCATACGGCCCCCATGGCTGTCCACTTTTACCGGGGGCAGGCGTTAGGCGCCAATATTCAACATGCCGCTCTGGTGGCCACTCGCGCCGGCGTTCTGGCGCCGGTGGCCGGGCATAAGGTCGTCGCTCTATTTTCTGAGCCGGACGGGTCCAATCCGCAGATGGCCGATTTGGTGGCGGGCTTCCAGCCCGACGAATTCGACGGCCAGAGCGCCTGGGGCGAGCCCACCGGCATCGCCGAGGACGAACGCGGCAATCTGTTTATCAGCAGCGACTGGACTACCCATGTAATTATCCAGATCGCGCCCAACCTGCTACAGGGCAGTTGGGAACCGGGTTTCCCCGAAAATGCCTTTGTCGGCGACGATGTGCAATTGCAGGCCACCGTCCGCATCAGCCAGCTCGATCCGGAAGGTGGTCCCGTCACAGTTACCGCCGATCTAAGTGCGTGGGGGGGCGATGAGCGCCAACCGTTGGCAGAGGTGGAGGACGGCGTTTTCGAATTGGACGAGGTTGTTCCCGCTGGTAGCGATGTCGGTGGCAAAGGAGTGCAGATCCAGGTAGAGCAATTGACCGTTTCGGGTCTGAGCGTATTGCCCTTTAGCTGGGAAGTACGCGTCCTCCGAGGCAGCGACCTGGTAGTGGCCGATGAGGATATCCCGGCCGATTGGGAAGTGGCCACCAGCGGTGGTATCGAATTGCTGCCGGCCAGCGACGAGGGGCCGGTTTTCAGCGGCGAACGCGCCCTGCCGTTGCGCACCGGCAACGTATCGGGCCTGGGATGGCGTTTCACCTTAACTTCGCCCCAATCTATCGCCACCGACGAATTCGGCAGCCTGCGCTTTGCCCTGCACCTGGGCGAGGCCGAATTGGCGGAGCGTCGCAATCCCCTCAGTGTCGTTTTGCAGCCGGGGAAGGGGGTCGACCTGATCGCCGATGGTCTGGTGGACCCAGAGAACCGCCAGTGGCAAGTGGTGGAAGTACCCTTGGAGGCCTTTGAGCTTGGGGGCCAGCCGATTGAGACTTTCCGTCTCTTTGGCCGCGCCGAGGGTTCTATATATATCGACGACGTGAGGCTGGTAAGTCATTTTCAGCGGCCGCCGACGGCGGTGGTGGAAGCCTATGACGCCATGCCGGGTGATTTCGCTTTGGGGCAAAACTACCCCAACCCTTTTAACGGCGCTACGGTGATCCCCTTTACCTTGGCTCAGGCGGGAGAGGTGGAATTGGCCGTCTACGATCTGTTGGGTCAGAAAGTAGCGGTCCTGGCCAGTGGGAAGCGTCCGGCGGGTAGCTATGAGGTCCGCTGGGATAGCCGTAGTCAAAACGGCTATCCCTTAGCCAGCGGCATCTACCTGTATCGGCAGCAAACCACCGGCGGCGTAAAAGTGGGCAAATTGGTCCTGGTGCAATGAATTGGTATCGGGCGTTGCTGGAACGCCCGCAGTGGGCCTGTAGCCTAATCTTTGTTGTGGGGCTGGTCTTGCGTCTGCTGCATTTGTGGCAGATGTCGGCCAGCCCCCTTTTCGCTTGGCCGGCGGTGGATGCGGCCACTTATGCGGAGCAGGCGGCGCAACTGGCCGACGGCAATTGGTTGGGCCGCGGCCAGGGACCCTTCTGGCAACCGCCGCTGTATCCCTATTTTCTCGGCCTGGTAAAATTCGTCTTCCCCGAATCCTTTTTCTATGCGGCCCGTTGCCTGCAGGCCCTGCTGGGTAGTTTGTCGTGTCTATTGCTCTACGCAATTGGGCGTCGCTTGTTTGGCAGCGGAATTGGCTTGGCCGGCAGTCTTATTGCTGCGTTCTACGGGCCGCTGATTTATTTCGATATCCGCCTGTTGCCGGTGGGGCTGGCCACCTTTCTCGTCCTCGGTGGCTTGTTGCTTTTATTGCGCGCCCTCGATCGGCCCAGTAGCGGCGCTTTCGCTGCGGCGGGCTTGGCGTTAGGGCTGGCGTCTATTGCCGTGGCGACTTTGTTGCCCCTGCTGCCGGTACTGGCCATTTGGTTGGTGTATTGGCAGCACCGCCAGGGGTGGTTGTCCCTGCGGCGGGCCGGTATCTGGATTGGCAGTTTTGCCTTAGGCGCGCTGTTGGCTATCGCTCCGGTTGCTGTGAGGAATTATTATATCGGTGGTGACGCCGTGCTCATTTCTTATAACGGCGGAGTGAATTTCTATATTGGCAATAATACCCGTTCCCAACAGACCTTGGCGCTGCGACCGGGGTGGGAGTGGGAGGAATTGATGGCCTTGCCGCTGCGCCAGGGAATTGAGGGGCCTGCGGCCAAATCGCACTTTTTTTATCGACGCGCCGTTGCCGATATCAGTACTTCGCCTTTGGCGTATATCGGCCTATTGGGGAGGAAGATGGGCCAATTTTGGCACGGCGACGAATTGGCGCGCAACCAGGAGATCTATTACTGGCGGAAATATTCGGACGTCCTCGCCGCATCGCTGTGGAAATGGGGCTTGGCATTTCCCTTCGGTTTGTTGAGCCCTCTGGCCTTAGTCGGTCTGGTGGCCTACAGCCGCCGCGGAGCGAGTCTGCCCGTAGTGGTCGTGCTGGCGTACTGTTTAGCCGTTGTCGCCTTTTTCGTCACGGCCCGTTATCGTTTGCCCATTGTGCCGTTGCTCATTCTCTTTGCTGTCTACGGGGCGCATTGGTTGAGCCAGAAATGGCGACAAGCCCGGTGGCAGGTAGTGGTCCCTGGGCTCGGCTTTGGGATCTTGGTGATAGGGGCTAATTGGGGTTTGGTGCCTATGGATATGCGGGGCAATGCCGCCACCCACAATGATATAGGCAACGCCTATTTGCGTCAGGGGTTGCCGCAAAAGGCGCATTTTAAATTCCAGCGCGCCGTGCAACTGGATTCTACCTACTGGCAGGCTTGGTTCGATTTGGCGTCGCTGCGTGCTATGGACGGCGATTTGCGCGGCGCCCTGCCCATTTTTAGGCGCGTTTTGCAACACCATCCCGAGCGCGTCGATGTGTGGAGCAATACGGCTGGCGCCTACCTCGGCCTGGGAGATTACGGACAGGCACTCGAGGCCCTTGAGCAGGTGGTGCGTTTGGCCCCTGAACGGGTCGATAGCTATGTCGAATTGGTGCGCCTGTATATGCTTGACCAGCAAGACGACAAAGCGGGCCAATGGCACCGCCGGGGGCTGGAGAAATTTCCCGACGAGCCCCGCTTGCGGTCTTTGGGGGCGGCCCTCGATGAATGGTAAAAAAGACCTTGCCGTTCGGTCACATATCCTTTGCAAACGGGGCTTATCGCTGTGATGAAAATTTCTTCCAAGCGACTCTGGTTGTTGCGGCTGTTGGCCGTTTTGGCCGGGTTGATCTTAATGGCGGCGGTGGAATTGTTGTTGCGGTGGGTCCCCGGGCTGGGGCCGGCGCCGTTGGTCGTGGATCTGGCCGAGCACGAGGGCCGGCAATTGCAGGCGGTAAACCGCTATTATTCACAGCGCTTCTTTTTTCAGCACCGGGGTCAACTGGCGGCGGCCGGGCAAATGGCCGAGCGTTTCTTCGTCGAGCCGTCGGTGGGACAGCGCTATCGCGTTGTCTTTGTCGGGGCCTCCACCGTACAGGGTTTCCCTCATCCGCGCCGCTTGGCCGCCGCCTCCTTCCTCGAAGCGATGCTGCAGGATGCTTTGCCCGACAGAGAGGTGGAAGTCGTCAATTTGGGCATTACTTCCATCGCCAGCTTCGCCGTGGCTCAGGTGGTCAAAGACGCCCTGGCGCTGGCTCCGGACCTGGTCGTGGTCTATACCGGACACAACGAATTCTATGGCATCTACGGGGTTGGCGACCGCTCTACGCCGCGCTATAATCGCCTAGACTATGCCTGGCGAGGGTTGCACCTGACTCATTTGCTTGATGGCCTGGTCACCGGGGAGCAGGAGGGGGGCGATAATAAGGCGGCGCTGATCGAGCTTATGGCCCGCCGCGGCCAGGTGCCCTTAGACAGTCCGCGGCGATCGGCGGCATTGGTCCATTTGCAGCAGAATTTGCGGCGGATAAGCCAGCTTTGTCAGCGGGCCGATGTACCGTTGGTGCTGTGCACCCTGGCGGCCAACGACGCGGGGTTTGCGCCGGTGGGTTCGCAGTCCCCTCAGTTGTCGGCTGCTGCGGCGGCGCAGTGGGAGTCGTTATTGACGGCGGCCACCCGGCCGTTGATTGCCGATTTTCCCGCCCCGGCTGCTGCGGCCGCAGCACTGGAGGGTTTGCAGCAAGCGGCGGCTCTATTCGACGAGAGTGCCTGGTTGTGGTATTTACAGGGGCGCGCCCTGGAGCGTTTGGGGCGCGATGAGGAAGCCGGGCAGGCCTTTATCCGGGCTCGGGATCTCGATACCATGCCCTGGCGGGCCCCAAGTGCCCACAACGAAGTCATTCGCATCTTGGCCCGGGATAGAGGGGTGGTGCTGGCCGATGTCGAGGCGGCTTTCCAGGAGGTTGCACCGGCGGTGGGGGTGGGCTGGCAATTGATGGTCGATCACGTCCATTTTTCCATCCCCGGCCAGATATTGTTGGCCCAGGTCGTATTAGACGCTATAAAAGACTTGGCGGGTCGAGGGGGCGCCCCGTCCTTGCAGGCCGATTTGGTGCGCAACGACGATGCGTATCGGACTGAGTTGGGCGATTTGCCGGTGGAACGCGCCATGGCCTACAATAAAATGGGACAAATGCTCAATGCTCCACCGATGGACCAATACAACCGCCATAATGCGCACTATTTGCAGCAATTGGCCACCCTCGAATGGCAGCGACTGACCCCGGCCGAACAGGATGGAATTGGCGTTTGGGGCAAGGAGGGGCAGGCCCTGCCGTTGGTGCTGGCGGTGGCCGATAGGCTCTTTGAAAAGGGTGATTTTCACCGTGCCCAGGCTCATTATAGGGCGGCCCGTCTGGAGGCGCCTTTTACCCGGCGAGGTGATTTGTGGGCGGCCGTGCAATGGGCCTGGTGTATAAAAATGCAGGGTGCTGGCTTTACCCCTCAGCAGCTGAAAGATTTGCGCGCGGCACTGGACTGGACCAACTTTCTGGCCCACGATCCGGCGCTGGAACCGGTCTTTATAGATTTTATCAAAGGCCAATTGTACCATTTCTTAGGAGAAGGGGAGCCGGCTTTGCAGCATTTACAGCGGGCTTTTGCCGATATTGATTTTCGTCGGCCCTATTTGCTGCCATTATTTCACGCCCTGGCCGCCGAACTGGTGCAGGCTGGGCGTGTGCAGGATGCCCGGGGCTATGCCCGCCAGGCGGGCGAGGAAGAGGGGGTAAGCCAGCGTTTGTTGCGCCTGGTAGACGATTTAGTAGAAAGATGATAAGTGTATAGGATTCTGGTTGTATTCCTGTTACTCGTCCTTAGCGCAGGAACAATACGGGCCCAGGACAGCCCCTTCGTCGACCAGCAGGTGAAAGTGCTGGTCTTTAGCAAAACCGCTGGTTTCCGCCACGATTCCATCGCCGACGGCATCGCCGCAATAGAAGCGTTGGGCCGAGATGCGGGCTTTGCCGTTGAGGCTACTGAAGATGCCGGCCGTTTCAACGACGCGGGCTTGGCCCCGTACCGGGCGGTGGTTTTTCTCAATACGACCGGCAATATTCTCAACTCTGACCAAGAAGCGGCTTTTCAACGCTATATCCGCGGCGGTGGCGGCTATATGGGGGTGCACGCTGCGGCCGATAGCGAATACGATTGGGCCTGGTACGGCGATTTGTTGGGGGCTTATTTCGCCAACCATCCGGCCATTCAGGAGGCCCAGATCCAGGTGGCTGACCGAGTCCATCCGGCCACGGCCCATTTGCCCGCCCGCTGGCAGCGGCGCGACGAATGGTACAATTACCGGGTCAATCCGCGCGGCCGGGTCCACGTCCTGGCCACCCTGGATGAAGGCAGCTACCAAGGCGGTGAGCACGGCCAGGACCATCCCATTGCCTGGTGCCACGATTTTGACGGCGGCCGCTCCTGGTATACCGGCGGCGGCCACACTCGCGACAGCTATGCCGATCCGCTGTTCAGGCGTCATCTCCTGGGCGGCATTGAATACGCCACCGGAGTGACTGCCGCCGATTGCGGCGCCACTTTGGAGGCCAATTTTGACAAAGTGCTCCTTGACACCGAGGCCGAAAACCCCATCGATCTGGCCGTGGCCCCAGACGGGCGGGTATTCTTTATCGAGCGCAAAGGAGTGGTGAAAGTATACCGGCCCGATCTGGGCTTGACCCGGACGGTCGGCCAGTTGGCGGTGTCAACCCGCTTTGAGGACGGTTTATTGGGCCTTGCGCTCGATCCGGATTTTGCCCGCACCAACTGGATCTATCTGTTCTATTCGCCGGCGGGCGAAACGGCCGTGCAGCATATCGCCCGTTTTGAATTGGAAGGCGACGCATTGGTCGCCGATTCGGAGGAGGTACTACTACAGATCCCCACCCAGCGGCGCGAGTGCTGCCATGCCGGCGGGGCGCTGGTTTTTGGCCCAGAGGGCTATCTCTATATCGGGGTCGGCGACAATACCAACCCTTTCGATTCGGAAGGCTTTAGTCCCATTGATGAACGACCGGGTCGGCGTGACTGGGACGCCCAGCGGACGGCAGCCAATAGCGCCGATCTGCGCGGCAAAATCCTCCGCATCAAGCCCCTGGCCGAGGGCGGATATAGCATTCCACCGGGTAATTTATTTGCCAATGGAGAGGGCGGCCGGCGCGAAATTTACACCATGGGGGTACGCAATCCGTTCCGGTTGTCGGTCGATCCCCGCAGTGGTTGGCTCTATTGGGGCGATGTCGGCCCCGATTCTCGCCAGGCCGACCCGCAGCGCGGTCCGGCCGGCTTGGACGAGTGGAATCAGGCGCGGGCAGCGGGCAATTTTGGCTGGCCCTATTGCATAGGCGACAACCGTCCCTATGTTGACTACGATTTTTCCAACGGCTTGTCTGGAACGCTGTTCAATTGCGGGGCGCCGCGCAACGAGTCGCCCAATAATACGGGCCCGGTGTCCTTGCCGCCGGCGCAGCCGGCCTGGGTTTGGTATCCGTATGGCACTGGGGGGGATTTTCCTCAAATTAGCGCCCGTAGTGGCCGCACAGCCATGGCCGGGCCGGTGTACCAGTACGACGGCGGGACGACGGGTCCGGGGCAATTGCCGGCCTATTACGACGGCACCCTCTTTATGTACGATTGGGCCAGCAATTGGATCAAAGAAGTAAAGTTGGATCAGGACGGGCAGATTCTCAAAATTAATCCCTTTCTCGACGGGGTCGAATTTATCCGCCCCATTTCTATGGACGTAGGCCCTAACGGGGCGCTTTATGTGCTGGAATGGGGCAGTGGTTTCTGGGGCGATAACGACGATGCCCGCTTGGTGCGAATCGACTATGTGCGCGGCACCCGGGCTCCGGTGGCCCGTATTGAAGCTGGCCCTACCAACGGCGGGGTGCCGCTGGAAGTGCATTTTTCGGGGCGGGCTTCCTTCGATCCCGATCCGGGCTCGGCGCTGCAATACGCCTGGGATTTCGACGGCGATGACCTGGTCGATGCCACCGGGATTGAGGCGGTCTTTACCTATGCTGAACGTGGCGACTACAGCGCCCGCTTGACCGTGGACGACCCCCAGGGCAACCGGGCCGTGGCGCAGGTGACCATTACCGTGGGCAATAGCGTCCCACAGGTGCAGATTGCGCGGCCCCCCGACGGCGGCTTTTTCGATTGGGGGGAAGCTATTGATTTTGCCATTGGGGCTGTCGATCCAGAGGACGGGGTCGCCGATTGCGAACGCCTGGTGTTGCAGGCTTTTATCGGCCACGACGAACACGCCCACCCCCTAGACGAGAGTGGCTCTTGCAACGGTAATTTTCGCACCGTAGCCGGACACGGTGGCGACGGCGACGACCTCTTTTATACCCTCGAAGCCCGCTATACCGATAGCGGCGCCGAAGGAGTGGCTCCTCTTACCGGGCGTCAGGGTTATATCCTGCAGCCCAAGCGCAAGCAGGCCGAGCATTATACCCGTCACAACGGCGTCGTATTGGAGCAGACCGGCGACGAGGCTGGCGGGGGGCAGAATATCGGCTTTATCGCCCACGGCGATTGGATCTCTTTTGCGCCGATTAATCTGGAGGGGATCGAGGCACTCAATTACCGGGTCGCTTCGGCCGGATTGGGCGGGTGGATCGAGGTGCGGGCCGATGCGGTCGATGGGCCTCTATTGAGCAGGGTGGAGGTGGGTACTACAGATGGTTGGCAGGTCTATACCGATTTGCCGGCGCCCATCGAGGATCCGGGTGGCACTCACGAGCTATTCTTCGTCTTTCTGCGCAACCCGGGCGACGACGGCCTGTTCAATATCAACTGGATCGATTTTCGCGGTCCGGGGATTTCGCGTCTGGCGCAAACAGCGGTGGCGCCTGGGGCAGAGAGCCGTGCAGCGGAATTTGCTCTGCATCCGCCCTATCCCAATCCGTTTAACGCGCAGGCCCAGATCCGTTTTGTCTTGCCGAGACCCATGGCGGTAGAATTGGCGGTTTTCGATATTTTAGGGCAGCAAGTACAAAGTCTGGCCAGTGGCCGGCTGGCGGCTGGGGGGCACGCGGTGGCATTCGACGGCACCGACCTTGCCAGTGGCATCTACATTCTGCGTCTGACAAGCCCGGCTGGGATGCGGTTGCGCCGGATGGTATTACTGCGCTAGTAGATGCAGTACTGGTTTTGAGGAGATTTGCCGGAGGGGCTTATGGGGGTGCTTTGGAGCGGATTCCATCCGACCTGCACGCTACGCGTGCTTCCCAGCGAAGCTGGGCGGGTCGGAATGGCCTCGGAGCGCGCAGCGCGAGAATGAGCGGAGAAGCACCCCCATAAGCCCCGTCATATACAAACTTAGCGTGGTCGTCTACTAAGAAAGGACAGCTATGCAAATCCGACCGTACCAAGGCGGCGACGAGGCCGCCCTGCTAAAGATTTGGGAACGGGCCATGCCGCACGACCGCTTGGCGGCCAATCTGTTTCGCACCCAGATCCTGCTCGATGCCAATTTCCTGCCGGCCAATTTGCCCGTGGCCCTGGTCGACGGCCAGATTGTCGGTTTTGTCCTGGCGTTGACCCGGCAGGTGCCCCTTTTCCTCCAGGGGTTGGAGCCGGACAAAGCCTGGATCACGGCTTTCGGGGTGGATCCGGCGTATCGTCGCCAGGGCGTTGGCACGGCGCTGTTCGAGCACGTCCTTAAGCGCCTGAGCCGAGAGGGCCGCAAAAGCCTGGCCATTGCGCCCTACGTGCCCAATTATATCGTCCCTGGCGTCGATGTCGATGCTTATCCGGGCACGGTTGAATTCCTCGAAGAGAAAATCGGTTTCACCACCCAATCGCGCGCTATTAGCATGGGGGCCGACCTGACGGGTTTCGTCCTGCCGCCCGATATCGGCGAGGCCATCGAGGAACAGCGGCAGCAAGGCTTGCAGGTCGAGCCAGTGAGCCCCGCCGATCTGCCCGAATTGATGCCCTTCTTGGTCGATCATTTCGGTTGGGATTGGTATCGCCACGCCCAGAGTTATCTGCTGGAATACTTTGGTGGCGAGCCGCACCGAATCTGTTTTCTGGTGGCCCGCCTCAACGGCGAAATCGTCGGTTTTTGCCAACAGCGCAACGAGCGTTTCGGCCCCTTTGGGGTGCGGCCCGATTGCCGCGGCCGGGGGATCGGCCGAATACTCCTGTGCAAATGTCTGGAAACGATGAGCGCCCGTCAGGTATTTTATTCTTACTTCCTGTGGACCGGGGAGGATGCGGCCCGTCTGTACGGACTGGCCGGTTTCAAGCGGCGACGCGAATTCGCCGTATTGCACAAAGAACTCTAAAAGAAGGCAAATTATGGCTCATAATATCATGGTCGTCGGCGGCCATATTTCCGATGCCGAGAATATGGCGGGCGCAGTAATGCTGAAGCACAAGCGCGCTGGCTGGGATGTGACCATCGTCCATATGACGCCCGGTGAAAAAGGGCATCCGACCTTATCGCCGGATGAATACCTGGAGATGCGGCAGGCCGACGCCCAGGCCTCCGGCCAATTTCTCGGGGCTGCGGTGGAGCTGGCGCCCTATAAGGACGGCGAATTGGAAGTGAGCGACGAGGCGGTTTGGTGGGTGGCCGATTTGATTCGCCAGCACCGTCCCACGGTGTTGATCACCCATTGGCGCGGCAGTTTTCACGACGACCACAATAATACCCACGAGATTGTCCACAAGGCGCTGTTCAAGGCGGCGTTGCCGGCTTTTCGTCGCGAGCATCCGGCGCATCGGCCGCGGCAGGTGCTGTATTCGGAGAATTGGGAGGATATGGACGGGTATTCGGACGATATCTACCTCGATGTCTCCGATGTCTTCGACGACTATTTGCAATTGCTCAAGACCCACGCCCTGATGCGCGAGGATTACGCCTCTTTCCGTTATTACGATTATTACGAGGCGTTGGGAGCCACGCGTGGGGCGCTGGGCCATTTCGCCAAAGCGGTGACGTTGATGCGGCCGCCCAGTATATACAGCCACGATTCGGTGGCCGGGCTGTTGGTCGAATGAAGGACGGCGTGCAGTTCGGTCATTCAGCCCCTATCGTCGCCGGTCTGGATTACGGGATTGGCTTGGGTTCTTCTTCCACCAGGAGGTCGGTGTTCGCGGCGGTCAAGAACAATATGCTTTAAGCTGGTAACTTTTGACCGGGTTGAAGGCTCTTGATGGTAGGGAATGCCGTTCTACCTCTTTGTCAGAATTTTACAGCGTTACAAGGGTGATACCCGGTAATTGTAGCCAAAGGCACTTTACTCTCTGCCAATGCTCGTGCTGGCCACGGGCACCGTCTGTTTTTTTAGAAGGCAGAGAGAAGGGGCCTTTTTGTGTTCTAGCCGATGTCTCTTCTTGGCTCCACGAAAGGAAAGCTTGCCGATTGAGCCAGATCGAAATCGGCCGCGCCTATCAGCAAGCCAGTAGGAGGTAAACGCAAAGGAAAGGCATGGAATCAGAACCGATTATTCAGGTTGAATCTCTGAGCCGGTCATTCACCCGCTATCGTCGCTCGTCTGGATTACGGGGTGCCATTAGGGCCTTCTTCCACCGGGAATTTGATGTGCACGAGGCGGTCAAGAACATTGCGTTCGACATTGCTCCAGGTGAATTCGTCGGCTTTATCGGACCCAACGGCGCCGGCAAGACGACGACGATGAAAATGCTATCAGGGATCCTCTATCCAACCGGTGGACAGATTCAGGTGCTGGGCTACACCCCCCAAGAGCGCCGGTCAGACTTTCTCAAACAGATCTCCTTTATAATGGGTCAAAAAGAAACACTTTTCCGGGAACTGCCGGCGATGGAATTGTTTCTGTTGATGCGCGATATGTACGAAATTCCCCATCGAGACTTTGAGCGTGCACTCGACACGCTGTCTGGCCTTCTGGACGCCAGAGATTATCTAGATGTGCAAGTTCGCCAGCTCAGTTTGGGGCAAAGGATGAAGTGCGAGCTCATGTCTGGGCTCCTGCATATGCCCAAGGTGCTTTTTCTTGATGAACCAACGATTGGCCTTGATATCGCGAGCCAGAAGATGATCCGTGATTTCTTTCGCCGCTACAACGACGAAACCGGCGCCACGATTTTGCTGACCAGCCACTATTTGGAAGATATCAAGTCATTGTGCCAACGGATTATCTTTATCGATCGCGGTACCCTTCTTTTTGATGGGCCTTTAACAGAGATTATGGAGCGCTACGCGTCAACCGTACATATCTCCTTCAGAGCGAATGACGAGAAAAAATTAGATACCTTCACAGATTTGGGGCATATAGGGGCTCCCGAGTTTGACGACCAAACCAACACCTATCGGGTGCACGTTGAACGCTCTGAGGCGGACGAAGTGGCGCGGCGGTTGCTCAACGCATATTCCGTCTCCAGTATTCTGATCGAAGAGCCGACTCTTGAAGAGGTGGTGACGGCGATGGGAGCACGGCTTGTTGGCTGAGCTGGCGAAATACAAACGCCACCTATCGATCAGTACCCAGGAGTTTCTCGCCTATCACTTCAGTGTGTTCTGCTCGGTAGCTACGGGTATTTCTCTGACCATCGCTCCGATCGTTTTCTGGAAAGCCGTCTACGGAGCCGGGGAAGGCGACATCGCGGGGTTTAGCCCCAATGATATGGTATTGTATATGATCGTTACGAGTTTCGTAAACGGATTTATCTGGGTGCCACCGACGGTACGCAGGAATATCATTGAGGGTGAAATGACCAGCCACCTGCTGCTCCCGGCCAATTACCTGCTAAACTGTTTCTTCCAGACCACGGGCTACAAGATATGGAACTGGCTAAGCCGATTTGTATTGCTCGGGTTGCTACTGATATTGTTCCTGCGCGATATCGAATTGGCGACGGGGCTGTGGATCTACCCAAGTGGCCTCCTGGCCCTAGTATTGGCGTATCTTGTCAACTTTCTATTCCGTTTCTGCCTTGAATTATTGGCATTTTGGACAGAGAGTACGCCGCCTCTGATTGCGACGCTCCAAGAGCTGTTCGGGGGGCGCTTTGTCCCCCTGGTATTCTTACCAGGGGCCCTGCAGGGTTTCGCCGACCTGCTCCCTTTCAAATCGATGCTGTATTTCCCGTCGATGGTACTGGTCGGCAAAGTCAGCCCGACAGAATTCCTGCATGGGCTCGCGCTACAGGTGCTGTGGATCTTGCTTTTGCTGGCGGGAATCCGACTCATCTGGGGGAAGGGCGTCAGACGGTATGCGGCTTATGGTGGATAATCTGAGAAAGCATCTGCGGTTGGTCGGCCGGCTGTGGAAGATTTCCGTGCAGAAGAGCCTCGCCTTCCGCTGGCAATTTATCGGCGATCTGCTGGACGAGAGTCTCGCCGTCGCGTTCAGTTTGTTAATGTTTGATATCGCCTACGATTACGCATCAGTAATAGGAGGTTGGGACCAGAAACGCACGATCCTGTTGGTCGGTATCTTCCAAACTTATTCCGTCCTGCTCGCGGTTTTCCTCCGGCCCAATCTCAATATGATGTCGAACACCATCCACGGAGGCGATCTTGACGGTCTGCTCCTCCGTCCTGGTTCTACGCAAGTGCTGTTGTCGCTGCGTCAGATTCAAATAACAGGGCTTGTTAAAATCCTACCCGGATTCGCCGTAATAATCTACGCTCTGAGTGCGTTGGGGCACACGCCAGCCTTGTTGGACGTGATCTTGGCGGTTGTACTACTTGTGGCGGGGTTAGGCATTGTCTATGGATTGTGGTTTGCCTCGATGACTCTCGAATTCTGGTTTGCCGGTTTGTGGAGTCTCGTGGACATGGTGCCAAGTATATTCAGTTTCGGGCAATATCCTTCCGGTATCTACAAGGGGGCGACAAGGGTACTCTTCCTAACGGTTGTACCTGTAATCGTCATTGCAAATTTCCCGGCAGAGGTGCTCTTAGGAGATTTGTCGACTTGGAAGGTGGGCTATCCTATGGGATTGGCGCTGTTGACTATCGGCTTGAGTCGCCTGGCGTGGCGCCAGGGCCTACGCCGCTATGCAAGCGCCGGTTCATAGGAGCCCGTTAGAATTACCCTGCGGCAATGGCCTGTTGCCGCAGGGCGTAAGAGTGGTAAATTATGCGAGTGCTACGACAATTTGAGACGCTGGCCAAACCAGGAGGTACTTTGTGCAACAATACGTTTATATAAGCCTGAGTGGAGAGAATAAAATCGCTGTATTCACCATGGAGGATTCAGGTAGGTTGACCAACCGGAAAGAGGTGGAATTGCCCGACGGGCCCGGTCCCATGGCGGTCAGCCCCGACAAAACCGTGCTCTACGCCGCCCTGCGTTCGAGCAAGGAAGTGCTGAGCCTGCGCATTGATCCGGACAGCGGCTCTCTGTCGCCGGCCGGTAGTGTTACCCTGAATGAGGGGCCGGCGATGATTTCGACCGACCGCAAGGGGCGCTTTCTGATGGGGGCGTACTACGGGGCCGGGGCGATTTCGGTGCATGCTATTGGCGCCGATGGGGTCGTGGGGGAACAGGTGCAGTGGCTGGATACGGCGCCCCGGGCCCATTATATCGAGACCGACGTCGGCAATAAATTCGTCTTGGTGCCCCATGTCCTGCCCGGCAATACCGTCTTCCAGTTGCACTTTGATGAAGAGATGGGCCAGCTGACGCCCAACGAACCGCACGTGCAGCCGCCCGAAGGCGAGGGGCCGCGGCATTTCTGCTATCATCCCAACCAGCGCTTTGTCTATACCGCCAACGAGGACAGCAGTACGGTGACGGCGTACCGTTTTGACAACGAGCAGGGCACGCTGGAATCGTTTCAGAACGTATCGACGCTGCCGCCCGAGGGCTACGTGCCGGGTGAGGAGGCCAATTCCTGCGCCCAGATCCGCATAACGCCCGACGGCCGCTTTCTCTACGCTCCCAACCGTGGCCACAATAGTGCCGCCTGTTTCCGGGTTGACGAAGAGGGCGGGTTGTCTACGATCGGTTATACGCCCATCGAGCGGCATACGCGGGGCACGGCCATCGATCCGACGGGGCAGTTCTATTATACCACCGGGGTGAAATCGGGCCGCTTGGCCTCTTTCTCTATTAGCCAGCAGACCGGGGCCCTGGAGCCGTTGGAGAATTTTGCCTTGGGGGAATCGCCGATGTGGGTGGAGATTGTCTGAGATGGTTTGCTAGGGCGGGCTTAGGGGCCGGCCTCTGGCGGTATGTGATGCCCGCTTGCGGCCTTCCCGGCCCCACCCGGCTGCGCCGCCTACCCGGCCTCCAGCTTCCCCGCCCCCGCCCCCCCACATACCGCCGCCAGCCAGCCCCCAAGCCCTTCGGTAGGCAACCCGTGGGAGGAGTTATACGAAAACGGCCCCCGTTTCCGTGCGCTGCCATAAGTCGTCGGATTCGTCGTCGGGCCAGAAATTCTGGTCGAACCAATCACTGAAACTGTACCCATATGACAAACGAGCTACAACTTATCGCCCACTGGCCGCTGGCCGGCAATGTCCAGGATGCGGTCGGCCAGCACCACGGCCGGGCCCAGGCACTCAGCTATACGGCTGGCCCAGATGGCCGGGACAATAGCGCTGCCGAATTCGACGGTGTGCAAAGCCTGATAGAAATAGCCGACCACGCCGAATTGCGCCTGGGAGCAGGCGATTTTACCTGCAGCGCGTGGATCCGTTGCCAGGAGGCGATAACGCATAGTTGCGGCGATATTCTGAGCAAATTCGATCCGGTCGGGCGCACCGGCCTCAATTTGCACGTGGCCGGGTCTTCTCCCGCCTATAGCGCCATGTCGGACCAGCGGCATATTCATTTTGGTATTGACGATGGCGATACCAGCGGCTGGGAAGATCTGGGCAAACCCGAACAGAACAATTCAAGCGTCACCAGTCTCATAACCTGGCAGGGAGACCTCTACGCCGGTATTGCCGATGCGGCGACGCCGGAAAAGGCCTGTCGGGTCTTTCGCTACGGCGGCGGCCAGACCTGGCACGACTGCGGGCGTCTGGGGGACGATCCCCAGGTTCTGTCGGTGTTTTCGATGCTCGTTCATCAGGGGCGGCTCTACGCCGGCAACGGCAATTGGGACTGGGATAAGGCGCGCTGGGATACGCCGGACTTTGCCCCGGGTAAAGTGCATGTCTACCAATATCAGGGCGGCAGCCAATGGCGTGACTTGGGCCAGGTGGGGGAGGGCTACCGGGTAATGAGTCTGGGCTCTTTTGGCGGCGATCTGTACGCCGGTATGGACCAGGGCCACGGCGGTGGCAAGGTCTACCGCTACGACCAGGATCGCTGGATCGACTGCGGTGCGCCGGACGGGCGCAACATTGAGAGCTTTTTGTCCAGCGGTGGTTTTTTATACGTGGCCACCCACGGCAATATTTACCGCTATGAAGGCGGCAGCCAATGGGCGTGCATCGGCCGCGGGCCTTTCGGTATTACCCAGATCCACTCCATGGCCGAGGTCGGCGGCCGGTTGTTGATTGGCACCTGGCCGCAGGGCTATGTATTGCGGCTGGAAGAATCGGGTGAGTGGACTAATATCGGTCGCCTGGGTCTTCCCGAGGGCTTGTTCGAGTGCAACGAGGTCATGGATCTGCGGGTCTACAACGGCAAATTATACGCCGCTTTGATTCCCAAAGCGCAGATCTGGCGCTATGAGGAGGACGGCCACTGGACGTTGTTGACCAGCCTGGCCAGTCGGCCCGATTGGCAGGTCGAAGATGCGGACAGTTGGTGCCGGGTGACCAGTCTCAATGCTTTTGCGGGGCGGTTGTGCGCTTCCACCGGCAGCTGTTATAGCCGCTCCGAACACCAGGATGTTGGCGATACCCTGGGGCGGGTACTGGCGGCCAGGACGGGCCAGGTGTGCAGCCACGAGCGCGATATTGGCGGTGGCTGGACGCATGTGGCGGCGGTGCGCCAGGGCCAGGAGACGCGCTTGTACGTCAATGGCGAACTATCGTCTTCCTGCCGGGCGCCGGGGCCGAGGAGTTTTGATCTGACCAATACCAGCCCGCTGGTTATTGGCTGCGGTGCCCAGACTTATTTCCGAGGGAGCATGGCCGATGTGCGTTTATACGGCGGTGCGCTGAATGAGGCGGCGATCCACCGATTGGGTAGTTAGCCGGATTGAAACCGTACCTTGAAGAATTGCGTATAAAGACATGAGTCCCAAAAACCAGCAAGTATTGGATATAGCCATCCTGCCCAACGGCTCGCTGTGCCTCGAATACGTTGAGGCGACAGCGTCTCTCGACAAGCCGTCCGCCCAGGCCCAGCGCGATATTTTCCAGTTTTACAATAACCAGCCGGAAAACTGGTTATTATTGCTCGGACTGGGCGATGGACAGCCCGATGCGTCTCCTGCAATCGACTATTGGCGGGATTTCGCGCGGCGCTTTGTGGTCCGTTTGAGCCGGATTCCGGATATAGAGGAACTCCGCAGTCAAGCTGTGGTGGAGCCATTGGCCGAAGACGACCTGGAGGCGTTGCTGGCGGCGGCCCCGTTGATGAACGGCGTCGAATATCTGCAGCGGGAATTGCTGCAGCAGCTGTGGGGGCAGTTGAACGAGACCTTCCAACGCCTCATTGATGGCTATGAGGGTAGCGTCGAAGATTTTTTCGCCACTTTCAGTCCCCAAACGCAGCTGCTGGGTCGCGTTTTTTTCCATCTGGTCGAAAATAGCCGAGGCGACGATCCCTTTGCCTTTCTCGCCACCTATTCAACCCGAGTCGATACCAAGGGGGCTTCCCGGCATCTGCCGCTCAAGCAGGCGCTGCGGGAATACGAGGACGACCGGGAGAAATTGCTGGAGTTGCTCTCCACGGTCCACACCGCCGCCCGCCAAAGTCCGCTGCTAGAAGAAATGCTCGACAGCGGCGAGCTTTTCCATCCACTCGCCTGGTCGAGCCGGGAGGCCTATGCCTTCCTCAAAGATATCCCGGTCTACGAAGATTCGGGTATCCTGTGTCGCATTCCCAATTGGTGGACGGCCAAAGCCGCACAGCCTCAGGTCGATATCAGTATCGGCGATACTCAACCCTCGCATGTGGGTATGGAAGCGATCCTCAGTGCCACGCCGCGGCTGTTTATCGGCGATACCGAGCTATCGGTTGAAGAGGCCCGCCGCTTGCTGAGCGAGTCGGAAGGGCTGGCCTGGCTTAAAAACCGGTGGGTCGCGGTTGATTCGGAGAAATTGACACAGGCTCTGGAGGCGTACGACAGGGCCCGTCAGATGATGGACCAGGAGGGCTTCACGCTACGGGACGCCCTGCAGCTGCAGCTGAACGCGGACGCCTTGCTCGATGCCGACGACGAGACCACGGCTGTGGAAATTTCCAACGGCCAATGGCTGGAGGAGGTTACCCGGCGGCTGCTCGATCCCAGCCTGGCCGATACGACCGCGCCGGCCGCTTTTTTTAAAGCCGGGCTGCGGGAATATCAGCAGCAGGGCCTGAATTGGCTGGGTTTGCTCGATTCGCTGCGCTTGGGGGCCTGCCTGGCCGATGATATGGGACTGGGCAAGACCGTCCAGATCCTGGCTTTTTTAAGTGCAATCCAGCAGCGCAAAGCAACCAGCTTGTTGGTCATTCCCGCTTCGTTAATTGCCAATTGGCAGGGGGAAATAGAGCGCTTCGCCCCGGATTTGGCGTGCTATGTGGCCCATCCGGAAGCACAGCAGGGTCAGCCCATCGAGGCCTTGGGCCAAGTGGCGCTGGAGTCTCTCGATCTGGTCATTACTACCTATACCCTGGTGCAGAAATACGAATGGCTGCAGGATGTTGCCTGGGATTATGTGATTTTGGACGAGGCCCAGGCCATTAAAAACCCCGCCACTAAGCAGACCCGGGCCATCAAGCGACTACAGGCGGGGAACCGAATCGCCATGACGGGGACCCCAGTGGAGAACCGTCTGGGGGATTTGTGGTCCCTCTTCGATTTTCTCAATCCCGGTCTGCTGGGCAATGGCCGCCAGTTCAAGGCTTTCTGCCGCACCCTCAAAGACGATAGTCAAGGGTACGCGCGTCTGCGCCGGGTGATCAGCCCGTATATTCTGCGCCGCCTTAAAACGGACAAGTCGGTGATTGCCGACCTGCCCGACAAGGTGGAAATGAAGACCTATGCGGCCCTGAGCAAAAAGCAAGTGGCCCTCTACGAAGGGTTGATGGCGGACATTGCCGCAAGCCTGGAGCAATCAGAAGGTATACAGCGCCGGGGTATCATTCTTTCATCGCTGATGAAGTTTAAACAATTGTGCAACCATCCGGATCAGTATCTGGGCACGGGGGCCTTTCGCGAGCACGACAGCGGCAAGTTCGCGCGGTTGCGCGAAATCGGCGAAACGGTGTTGGCCAAGCGCGAGAAGATGCTGGTCTTCACCCAGTTCAAGGAGATGACCCAACCGCTGCACGATCTGCTCGCCGATATCTTTGGCCGCGGTGGCTTGGTGCTACACGGCAGCGTGGCCGTTGGCAAGCGCAAAGGGCTTATCGAGCGCTTCCAGAATGACCGCGATTATATCCCCTTTATGGTGCTGTCTCTTAAGGCCGGTGGCGTCGGTTTGAATTTGACCCAGGCCAACCACGTCGTACACTTTGACCGCTGGTGGAACCCAGCGGTTGAAAATCAGGCGACCGACCGGGCTTTCCGTATTGGCCAACAGAAGAATGTCGTGGTCCACAAGTTTTTGACTAGGGGTACGATTGAGGAGCGGATAGACGCGATGCTGGTGGAAAAGTCGGACCTGTTCGACAAAGTGGTCGCCGGCAGCGGGGAAAATTGGCTCACCGAGATGGACAACGAAGAGCTGCTGGGGATGCTCCGTTTACAACTGTAAGAACAGCGGGCAAGGAGAGAAAAATGGGTTATTACGGTTTTCCCGAATACGTGCCGGTAGCGCAAAAGCGGGCCCAGGCGGCCAAAAAGCTGAAGGCTTTGCGCAAGAAAAACCCCGATATTGAGCCAGTGGTTATCGAGGGAAGGCTGCTTGCTGACACTTGGTGGGGGAAATCGTGGAACAAGAATCTGGAGCGCTATGCCGACTACAGCAACCGGATTGGTCGAGGGCGCAGCTATGCCCGGCACGGAGCTGTACTCGATCTCAAGATTGAAGCTGGTGAAATATGCGCTCTGGTCCAGGGCAGCCGCAGCAAGCCCTACCAGGTCGAAGTAGCGATTGAGGCCATCGACAAGGTTGCGCTGAAGCGTATCCGCAAAGCCGTCGGGGGGCAGTTGGAATCGCTGGCCGAGTTGTTGGCGGGGAAATTCCCCAAGCCGCTGCAGGATGTGTTCTTTGCCAGCGAGAAGGGGCTATTCCCCGTTCCCCATGAGATTCACTTTGACTGCTCGTGTCCCGATTGGGCCGACATGTGCAAACACGTCGCCGCGACGCTATATGGTGTCGGCGCACGTCTAGACGAAAAGCCGGAGCTGTTTTTTGAACTCCGACGCATTGAAATGGACGACTTAATCACCCAAGCCGTCGAGAGCACGACTCAGACCCTACTGCAAAAGGCCGAGCGCAAAAGTGACCGGGTCATGGACGAAGGAGACTTGGCCGACGTTTTTGGTATTGAGTTGGACGACGATATTGATTTGGGGCAGAGCCCGCCAAAGAGGCCGGCCGGCCGGGCCAAGACGGCAAAGAAAGCGGCCAAGAAAGCCAGCGCCAAGGAGCGGGGTGCCCGCAAGGCTGTGGCCAGAAAATCGGGCGTCCACAAGCCGGCAAAAAAGGCCGGCGGCAAGAAACAGGGCGCGGGTAAAACGGCGAGCGGGAAAGCGCTATCTGCAAAGTCGACCGGTAAAGCCGTCAGAGGCAAAAAGCGCTCGGTCAAAACGGCGACCCGATCCACCCGAACAACCGGTGTCCGTGGCAAGGCGGTTGCCCAGCCCGCCAAAGGCCGGGCAGTCTCTGTCAACGAGACGGGGACACTAGTCGATATCGTCGTGGCGGCCATTCCCAGACGGCGTAAGCGGATGAGTATCGCCGCTATTTGCGCCCTGGTCGAATTGAGCGGCCAGCAGGTGCGCAACGCCGTCGCCAGAGCGGTGGCCCAGGGCAGGCTCGAGAAGCGCGACCGGGGGATTTATGTCAAGGTTTGAGGGTCCGTCTCCCGACGTGTTCCGCGCAGGTATAGGCGTTGTACGTTTGATGAAATGTTGCGTCTGAACCTGGGTTTTTTCGTGCGGCTCACACCACTTCGGCCTGGTCCCAAATGGCCGGATCGTAGCTTATGCCCAGACCGGGGCCGGTAGGGGCGTCGATAAAGCCACCCGGGGCGATGGTGAAATGGGGTTGGTACCAGTTTTCGTAGGCAACCGGGCGGGCTGGGAATTCGAGGAACGGCCCGGTGTGCTGGACGGTTGCGGCAAAGTGCAGCAAGGTCGCCAGTTCCGGGTTGTGCTTGGGGCTGTGCGGGGTTACCCGTAGGCCGGCCTGTTGCGCCATGCGCGCTACTTGCAGGGCGCGGATAAGACCGCCGTTATACATCAGGTCGGGTTGCACCATATCGACGTGGCGCTGGCGGATCATCACCTTGAAATGACCCAAGTTGCAGTCCTGCTCGCCGCCGGCTACGTCCATGTCCAGGGCGTCGGCGACTTGTTTGGTCTCTTCGTACTGTTCAAAGGGGCAGGGTTCCTCCAGCCAGGCGTAATCGTACTCTTCCATAAGGCGGCCGATTTCAATGGCCCTGGTATGGTCGTAGGAACCGTTGGCGTCCATGTAGAGGGTGATTTCGGGCCCCCAGGTGGTGCGTGCCAATTCAATCAGGCGTTCCGTGCGCCCAGGCAGTGAATCGGCGTTGTTTTGCATGCGACCGCCGATTTTCATTTTTACGGCCTTGGCCCCGGTTTGCTCCAGGCGTTGACCGATCCAGGCGACTTCCTCTTCGGGTGTGGTATCGCGGCGCATACTCGATAGGTAGACGGGGATCTGGGTGCGCCACGGGCCGCCGACCAGTTGCGAGACGGATTGGCCCGCGACTTGACCTAGCAGGTCAAAGACGCTGGCTTCGGCGTAGGCGACGCAGTTCCAGAATGTGGTGCCCTGGTATTTGTAGTTATTGCGGAAGGTATAGACGTCCTTGACCAGCTGTTCCAGGTCGCGGGCGTCGCGGCCGATAAAGGCGGGGGCGACCAATTCCTTGAATAGGGGGTAGAGCACCTTGCAGCGGCTGTTGGTCATGGCCGCGCCCACGGCCCCGTCTTCGCTTTGGCAGCGCACCAAGAATGTGTCGCGGTAGCGCCACAGATCCATAGAGCGGATGACTATTTTGCTGCTGCTCGCCGCCTGCAGGTTGAGGAAGGGCTCAAAATAGTGTTGGTCGGAATAGATCGAATTCAGCATGGCTATTGGTCGTCGCCCTTCCCCCGGCGTTCTGCGCGCAGGTCGAGCAGTTGGTCGTTCGACGAGATTTTGCGCATGAACCGGGGATTCTTCGACGACATATCTATATGGTAGAGATCGCCGCCTTCGTCGACGGGCCGGCCGAGAATCTTCATTAAATTTTGCGCCAACCAGCGTTCTATCTTGAGGACCACCAATTTGCGTCGCAGCCGGCCCTGCTCGTCCCGGTTGAGGATAGTGGGCAGGGTATTCAAGGTGAGGATTTCATCGATGGCCGTATCGGCCATTTTCATGCGCCCTTCATCGCTGGCATAGAAATGCGTTACGGCGAAGATCAGCCGGCCCGGGTTGGCTTGTTTTAGGAACTGACAGGTTTTTACCAGGGTCGATCCGGTGCGCACCATATCGTCGAAGAGGACAATATCGTGCCCTTTTATATCCTCGAAGGTGGTTTCGCTGCCTTCGTGCAGGCGGATCTCAACTTCGCGCTCGCTGGAGCGCACTTTGTCGAGCAAGAGATATTTGGCTTTGGTAAGGCCCAGCTTGGAATGCATTTGGCGGACAAAATCCCGGGCGCCTTTATCCGGGGCGCACAGGGCCAGACCTTCCCCGTCGGGGGCAAATTCGACGATATTGGAATTGCGCAGATAGTCCAGATAAATCTCATAGGGCAGCAGGTGGTGGTATTGGCCGGCGAAAATATCTGAAAAGATCGATTGCACCGCGAAAGAGTGATTGTGGACCGTGACGACCCGGTCGACCCCGGCCAGGCGCAACATTTGCGCATAGAGTTTTACCGTAAAGGGCTGGCCGTCGAATTTTTTCAAGTCGGCCTGGTCCCGCTCCAACGACGTATCGCCGAGGTGGAGGTGTGGGCCCCGGTCCTGGGCGCTGTAGTAGAGATCGGGTTCTACCAGCACGACCTCGACGGCGCCGTTTTCTTTGGCCGCCCGGGCGATGAGCAGATTGTGCATGGCCAGGTTCTGCCTGCTCAAGATCCGGTTCGAGGTGCTAATAATGACCACGACCTTGCCGGCCAGGCCGCTGCCAATAGACGAAAAATCGAGTTCGTCGGAAATAAAGCGGGGGCAGAATTCCGAGTTGGCGTAGGTTTTTAGGCTGATTAGGTCGGCGATATCCTCGGTTTGCCCCATCGCAAAGGCGACATCTATGGCGAACGGATCATCGGACGCATTGCCTACTACGATCACATCGGTGGGTTCCATGGCCTGGGTCTTTCTGACAATTGGTGGAAGGGGATCTTGTTATAGATTATACCAGATTGACTTCAAGTTGTCCGGATGTTTCTGCTGTTTCTCCGGGGAAAATACCACTAAATATCCGGCCATCAGTGCTTCATATTGGTATTAGGGCTTTTTCTATACATTTTGCCAGTGAAGGGTTTGGGGGGCTTTTCACTGCCGCTTGTCCTGGGGCACTTGGGAGCGGTCCTGGGGGTGGTAGTCGATTGCCTGCCGGCCGTGGTCCAGGTCGTACATAGGCCAATCGCTGTCGGAAACGCCAAAGACCACTTCGCAGCGCACGTCGGGGTGTACCAGGGCGCGTTCAAAGACCCGTGCCGCATCGCCGTGGCTCAACTGGTGCGGGTGTTCGGGCAGGTCGCGGTCAATATTGAAATTGCCGATGCGCACCGATACCACCTCCAGGCCGTGGCGGTGAGCGTACATATAAGCCAGGCCTTCGCCGAATACTTTACTGATATCGTAGGTGCTATTGGGGCGCGGTTGCATGGCCATGGTGCGCTGCACGTCCTTGGGGTAGCTGCTCAATAGGCCCGCCCGGCTGGCAAAGACCACCCGGCGGACGTTGTTTTGCCGGGCTGCTTCAAAAATGTTGTAAGTGCCGGCGAAATTGGTGTGCAGCATATCGGGCCAGGCGACCTCGCCGCCGTAACTGCCCAGGTGGACGATGCCCTCCATATCGCGGGTGGCGTTGAGGACGGTGTCGAAATCGCCTACGTCCCCCACTTGGGCATCGGCCAGGTCGGGCATGGGCTGGCGGTCGAAGCCGCGCAGTTCAAAGCGATCCTGCCAGCGTTGTACCAGATTGCGGCCGACAGCTCCAGCCGCCCCGGTGATTAATACGCGCATAGCTGCTCCTCGGGCGTTGCTTGTTGGTTAGGTGCTGCTTAGTTTTCCCTGCGATTAGAGGCCGCTGCAAGCCGCCCCGGTCTCCGCCCGGCTGCGCCGGAAGACAGTCGTGGACTAGGCTTTTGCAGAGACGCTTAGCCTCAGGCAAACATAATGGATTAATCGAGAGGGGAAAATACCTATGGCCCGCAAATTAACGGCTGTCCTGGCCGGTTGCGGCGGTATGAGTCGCGCCTGGCTGGGCGCCGCCGCGGAAATGAACGATGTAGAAGTGATCGGCCTGGTCGATATTGTCGCGGCCAACGCCCAGCGACACGCCGCCGAATTTGCCCCCGATGCCGCCACGGGCACTGATCTGGGGGCCGTGCTCAAGGCGATCCGGCCGGATATGGTTTTTGATTGCACCGTCCCCGAAGCCCATACGCAGGTGGCCCTCACGGCCTTCAAGCACGGTTGCCACGTCTTGGGCGAAAAGCCGATGGCCGATTCTATGGCCAATGCCCGGCGGGCCCTAAAAGTCGCCGAACGGGCCGGTAAAATCTACGCCGTCATCCAGAATAGGCGCTATAACGCGGCGATCCGCCGATTGCGCCGGGTCTTGGCCCGGGGGGCCATTGGCCAGATCACCACTGTCGACTGCGATTTTTATATCGGCGCCCATTTTGGCGGTTTCCGCGATCGCATGGAACACGTGCTGTTGCTCGATATGGCCATCCATACCTTTGATGCCGCACGCCTGCTCAGCGGCGCCGATCCGGTGTCGGTCTATTGCCGCGAATGGAACCCGGCCGGATCGTGGTACGACCACGACGCCTCGGCCATTGCCCTATTTGAAATGACCGACGGCATTGTCTATACCTACCGCGGCAGTTGGTGTGCCGAGGGGCGCAATACCAGCTGGGAGAGCAATTGGCGCATCGTCGGTACCAAGGGCAGCGCCACCTGGGATGGGGGGGAGGAAATCGTTGTTGAACGGGCGCGCAACAAGACGGGCTTTTTCCGCCAGCAGGAAGAAGTCGCGGTGCCGCCTTTGGCCAAGCGCGACCGCATTGGTGGTCATGCGGGGATTATCCGGGAATTTGTCGATTGCGTCGGCAAGGGGGGCACCCCGGAGACGATTTGCACCGATAATATAAAGAGCCTGGCCATGGTCTTTGGCGCCATTGACAGCGCCGGCAAGAACCGGCCTGTGCCGGTCAAGTGGTAGCCCTGTAGCCGGTCAGGGGAGTGAGGGCAACGCAGCAATCTAATTTGCTGATCTTTAATTGCCATGATGAGTCCCAAGTGTCCGTTGACGTGCATTACTTGTATCATCAGCGGACACTTCTGTATCCATATAATTTACAAAAAAATCATAAATCCATTAAAAATTTGATAGATAGGATTTTGGCATTTGGTTTGCTCCCATCTGTGAATGGAGCGAATTCAAAAAAGGGGCTACGATGCTGATGAATTATCTATTTAGCGCCTGGCGGACGATGCGTAACAACGGCTCTACTCGCTGATCAATATTATTTGACTGACCTTCGGCATCGTCTGTGCGCTGCTCATCATGACATTTATCCGCGACGAATTAGGGTTAAATTCCGTAAAGACGAAAATTTAGTTTAAATGGGGATTAGATGCTAAAGAACGTAATCGTTACGGGGGTACGTAATCTCGCCAGGCATAAGGCCTATGCACTGTTAAATATTGTTGGGCTAACGATCGGCATTGCGGGCTGCCTGCTGGTCCTGCTATTCGTTCGGTTGGAAATTTCGCGGGGGGCCTCTTACCCGAAAGCGGATCGCATCTATCGCGTGATTTCATGGACGCTCAACAACGACAACGAGCGTCGATACAACCGGGGCGCTGACGGTCGCATCGGTCCGGCTTTGTTGGCAACATCTCCGGAGGTTGAAGAGGTCGTGCGTTCCCACATGCACTGGCCAGTGCGCGTGCGGTACGGGGATGTGATTTCCGGGAGCCATGCGGTCTCGGTCGTCGACCCTTCCTTTCTGGAAACATTCGCTGTGGAACTGATCTCCGGCGACCGTCACACGGCCCTGTCTACACCAAACGGGGTGGTTATCGCAGAACGGGCGGCCAGGACGATATTCGGTGATCAAGATCCGATGGGCCAAACCCTAACCGTGGATCATCAGGAACTACGCGGAGAATATACGGTGACGGGGGTTGCCAAAGACCCGGCCAAAACTGTTTACGCCCTCAATTTCAATCTGCTCACGAGCCATCGCACGCAAAACGAGCGGGTAACGACGGCGTGGAACGATGTGCTCATGGGTAAGGCCTTTCGTCCTGTCCAGACCTTTGTCTTGCTCCGGGAAGGCGTTGATGTCGAGCGCCTGTCTGCCCGGCTGGGCGCGCTAAACACGCACGTCAACGGGCGGGAATGGGCGGGCAAGTCCGGGTATGCCCTCCAGCCGTTGCAACGGATTCACCTGTACGGCCGTGAAGATTATCCCGGTATAGCGGCTTTCGGCAGCATTCAAACGGTGTATGTATTATCAGGCATCGCACTGTTCGTTCTGCTGATCGCCGTCGTCAATTTCGTCAACCTGACAACCGTGCGGTTCGCGCAAAGAACCAGGGAGGTCGGTATTCGGAAGGCCGTTGGGGCCGGGCGGCGACAATTGGTATCCCAGTTTTTGAGCGAGTCGATGCTGCTAACATTCGGGGCCAGTCTGCTGGCCGTGCTAACCGCCAGATTTGCGTTACCCGCTTTCAATAGCTACGTGGCAAGGAGAAATCTGACGCTTGATGGCGACTTGTCTCTATGGCTGACGTACGGAGTCCTAACCCTAGTTGTCGGAGTACTCGCCGGTCTCTATCCCGCGCTTGTGATGACACGGCTGCGACCGACGTACGCTCTATTCGGCGGAAAGACTCGGGGAGGAATCCCTTGGCTAAGGAAAATTCTTGTCCTCTTTCAATTCGCCCTCTCCGTGGCGTTGATTACCTCCACGTTGGTGCTACGTGATCAAGTCCATTATCTCCTATCCAAGGACACCGGCCTCGACCGAAGCCACGTCCTATGGGTTCCCATCATTTCCTCCAGTCCCGAGTTGAAGAGCCGGAGCGAGGAGGTCAAACGTGCCTTCGGACAGAACCCGCATGTGCTGGGGACTTCCCTTACTTCGATCCTTCCGGTATATGAGAGATCGGTGAAAGTGATTCCAGAAGGATGCGCCGAAGCCTGGACGATGCTGGATGTCACGGCGGATGAAGATTTTATCGACCTGATGGGCGTCGAACTAATTGCTGGTCGCAACTTCTCGCGCGATAGGCCGAGTGATTCGAGCGAGGCCTTTTTACTCAACGAAACCGCGGTCAGACAGCTAGGCTGGGAAGTCGGCGCTGCCGATCCCCAAAAAGAGGCTCTTGGCAAGTGGTTTCATTGGCCCGATCTAGATCGACAAGGTCATATCGTGGGGATTGTCAAAGATTTCCACATCGGGACATTGAAAGAGCGGACCAAGCCTGCGTTCCTCGCGATCAACCGGGGCAGGGAATTCAACCTGCTGGTCAAAATCCGGCCCGAGCGTGTTTCCGAAACGATGGATTTCCTCGATGAAACATGGCGGTCCTTTTCCCCCGACAAGCCGTTCCGATATCGATTTTTGGACGATGCCGTTGAATATCTTCACCGAGAAGAAATACGCATTAGCAACGTTGCGACGGGATTTGGCGTCCTCGCCATTGTGATCGCTTGCCTCGGCTTGTTCTCGATGGCCTCATTCACTGCGGAACAGCGAACAAAGGAAATGACCATTCGAAAAGTGGTTGGCGCCAGTGTCGGAAGCCTCTTTGCACTTTTGACCCGCGGATTTCTTCAGCCCGTACTTCTGGCCTGTCTAATGGGGTGGCCTATCGCCTATGTCTTGATGAATCGATGGTTATCAGACTATGCGCATCGAATTGACCTGGATATAGGGCCGTTCTTGATGGGAGGGGTCGGGGTCATGACCGCTGCACTGGTGACAGTCGGATACCGGACATTGAAAGCAGCAAGGGCCAATCCCGTCGACGCTTTGAGACACGACTAAAATCGCGAGCAGGATTAGTGGCCGGTGACGGCTCGCCGACATAACGCCCGTACCGTTGCATTTGTTCGTCGGTGAGAAATTCTACTGGCATCACGCGCTCCGAACTGCAATACATTATGCATTTGGCCCGTATCTCTAGATCAGATCGAGGGTTGTAACTGGACTTTTGCAAAACGCGGTTAGTATGCATTAATTGGTGCAAAATGTAGTCATTCCCCACCCCCTGTCTCGGATTGGATGCCATGCCTGCCATTATCGGCTTTCCCACGGTGGTTGAAGAAGCGGTTGACACTTGGGGTGGGGTGTTTGCCAACGCGCCTGAGCGGCGTCATTTTGGCGAATACCTGACGGGTTTGCTGGTGGCCCAACGCAAGAATGTCTCGTCGATTAACGCCGAATTTGTCGAGACGACGGATCAATCCTGTCTCAATCGTTGGCTGAATGAGGCCCCGTGGGATGCCCAGCAGTTGAATCGGCAGCGCCTGGCCTGGCTGCAAGGGCAACCGGCCACGCGCTATGCGACGAGGGGCGTTATTCCCATCGACAATACACTGATCACCCATACGGGTGAGTTGATTGAGGATGTGGGCTGGTTGTGGGATCATGCCGACCAGCGCTACGTCATTGCCCATGATTATCTCATCGCCAACTATGTGTGTCCATCGGGCCGATACTATCCGCTGGAGTTTCGCCGCTTCCGCAAGAAAGAAGCCGATCCCGAGGGGTTTAAAGATCATACGACCCTCTGTAAAGAGCTCATTGACTGGGTCGTAGCCGAGGCTATTCCGGGGTCGTTTACCTTCGACAGCTATTTTACCAACGCCGCGATTCTCAACCATATCCAGGGGTTGGAGCGGACCTATGTGGGCGACTTGAAAGCCAACCGAACCCTGTGGTGGAACGGCCACAAACTGGCGGTGAATCGCTTAGCCCGCCGTCTGTTAGCCCCCGACCGACGGCCGGTCGTTTCGGGGACTAAGCTGCAGTGGTATTTCACCAAAATCGTCTCGATCCCCGACGTGGATCATCCGGTCCGCCTGGTGATTCTGTGGGACCGAAAAAACGGCCGCCAGCCCGCCAAGATCCTGATCACCAATCGAATTCACTGGCACGTCAGCACCATCCTCAAAACCTATCGGCAACGTTGGACCGGCACCGAAACCTTTCACCGGGACGGCAAGCAGCATCTGGGTCTGGGTGACTGTCAACTGCGTACAGGCGAGGGCCTGACCAGGCACACATACCTCGTAATCGTAGTGCACAGTCTGCTCATGGCCCAGATGCACACCCGCCGTGCGAGTGCGTGGACGCAAGAACGGCTGACGACCATCGGCCAAGCCTGTCGAGCCGTTGCCAAAGAGGTCTTGGGCAAGACGCTGACCTGGGCCATTCAACAAGCAACGGATGCTAAATGGGAGATCGCAAAGATTATGGACCATCTTGCCCTCACCTGATTTTTGCAAAAGTCCAGTTGTAAATTAGAATGTGTAAAGTAGCCGAATAGAGATCGAAAAACTTAGTATCGATCCATGTGCGAATTCCTTAACCCTGCTTGCAGCGATTGCCCGCTATACACCACTAACTTGGTCTAACCATTGGACATATTCAGTCGGCCTGTCGCCACGCCGCGCCCAATCAAGCGGTGATTCTCCGTTCGCGTTTTTCGTGCACGGATCGGCGCCATGTTCAATGAGATACTGGGCAATATCCTGCCCACCAAACAGCGCGGCGTAGTGTAACGGGACTTCGCCACCTACCTCGCCTTCAATGTACATATTCTCGTTACTTGCATCTGTGAGTTTGTTTACGTCGGCCCCACAGTCAACCAAAAATTGCACCAGCGGCAATGTTTCTCTGGACGCCCGTTGCAAGGGCGTGTGGCCACAGGAAGGGATGCCACATTCCACGTCGGCACCTCCTGCAACCAGAATCTTCGCCATCTCTATATCTCGTCGAATAACTACACCGAAGAGCGGTGAACGTCCGGCATCGGCATACAGGCCGTTGGGATCAGCGCCGCGGTCAAGAAGCAATTGAGCCAGTTCATAGAGAGAAGGTTCAGCTTCGGGCCAATCGCAGGCGTGGAATGAGACGGAGCCCAGCGGGGTGTGTCGGGCCCGGCCTTTGGTTTCGAGATCCGTGAGTTGGTCGATATAGTCACCAGGTTGGCCTTGTCTATCGTCATTTTTGCGACAGGCGGTGATAAATGCGTGTAGAGGATCGGCGAGTAATTGTTCGGTCATAGGGGCCTCGTTAATAAATAGGGCATATCAAGCAAGGGGGCTTGGATCAACTATCTGGCAACTAAAAAGAAGGACGCAACCCTGTCAAAAAATAATTAGGGAAGATACGCTTCACTCCCGCGACTATAGAGGCACTCGATTCTCAAACAGGATAGCAAATTGATTCAGCGCGGCCTTCCAGTTTTGAATCGGCATGGCCCATTTCTTGGCGATATTCTGCACCGCCAGATAGATCAGTTTAGTCGCCGCATCGTCGTTGGGAAAAACTCGACGATGCTTGATAATCTTGCGCAGACAGCCATTGAGAGACTTTCTTAGACCAAACGACGGGATCGAAATCTATTCCCACAGAATTTATTTGACACCTTTAAGACTAAGAAGAAACTTGGCTTTTCCCACACTAAAAAAGGGTTTTAGGGAGGTCTTTTATGAAAAGAACCACAGTATTGCGAAGGTTGATTGAGAATGGAAAGACTATTGTCGCGCCTGGGGTCTTTGATGGTCTTTCGGCAAAGCTAGTCGAACGAGCCGGTTTTAAGGCGATTTACGCTAGCGGTGGAGCGATTGCGCGAGGTTCCGGTTACCCTGACTTGGGATTGCTATCTTTTTCTGAGATTACCGACCGACTGAGTCAAATTGTCGATGTGACGTCTGTGCCTATCATTGCCGATGCAGATACAGGGTTCGGAAATGCACTCAATGTACACCGGACTGTTCGGCACTTCGAGCGGCTGGGCATTGCGGCGCTCCACCTTGAGGACCAGACCTTTCCTAAACGCTGTGGGCACTTAGATGATAAATCGTTGGTCACAACCAGCGAAATGACCCAAAAGATCCGCGTTGCTCGCAATAGTCTTAGCGATGCCGATTTTGTGATTATAGCGCGCACCGACGGTATTGCGGTCGAAGGCTTCGACGCGACACTCGAACGAGCCGAAGCCTACCTCGAAGCTGGGGCCGATATGATCTTTGTAGAAGCACCGCGCAGTGTCGAGGAGATAGAAAAGATTGCCCATCGCATTTCAGGCCCGAAACTGATCAATATGTTCCACGGTGGAAAGACCCCATTGGTCCCTCTCACTGCTCTGCAAGATATGGGCTACAGCCTCGTCATTATTCCCTCGGACCTGCAGCGCGCGGCCATTGGGGCGATAGAACGCACACTTAATGCTATTAAAAAAGATGGCGATAGTTCAGCCGTTAGGAAATCTCTCGCGACCTTCGACGAGCGGGAACGCATTGTTGAGACGGCTAAATTTCTGGCCCTCAACAAAAAATAGGATGCCGTTAGGCAAACGATCTCCCGAAAGTGAATCGCTCCGAATTGCCGAAGTCTCCGTTTATTAAGTCCAGTCAGATACATGAGATTACTTGGTGCGTGAAATTTCGCTGGAGAACTGGGGTATCCTGGGTGGTCAGACAGGGTGCAACGTCGAGCTCGGATTCAAAGTTGATGTGTAAGTCTAGATGGACTCAACGCTACGTGGCAGCCATCGCGACAATCTCAATAAGGGTATTCAGGGTATTATGAACATTTGTGCGTAAATGTACGTTAGCGCTGTCTACAGCTGGACCAAGCGCGGGTCCAGCACGTATTCCCCGTAGAGAATGACATTGCTCCAGGTAATTGGGCGGGCTGTTGACCCTATGTATGGAGTTGCCCTGGTTCCGAAGACGCTTTTGAATACGAGATCCGCGAAGGACATAGCCCCTTTCGGGGGTCAAAATGAACATCCGCCCCGCCCCGCACGAGTTGGTCCACAACCTGCGGCGTAGGTGCTTTACCCAGGGGAATGGACCAATAAAAGACCGAACCTACGAAACCAGGACTAATCCAGTCTACTCGTTTTCCTCTGACTGACTCATGGTCCCTTGGAAAAGGTGTTTATAGGAGACGGGCACGATGAATTTTGTCAGCTGCTCAACCGCATTTGCATACTGTCGAATTTCGAACTGAGACCCAGGATGCTTTCGAAGATGGATAAAATTCACGATCGCTTGTAAAGAAACCGTCCAATAGAACTCCGTGTAAATATTCAGAGGAAGAACGCCTCGTGCCTGTTCCTTCGCCACACCACGTTCAACCAGCGTGCGATATAATTCCAAGGCCGCTTGGCTATGCTCTTCGTATCGTCGGTGTAAATTCCCTTCGGAATCATCGACGGGTGCATCCATAGATGCTTGCTTGTTATCCTCTGACTGCTTTCTAAAGGGTGACGGGGTATAATAGTCAAAGTCAGAGGCATCCACATAGCGGAGACTAATTTCATTCCAGGCGTGGTCCGCTGTAGGTGACTCAGAATATGAAATCCCCACAACATGCTTATACCACTGGCGTGCGACGAATTCTGGCACCTTACAGTGAAATTGGATTTGCACATGTCTAAACGGACTCCAGTGCTTGTGCACCGCTAAGTAACGGATAAGTCGTTCGTCGGCTGGAGATAGTTTCGATTTTCTCTTGCCGAATGATACACGAGCCGAGTTTACGACCGTAAGGTCAGACCCAAGAGCATCTACCAGTTCAACAAAGCCATGATCGAGGACCTTTAGGGCCCGGTCTTCTGCTTCTATAGTGTCCAATTCTCTCTCCTATGGGGGATGTCCAGTTTGCTATTTCTTTATGGCCGCTTGCTCAGGCAACGCCAAACCGACAGCTATCGAGGCGAACCCCTTGGAGGACGAGGCCGAGCAATTCGCTCTCCAAGTAGTCCAATATATCATTCAAGGAAATGCCTCGGCGTTTCAGGAAGCCCTATCTGATACCCTCTATTTCCTTGAGCCTTGGGAGCCGCCTATCCTAACGAGTGAGCTTTCGATAGTCGAGGAATTTGAGAATTTTGACTACTCCGACTATACGATCTAAGACTACCATGGGTTAAACACGACTTGGGATCAAGCTGGGCATCTGAGATGCACTCCTTGGGAGTCGCCAAGGCTCATCTCACTCTACCGAAAACTATCTTCTTATGCTTGACCCTGCCTCGAGGATACCACTTCATGCGGTCATAGAGTCCTGTTTTCGAGTTTTGCTTAACGAAGACATGGGACCGTCCTATTCCTCCTCTGGCAGCATTTCCACCCAAGCGGCGGGAGTCCGAATACGTATTGTGGTTTCTGCGTGTGCAATCGATGATCAAGTAGACGTCTGTACCGTCGAACGAACACACATGCTCTTGTACAATCATGGCATGCGTATGAGTCGGGGCTGTCAGTTCAGCATTCCTTGTCGGCGTGTAGTCAGGAGGAAGGTACACCATGATGTCGCCAGGCCGAACATCATCATGCTCGACATGGTTCCAGAACTCGAAAGCCCCAGCTCGTGACGCCTCGAAGAGGGCGACCATATTGAACGGACAGGGGATGTTGTCTACGGAGGGAGGGACGTCCTCCTTCATCATGTCCATTCGCAATCTAAGTTCCTGACGAGCTTCTGGCGAGGTGATGCCGAGCAGATAGTCGATATACCCGTAGCAGTTCATCACTAGAACCGGAGTTTCGTCATCGTATCTAACGACGTTGTCGTGACCATATACAGAGCGTAACAAGCCATCTTGGATCTGTCGAACGCTCAATTGGGCGGCAAGACAGAAATCGGATTCTGTAGGTCTCCTCAAGGGGAAACTTCTATCCTCTGTACGAAGTTCGCACTTCAAAGTCTCAGTCTGTTGCATAGCCACTACACGTCTGGCCCCAGCCAAAATATCTTCCGCCGTTCGAAATGGAAGTCATTGTTCGGAACGATGAACTCTAAGCGATCACAGAGAAAGGAACCAGTTGGTGCGGTTTCTTGAAGTTCCTCGCAGATTCTCAGGCTCTGCTCAATCGTGACAAACTCTGCAATTGTCAAGTGCGGAGGAATGCGTCTCCGGCTGTACTCTTCCTTGTTGAAGGCGCTTGACGTATGGAGTCGCGCTTTTAGTTCGTTGACAGGTTCCTCCGGGCGGATTGGATAAGCGACCCCCGGGTGTTTCTGAGAGGCTTGTGGTCTGTCGAAATGCAGCTGAAAAGGTTCTATGGTTTTCAGGATTTCCTGGATTCCCACCTCGAGTTCCGGTGTCATCTCCCGTCCTAGGGGATCGGAGAGAGAAATGTGGACGGGGCAGGTTGCGTGTGATTTAGGATCGAACTTCTCGCGCAAGGGATCAATAAGCTCGGCGACAGCAGCAGCAGGCATTATAAGTATCAAACCGAATCGATAGTCGAGTTGCCAGGACTCCCAGCCTTGGGTGTTGTCAGCGTATTGATTCATGAGGTTCGGGTTTCTCAACGCCAGTTTCGCGTAACGTTCTTAAGTGGCCGAACTGGCCCAGCCACAACTCATCCTTACCGCTGTGCCGCCCGGCCAGCGAGTCTGTAAATTAGTCTGTGTATCTGGCAATCAGTCCGTATTTTAAGCATTCCAATCGAAAGGATTCTGCTGATGGCCAGCCGTAAAGAGTTGCTGGATGAATTACTCAAAGACGTGAAAACCCAGGACGACTTGCTGGGCAAGAATGGGTTAGTCAAAGACCTAACTAAAGTCCTTTTGGAGCGCGCTCTGGAAGCAGAGCTGACCGAGCATTTAGGCTACGACAAGCATGCGTCCCAAGGGCGGGGCTCGGGCAATTCGCGCAACGGCACCTCGCCCAAAACCCTCAAGACGGGTCAGGGCGATGTGCCCCTGGCCATTCCTCGCGATCGGCAGGGCGATTTCGAGCCCCAGTTGGTGCCCAAAGGCCAACGCCGCACCGGGGTGTTAGACGAGAAAATCATCTCGCTCTACGCCCGGGGCTTGACCGTTTCCGAGATCCAGGGCCACCTGGAAGAGCTCTACGGCACCGAGGTGTCCAAGGGCCTCATCTCCAACGTGACCAACGCGGTGTGGGACGAAGTGACGGCCTGGCAATCTCGGCCGTTGGATCCGGTCTATCCCATCGTCTATTTCGATGCCCTGCAGGTCAAAATCCGCGCCGACGGGAGCGTGGCCAATCAAGCGGTCTACCTGGCCCTGGGCGTCAATATGGAGGGCGAAAAAGAGCTCTTAGGCCTATGGATGGCCCAAAATGAGGGGGCCAAATTCTGGCTGGGCGTGCTCAACGAGCTGAAAAACCGCGGCGTCGAAGACCTCTTTATCGCCTGCATCGATGGCCTGTCGGGCTTTCCCGAGGCGGTGGAAGCGGCTTTCCCCCAGACCCAAGTCCAATTGTGCATCGTCCATATGGTACGTAATTCCTTGCGCTATGTGCCTTGGAAACAACGCAAAGCCGTGGCCGCCGATCTCAAGAAAATCTACCAGGCCGCCACCCTCAAAGAAGCCGAAGCGCAGCTGGAGACCTTTGCCCAAACCTGGGATGCAGACTATCCCACCATCAGCAAAGCCTGGCGCACCCACTGGGCCCATCTGACGCCCTTTTTTGCTTTTCCCAAAGACATCCGTCGAGTCATCTACACCACCAATGCCATCGAGTCGCTCAACAGCACCCTGCGAAAGATCATCAAAACTCGACGCCTCTTTCCCTCCGAGGAAGCCGCCACCAAGTTGCTCTATCTGGCCTTACAAAACATCGCTAAAAAATGGACCAAACCCATCCGAGAGTGGCGAAAAGCCCTCAATCAATTTGCTATCTATTTTGAAGGACGAGTACCTACCCGATAAAACCAGATACACAAAAGAATTGACAGACTCCGGCCAGCCACTACTCCTTCCCAATGTCCGCACGTTAGGGCCAGTTGGGAAGGAGGCCGCCCGCAGGGCGGCCACTGTGTATTAGCGAAGGTGTACCCGAGGCTACCCGCACCGCGTTCCACTACCCTCACAATGCTGTCATGTCGAGGCCCTAAATAGATGACGAATGGGCTCGTCAGACCACAGCTGCACCTCAACGAACCGCTCCACAGGTGCCCCCCAGTAGTTGTCGTCTTCAACTCGAGGCATTCCGTACTCCCCGATCACGGCCTCAAGTTCATCGATGAGGTACACGCGATCGTGATACGGCCTCGTCTCCTGGCGCGGGATTCCGAAATCCACCCCGAAACCCATGGCCTCGAAACTGTCAGAATAGGTGAAGCTAGTGACGGATAACGGGAGGTCGTCCAGAGCAACCACGACTTCCTTGGTGTCGGGAGCAAGCTGCTTGAACCACTTGCATCTACCCAGGACAAAGTAGTGTGGAGCGCTCCGCTCGGGCCGTCCGCCCCGGGCGACGAAGAGTCTTCGGAGCCGTTCCTCCGTCAGCCGTCGCATTTCAATATACTTGCGGCCGAACGGCCGCTTGTGACCACGGACTCGTCGGAGTTCCTGAAGCCCCTGCCGCACTCCCTCAAGGTCCGTCTCTGCGAGGTCTGACAGGTTCAGAAACGGATGTCTGTCGGGCAGGTGATAGTGCGTTACGAATTCTGGAATCTTCAATCGCGACATCTCCGACTACCGCTAGGACCCCTACCGTCCGATACGTTCCTGGCTCTTTTGCATAACGGTCTCGCGGTGCACGAACCTGCGAAGCAGGTTGGGTAGAAGCCCGTCAGGGCTGAGCCGTGCACCGACGTGTTATGCGTTGAGCGTTATAACCGGGAGGAAAGGGCAACCACCACATTCGCCTATTTGTTAAGTTGGGCTTCCCATTCCTCTCGTAAAAGGCCGTATATGATCTGATCCACACGCTGTCCGTTCCCCGCCACCTCGTGTTGCCGTAACAGGCCTTCCCGTTTCATGCCCAACTTCTCCATTACACGCCACGACGGGCGGTTCTCAGCCCTCGTAAAGGCGGTTAATTTGACCAGATCATAGGCCGGGAAGGCATAATCAATGACCGCCCGACAGGCCTCTGGCACAAACCCTTGCCCCCAATAGGGGCGAGCCAGATAATAGCTCAGATCAGCTACGCCAGGGCGTTTTTCACCCAGAGCCCCGTTTCCAATCTCCAGATCAACATGCCCTATTACAACCCCCTCCAGAACGAGGGCAATAAAGGGCGCTTGATCCCATGACAGATTAAGGACCCCGCGCAGACTACGTTCGGCATCATGCCGACTGTAAGGATAAGGCACATCTATCAATTCACTAAAGATTTCGTCATTGTGATATCGATGGAAATCATCTAGGTCGTCCAATTCAAAGGGACGTAGCGAGAGCCGATCGGTTTGAAGCGTAATTGGTCCAATGGGCATGTCTCTTGCTTGCCTTTCTTCAAGATAGGTTAATCCTTCTTGAATATCACGGCTGCGTCTATGATTTGCTAGATCGCACTAGAAGTTCTGGCTCTGTCCCATTATGCTTTCTTCATTTACACAAAAACTGCCTTACGCATAACGGTTCAGGCTTTACGACGTGGGCCTGATCCCGTATAGGGATTGGCGCGATGGTTGCCGAAGGCAAGCAGCGTGACAAAAGGCCCATGTGGGCGAAGCCCCAAGGCGCGAATGCGCCGAAGCGTAAATGGATGTTAAACGACGTGGAAAGACTTTTAGTTCGAGAATCTAATTACCATACATTAGAACTCGGGTCCTCACTGATAATCCATGCTCTTGCTTCTGTAGATTCAATTTGTTTTAAAATGTGCCGACTTCCCATGAAATTGCGCCATTCTGCATCAGGAAGAAGTCCCATCTCTTGAAGGATTTCACGGACCGTCTGACACATAGCTTCCATTATTTTGCCACGCGTTGCATGGTCGGATGCGGCTTCGAGGTCTCGGAGAGCGGGATCAATTTTATCAGTCCATTTTGATAGGCGCTGAAATTGCCAATACTTCCATTTCCAGAAGATGGGAAACTGCTTATTGAACAGGCAAAAAAGCGTTATAATCTCCGAAACAAATTCACCTTGGCCAATGAGTAAGCCCACTCCGTCGCCTCGTTTGGCCAAGCGTCGGCAAGAATTGTAGTCGGCATTATGCCAAATATCCCACAAGGCTCCCGCTATTTTCCACTTCCATATATCTGAAGGATAGTAGGCATTTTGAAATGCTGTCATTCGTTGTTTTAATGATCCCGATGGGTCGTATAATACAAAACCAGATGCCGCAAAGAAAAGGCCATTTTCATTAGTGGACCCCCATTCTGGAATAGTCTCTGGTGGATGGGTTAATCCACATGTATCTCGATAGGCGGCGTCAATCGTATTTACGTTTACCGTCTTAGGGTGTAGCTGATTTATATCGATTCCTAAGAACTCGTCGGGGAGTGCCGCTACAAGCGCTTGTGCAATAGCAGAGCCATGCTCAGAAAGATCTTTCTCTGGTAGCAACAACCGGCATTTACTTGGACCCCAATCGTGATCCCGTGATAATTCGTCATCAACGCCGATAACATCTGATCCACTACCTATGACCCCTGCACTGAGGCGAGGAAGAACGTCTGGAAAGCGTTCTTGCAAGACAGGTAGGAAAATGTCATCAAATAAAGCCTTACAGAATTGGTGTCCCTGCATTTCTGGACCTACTACCTTCCTGAGTATTAAAATTCATGTCGTTTAACGTGGTGTGGGTTAATGAACCCGCGTAGCGGGTTGGCGTAGCCCAAGCGGCGAATGCCGCGCCGCATTAACCCGCTGTTACAGGACGTGATCCTTATCCTGTCCAGAGTAAAAACGTCATCCGTTAGTTGATAGCTTTAGATATTGCATCCGCTTCGTCCATAAAATGGCGCATGAAATCTATGGCAATCTCACAATTCTCTACTTCTTGCTCATTTTTTGGTTCAAAACCACTGGAAGGCGCTGGCCAAATGGCGGCGCATACGAGCGGGAGTAGGTGCACCTCTTTGTCGGTCATCTCCGGTGCCAATCGGCGATATTGGGTAATCCAATGGACTATTTCTCTCTCTTTTGGAACGACGGTATCTTGCCATTTAAAGTCTTCGTAATAATCTATTGAGCTACTCCAACCCAAGGCGATATTCATCGCATGAGCTACATCCAGTATTCGAGGAGCGAGCCGCGCTGTGTCCCAGTCGACCACACCGACTAATGCGTGATTCTTAAAACGGCTGTTGAATTGACAGAAGTCCCCGTGAATCGGCACATGGGGCAACGCAAACCATTCGGCAGCGGACAAACGCTCCTTGGCCTTTTGTAGTATCGTGTCTAACTCGCGTAGATGCCCGGCCACTCGTCTTTTACTAGCTGTAGAAAGGAGAAGGCTGGGTAATCTCATTGTCGCATCATTTATAAAGCTCTCGGAAAAACCGAACGATGGATCGCTTTTCCACTGACTTCCAGTTAGAGGGAAATCTGTTGTCACCCGATGGAACTCGCCTAATGCTGTAGCGCATGCATCTCGTTGCTCTTGTCCTTGGGCCGGGTCATAGGCTTCCCCAACATAATCGTATAAACTGATTTTCCGCCCTCCCCATTGTACTGACTTTTCACCATCGATAGCGGTCAATAACTTGGGAACCGGAAACCCTCGTTCGAGTAGGTGGGCTTGCAGGCCAAGATTGAATTGTTCTGCCTCGGACGAACCATCTGGCCACTCTTTCAGGAAATAACGCGATTCATTGATGTGAAATCGCATGACGATTCTTTCCCCCACACGACAATTCTCTCACAGGAAGAGGGTATTCCTTGTAAATCATAGCGGTCTGGCAGTTCCCTCAGCAGATCTTGTTCGAAGTCGCTCAGCTGTGTCTTGTATTCCTGGGGCACTCTATATCCTCGTCAATTTTCTTACGAAGTGAACTTAAGCAAGAAGAAATTCCAGATGCTTGTTTATCATGTTCCTGTAACTGATTATTAGCGACACAAAAGTTCGTCATTGAAGTCCGCTCTGGCTTCGATGACGAACTTAAAGGTGCGTCTTTCCGTTCACAGTCACAAGTAAAAAGCCCGTTGATTCCACCCCTTAGAATACCTCTCCAAGCGCATATTTAAGGATTGGTTTAGAGGCACCCATAAGCCGGAAAAATGGTTTTAAATAACAGGGGTTTACGAGATTGAATTGGGAGAGGTTTTAAAAACACCCCTTTTGGCGGCGTAGTGCTCTAGGGTAGACTCAAGGCCACCAGTTCGGCCGGACCGCCGCGCCCGCCGATGGGCACCACGATAAAGACCCTCCCGCCGGTGCGGTAGGCCATGGGGCCGCCGTTGGCGTGGGCCGGCAGTTCGGCTTGGGCGGTCTGGGCGCCGGTATTGAGATTGAAGGCGCGCAATAACGGTTGTTCGCGACCGCCGCCACCTCCCAGCGAGCCGGGGGCTTGGGAGGCGGTTATCAGCAACTCGGGCGTGGTCAGGGCAAAGGTGCGGGTGGCCCACCCCAGATCGGGCAGGTCCAAGTGGCGCAGGGCCGGATGGTCGGCCGGGCCGCGTCCCACCGGTTTCATCCAGGCGTGTTCGCCGCTGTGCATATCGATGGCGGTGATGCGACCGTAAGGGGGCTTGGTCAGGGGCAGGTCCCCCAGGCTGGCGGCGTTGCCGTCGTCGCCCCAGGCCCGATAGCGCGAGGAGGCTCCGGCCCGGGTGGTCGGCTGCAGCCAGACCACAGAAGGCAAGGTATGCGAGGGGATATAGAGCATGCCTTTGTCGGGGTGCGCTGTGGCTCCAGCCCAATCGGCGCCGCCCAAAAAACCCGGCATGACGATGGTGCCGCATTGACTGGGGGGCGTATACAGCGGGCCGTGCTCAAAGGATGTCAATACGTTCAGGGCCCGCTGCCGCAGTTGCGGGGTGAAATCGATTAGGTCGTCGACGGTAATGCCCTGCAGGTCAAAAGGGGCTGGTTTGGTGGGGAAGGGTTGGGTCGGGGCGCTGCGCTCGCCCAATTCCTCCGACTGCGGCACGGGGCGTTCTTCAATGGGCCAGAGCGGTTGGCCGCTGACGCGGTCGAAGACATAGCAGAAGGCCTGCTTGGTGACCAGGGCCACAGCTTGCACCGGCTTTCCTTCGACCTCAATATTCAACAAAATTGGCGGGGCCGGCGGGTCGTAATCCCACAGGCCGTGGTGTACTAGCTGGAAATGCCAGACCCGGCGGCCGGTCGCCGCTTCAAGGCACACCAGGCTTTCGCTAAAGAGATTGGCGCCGGGGCGTTCGCCGCCGTAAAAGTCGTGGCTGACGGTGCTGACGGGCAAATAGACCAGGCCCAATTCGGGGTCGGCGCTCATGGCGGCCCAGACATTGGCGGCCCCGTAGGTCTGCCAGGCGTCGTTTTCCCAGGTTTCGTTGCCGAATTGGCCCGCCTGGGGAATGGTCTGGAAGGTCCATACCTGGCGGCCGCTGCGGGCATCGAAACCGCGCACGTCTCCCGGGTTGGTGTATTGGGGCGGCGTGCGGCCGCGCCAGTCTACCATGGACGAGCCGATAACGACGATATCGCGGCAGACGATGGGCGGCGAGGAGACGCCGTAATTAGCGCGGTTTACCGGCCGTCTGAGGCCTTTGGCCAAGTCGACGAAACCGCCCTGGCCAAAGGCGGGGTCGGGTTGGCCGGTGGCCACATCGACCGAGTAGAGCCGGTCGCTGGCGGTGCCGAAAAACAGCCTTTCGAGGCGACCGTCGGTCCAATAGGCAATGCCCCGCATATTGCCGACAAAAGTCCCGCCCTGGCGCCACGATTCGGGATCAAAGGTCCACAATTCCCGGCCCGTGGCCGCGTCGACGGCGCAGAGGATATTGAGCGGCGAGCCGTAGTAGAGGACGCCGTTTACCACCAGCGGTGTGCCACGGTTGGCGTCGCGCTGTCTACTGCGCGTCAGATCGGGGGGGCGATAGCGCCAGACCTCTTGCAGTTGGGCGAAATTTTCGGCCCCGAGCTCGGGTAGTGGTGCATATCGGGTACTAGCTGCATCGGCCCCGTAATAGCGCCAGTCGACCTCGGCGGCGGGTTGGGCTGCCGAGCAGCTTTGGAGCCAGGCCCCGCACAATACCAGGCCCAATAGAACGGGCCGGCTCCACCGCACCTGGCATTTGCCTGCATCTTCGACTTTGCCTATCATCTACCCCCGTTTTGCCGTCCGTTGTTGGCCCTCTAACACCTGTCGTCCATCTGACCACTGACCATTAGCGAGTTGCCCATGTACCCCGTCGACGAAATCGCCGCTTTCGACCGCAGCGCCCAAACGGCCGCCTTAACCGTGGCCCGTCGCGTCCAGGAAGAGGGGCTGGCCGCCGGCCATATTATTGGCCAGGTGCGGGTCCACCGCGTTCTTATGCCCTGGACCGGCACCAAGCGCTGGGACGGCTCGGCCGAGACCTTCACCTTGGCCGAATTCGAGACCGATCAGGGCCTGGTGGGCATAAGCGAAGGGGCCAATTCCAACGCGGTGGAATTGGCCGAGAAAGTGGTGGGGAAAAATCCCTTTGACCCCTCCATCCGCGCCGATATGGGGCTGGCCTATTGGGATTTGGCCGGAAAAATCGCCGGGCAGCCGTTGGGCCGCTACTTGCATGGTTTATGCGGGGTGCAGGCGCCGTTGGCCCAGCGCATACCGCTGTCGGCCTATACGTGGTACCGCTTCCCCGATCTGGACGGGCTGCACGAAGTCACCTACGAATACTATCCCGATCACGTCCTCTTCCTCATCGACCAGCACGGCTTCCAGAGTATAAAATTGTCGATGTGCGATTTTGAACCGCAGCGCTATGTCGAATTGGTGCATCGCATTCGCGCCGCGGTAGGGCCCGACATCGATTTGCGCGTCGACCCCCACGCCTCCTGGGGCGAAGCCCAGGCCCTGCGCTTTATGAAGGAGGTAGAGGATTGTCATCTGGAGTGGATCGAGGAACCGGTGGGCGGCTATTTCGACCATATTTTCCGCGCCGGCCATCGCCTGCGGCAACATAGCTCGGTGCCAATTTCCTCCCACGCCTGGTTGCCGCCCCTGTGTCGGGACGCCGCCCCGGATCGGGGCCGCTATGGCGATGCGGCCCTGCACGCCCCGCTCAACAGTCAATTTTTGCGGTGCTACCAACCGGCCGATATTTCCGCGCCCGATGCCTATGAGGGGCCCCTGGCCCTCAAGCGCTATTACGATACGGCCCGTTTTATGGGACTGGGCCTGGGCATGCACAGCGCCTATGAATTGGGTCCGGCCACGGCGGTGCGGCTGCATATTGCCGCCTTCGCTTTCCCCTATGAAAGTCCCTACCACATCGCCTGGGGCAACCAACCGGCGCCCTTTTCGCTGCACGCCCTCGACGCCCATTACAATCAGTGGGCAGACGATATTATCGAGGGCGGCAAAATGGCCTACGACCAGGGGTTCCTAGCGGTACCTACCGGTCCGGGGTTGGGCGTGACCTTGGACCCGGAACGCCTTCAGCGCTACGCTTTTACAGACGAGAAATATCAGGCCCACCAGCGCCATATAAGAAATATCCGCGCCACCCATCTCGATGTGCTGGGATGGAAACGGGGCCGCGACGGGTGGCCCCGCTACCGGCAGGTGTAGGGATATCAGAAGAATCCATTAGGCGCTAACTCCCGATGGATTCTTCTGGCACGTCGATGGATCAGGCGGCTTTTACCTGGTCGCCGTCAAAGCGCTCCAGACCGCGTTCGTAGACATTGTAGTGCTCGCCTTCTTTTTCCTCTGGATCGACGTATTTGAGCCACATCGCCTGTTCGGGTTTTTCGCCCGATAGGCGGCGGCGGCTTTGCTTGAGGTCGCTGACCTGGTGGTGCCAGCGCACCTCGCCTTCCTGCAACAGGATATACTGTCCGGCGTAGCGGTCGGTGAATTCGGCTTGATTATCGCGGTAGTACAGGCCCTGTTCGCAGGTGGTGCGCTGCCAGCTGTGGACTATTTCCATGGGGTCGGTCAAATTGGCGTAGAATTCGGCCACCGGCGCCTCGACTTCCGAGTGGAAATCGATCTGCTGCAGATCGACCGTGCCAAAGCCACCTTCGGCGGCGGCTTTGAGCGAATTGCGGTCGCGGTGGAAGGGGGGCACCAGCCAGTCGCTTTGCGGGTCGTGGCCCATCAGATGGGCGGCGCAGGCGTCGGTGGCAATGGTGTGGTCGCCGGCCACCAGGGTATTGGCTATCCGCGCCGGTCCTTGGTCGAGACCGTTGCCCCACTCCTGTCCGGCCTGACCGACCAGACCGTCGATAATATTGAGCGCCGGATCGAAGACGCGGCCCAGGTCAGACAGCATATAGGGCATGCGCACCAGATGGTGAAAGTAGGTCCGCGTATGACCCCGAGGCTCGCCCGGCATCAGGCCGAAGAGGTTTTTCAAGCTCAGGGTAATGCCCATAAAGGCGTGGTTTTTCATCTTGCCGACAGAAATGAATTCGTCGGTTTCCACCGCCGCGGTGGGCAATACGTAATGGCTGAACATCTGGCCGCCGCCCGGTACTGGGTAGGCCTTGGTCGGGGTTTGGCTGCCGACGACGTATTCGACGTCGAATTCCCGCAGTACGGGCAATGCCGTGGCGGTCTCCAGGGGGTCGGTGTCCTGGTACATATCGTAGAAGCTGACGTCGGTGCAGACCAGGTGGGCCGTAGTCCGCTCGCGCAGCAGGCGCAGGGTGGCGCGGACGACTTTTTCGCAGACCAATTGCTGCAGCTGGCCCTCGTGTTTAACCCAGCGGTCGATGGGTTTGTCCTGGTTGATTTTGATGCCGATGCTCTTGGCCCGGGTCAGGCGATCCCAGGTTTGGGTCAGGGGCTCGGTGGCTCGCACCAGGGCCTGGTATACTTCTTCGTCGCTGGCTCTATAGTCGCAGCCAACGGCGCGGACCTGGTAGTCGGATGATTGGGGCATAAGTTAGGTCGCTCCTGGTTTTCGGGGTTTTATTTTTGTCTGCAAAAGTTACGGTTTGCTTGGCCGCACCTTGGGTGGGCCGGCTTCCAGTCGGGCAGTAAACTCGGGGCCTGCGGCCCCTCAGACATCACTGCCCGACTTCCAGCCAACCCACCCAAGGTGCTCGATGAGCGGTATTCCTTTTTGATTTGCAGGACGCAATAAGCCGTCTAAATCAATGCGCCACGGATCCGTCGGCGTGGAAATAACCGTTGATGGGCACTTGTTTCTGGGGGTACTTGTCCAGCACGTCTTCGCGGATTTCAAGGCCAATACCCGGTCTGTCCGATAGTAGGCGGTAGCCTCCTTCTATGGGCATTTGCTCGTCGACAATTTCGCCCAAAGGGTCGGGTGGCAGATTCTCTTCCATCACCACGTAATTGGGTATGGCGGCGGCCCAATGGGCAAAGGCGGCGTTGTTGACCGGACTGCCCATTAAATGGGGGAAGATACCCACGAAGGCGGCTTCGGCCAGGGCGGAAATTTTGCGGCAATGGGAATAGCCGCCGGCCAGGGACAAATCGGCGCGGATCAGGCTGACCACCTGGCGGTCGATGAGATCCTTGAATTGCTGGATATTGTACAGCCGCTCGCCGGCGGCCATGGGCAATCGCACCTGACTGCCGATATAGGACATGGCCTCGTGGCTCTGCGGCGCCAGGGGGTCTTCGTAGAAAAGTATCTTAAAGGGTTCCAATTCGCGCGCCAGAATAATGGCCTCTTCGGGCCGCAGATTGCGGTGAATCTCCAGTCCCAGATCGACGCCGTCGCCAATGGCCTGGCGTGCCGTCTGCACCATGGCCGTCGCCTCGGTAATTACTTGGGTGGAGGTCTTTTCCTCAAAGCCGGGGAAGAACGGGGTCATGCGCAGGCAGTGGAAGCCGCGCTCCACTTGGGCACGGGCGTTGGCGGCCACTTCTTCCAGGGTATTGCCGCGAATATTGGCGAATACTTTGATCTTGTCGCGGCAGCGGCCCCCCAGCAATTGATAGACCGGTAGCCCCACCGATTTGCCCAGGATATCCCACAGGGCGATATCTATGGCGCTGACGGCGGCGCTGAGAGCGGCGCCCATAAAATGGGTCTGGCGCGTCACCACCTGGTAGTGGTGTTCCATGCGCAGTGGGTCTTTACCTATATAGTACTGGGCCAACTCGCCCAACAGCTGATGCACGGCGCCGTGGTGGGCCCACAAGCCGGCTTCGCCGTTGCCCACCAGGCCCTCGTCGGTATAGACCCGCACCAACAGGTAGCGGTCGACCAGAAAGGCTTTGACCTCGGTGATTTTCATAAACTACCTCAGTCCAATTTGACGCTGATAAAGAGAAATTTGAGCGGTTTGTCGCCGATATTGCGGTGTTTGTGGAAGACGGTGCGCGGCAGCAGGACGCAATCGCCCGGGCCCAGTCGGCAGGTCTCCTCGCCGACGTCAACTTCGATATCGCCTTCGAGAATATAAAAGGCCTGTTCTTGGTCGGGGTGGGCGTGGCCGTCGCCGGACAGGCCATCGACCTCGTATTCGTTGGTGTGAATAATCAGGCGCTCGGTATTGAGGGCGGCCGGTCTGTCGGGCCCTTTGGCCCCCGGTCCCATTACCACCCGCGAGATACTACCGGGGTGGCCGTGGTTTTCAGCCGGCAGAGCAAAGCAGTCCTGGATATGGTGGCTGGTATCCATAAGGTTGTCGCCTCTCTGGGTCGAATGCGGTGCATCGGGTTGTGGTTGAAATTCGCCTAGATAGCTTGCAACCGCAAGGTGCGGACAGGGCGACAAAGACAAAATCCCCAGCGGCCGCGGAAGCCACTGGGGACAAAGCTTTATTTACGGGACAGAATTATTCGGCAAACTCAAAGACGTAGAGGGTGGGTTTTGAATCGCTGACGACGTACATGCGGCGGGTTTTCTCGTCCACGGCAATACCTTCGGGTTGGGGCAGCGGCAATTTGTAGGATGCGGTTATATTGCCCGCCCGGTCGCGAGCGAAGAGGCGTTTATCCTGGTCGCTCAAAATCCAGAAGCGGTCCTGTTCCATTCCGTAAGCCATGCCGGAATAATCGCGGGCAAAGTCTAGGGTATCCTGGGCGGCAATCGACAACTCGGCGTCCATGTGCAGAAATAAGCCGGGGTTTTTCTCGTTGAGGATGTAGAGGGCGCCCTGGCGGTCTAAGCAGATGCCCTCCAGACCGCTATTATTGTCGCCCTCCAGGTCCAAGCGCTTCTTGTCCAATACCCGACCGGCCTGGTTGAGCTGGACGATCTCCCGGCGCCGTTCCTCGACGATCCACAAGGTGGAATCGGCCGGATCAAAGACCAGCCCTTCGGGATCGTCCCCTTTATAGGCCAGTTCGGCCAGGACCCGGCCCTCCAGATCGAGTTTGAAGACGCGCTTCTGGCGACTGCCGATGGCCCATAAAGCAGTGCCGGCCGGGTCCATGGTCAGACCGGATGATTCGGCGATATCCAGCGGGTATGA
>WLWD01001158.1_pt1 | contig 78215 bp, 50 predicted proteins | sample 6712731 | NCBI WGS metagenome assembly WLWD01 (sample SAMN12718690, study PRJNA576275) | sponge metagenome | isolation source: marine sponge | host: Mycale hentscheli | place: New Zealand: South Island, Marlborough, Capsize Point | collected 2014-11-01 | reverse complement strand
CTTTTTTGGCTGCTAGACAATGCACACAATTTTAAACTTTGCAGCCCCTTTTTTTTTTTTTTTTAAAGCCAGTTTCCTCTTTCCTCTGCAAATTGTTAAGAAGCCAATTTTCCCTTTCCCTGTACATTATTTTTTCCCTCTCTTGTTTATAGGTTGATCTCTTATTGAAATGAAACCTTCAGCTCTTAGCTTGTCTTTCACTCTCTCATTCCTTTTGTCTGAACTGAAGTAGAATGTGGTTTTTTAAATGTTCAATCCTGACTGTGTTCGAGTTTGACAGTGATAGAAACAAACCACTCTTTTGCTGAATGTGTGTATTCAATCATATAAAAGGTATAAATAAAATGTTTTAGCTATATTGTTTCTATAACAATATACAGATGAACAACTACACTTCATAAGCTGTTCATCATGAGTATGAACATACTTAATTATTTCTTTATTTTGCCACAATTAAGTTGTTAAACGTGTAGCAAATAAGTAGGCATATTCCATTATAGCCAGTGTAAATTTAAAAATCCTCATAATTTTATACATCTAGCTAGCAGCAAGTGACATAACCAGCAGAAAAATTAAAAGTACTGTAGAGTGGAATATTTTAGATACACAGTCATAGCAATAGTTGATACAAAAATGTAAAAATTGATCAAGACCAATAGCTCAAAGTAGCTAGGGAGAACTTTAATGAATGACCTCACGTAATTTGCTACTTTTACGACTACTTTCATTTGATATGTTCACACGAAGAGAAAACAGTCCTAGGAATAGCACAGCAAAAGCTTAAAATATCATAAGAAAGCACACACTAATAGTGATTTCAGATTCATACAACAGATTACATGGAAGTTAATAATGCTATATATATGATATAGTGTTGGGGTGAGGGTGAATGAGGCAGACTGACATGTTAAGGACATTACTATTTTAAAACTAAAATGTAAAGTATGATCTTATAGCCTATAAGGATACAAGCATTGCTTAGCAAGATCTAAGTTTCTCTCAACATAATGTCAATATAAATGTATTGATGTAGTAATGTAAAATATAGCTAACTAGCTGAGTGACATAAAAATACCAGTAGTAATAATTAAAATCAAACGGTCACAAGTTTCGTGCCTACGAGCTACAAAATTAATGGTTCAGTTCAAAATGCATTACAGACACCTGCTACAACAGTAGTTTTTGGCATCATACAACTCCAAATTGATGTCGTCACATTTTGAATGATACCATTCTTTACATTGGGAACACTTGACTAATGGACCCTTCTGTATACAAACACTGGCACCATTTCCATGGACTTGATTCTACTCTTCGTGTTGTTTTTTTCGACGACAACGAGTTGACACTGAAAACATATATTTTTTCTCTTTATCCACACACCAATCAAAATGTGCTCGCATGGCAGACTGGTTAAACTGTCGCTTAAGAGACGGTGAAAATCCAGTGCCAGGTGAGCAGTCGTATATGTCTACATATTCCTGCAGGACAGAACTTGTTTGACACAAACCGCCAATGGTTGCCATTGACATAAACTATTTGAACAAACTGAGAATCTTCTGATTCATATTGGTCAAAACGTTGTAGGAGAAGGGTGTCCTGTAGACCAAGTTGTTTGGGAAACTCTTCCTTTATCAGCACACTTGCAGCATATGCTTATCTGTCAGCCATTCTCCTCTTTTTAACATATCTTGATCAGCTGTTAACAATCCCAGCCGCTTGTTCAAATAATTTCATTCATCATTGGATACTGGTGAGTCATTCAACACAATACTGGTGAGTCATTCAACACAATACTGAAACTATTCAATGTGTCACTTGTGTTAGAACAAGGTTTTTCTATAATTTAATACATATTATTATCACTACATACATGCTATATACAAAGTGATCTTCTTTTAATTCATTTTATTCAATATCTAGCAAACAACATTTTAAAGGAGTAGCTTGAGGTGTAACTTTTGCTACTTTCACTTGTTTGCCCTCATTTCCTTCACATTTCTTTGCTACAAAAGTAAGTTACATTACAGAATGGAAATGAAATCTTGAATTAACATAGCTAGCTACCATCAAACTTCTTCTTTAGGTCTTCATATAATCTCCAGCTTTCTGGACCAAGCTCAGATGCTGCAGAGTTGTAGCTATTGGTAAATTTACATAGCTAGAGAGCAGAACAAACCTGTTGTTGTAGAGACATTTCGTAGAACACACTGATTCTTACGCACATAAGTATACATAATACTTCTAGCCTAGTAAACGATAAATTATTAGTGGTTTACCCAATAAATGATCCAATAACAAATACCTCACTCTTGCTAACACTGAACAAATCCATTATAATGAGACACAAGGCTTCTGGCAGCAAGACATCCATTGTGTATGAAAAAATCTGTTTATGACAAAATTGACATTACCATTGGAATAATTGACAAATAGCCTATCATTACCGAGCTTGACTTATCATTTCAACAATACTTAGAAAGGAGAAATTCAACTACCTCTTCAAATTGAGATAGTGTTATACATGTAATTGATTTTTCAACATTTCAATAAGTATAAAAATAAGAAAATCAGTATAAAACATTGTGCATACATACAAAGTTTCTTGCATGAAGTATTAATGAAGTTATTTTAGCTAGGGCACTCATGTTCCTGCCACTACAATAGATATGCATGAATGCATACTTGTTCATTTATTTATGTATGAATGTATGTATGTATCCGTTTAAATGTATGTATCCGTTTAAATGTATGTATTTATGAAGGTATGTACATGCTAGCACTGTTTTGATTATTAAACGTAAAACAAAAATTAATTACAGTGAGATGAAAAACATTTCAGTTAGCTATCTAAGCCTATTGTTGTAAAACTATAGCTAAAACAATTATTATGTGTTATCGACATTTTGCCTGTGACTCATGCAAATGAGAATACTTAAAGTATAGTTAAATTAGTCAAGACTTGCTAGTCTCTATTGATCAACTACTCATAGTATTCTTGCTCAATTAAGACTCCGTCATAAGGTTAATAAAAACTTACTGCGGCTGACTGAGTTATTTTGTTGTTGTTTTCAAAACTCTATAAATGTCATGTTAGAGGGATTAAAACAGGAGACTAATAAAACTCTTAAACACAAAATAGCTAAGTTAGTGCTGAAGATACAATACAAAAATTTTTACAAAAAAGTGACTGAATAAATTGAATACTCGTGTATAATCACCATAAAACAAAATTAAAGTGCCATAATCAATTTAAGCAACCAAAACTAAAACTAAAATTTGATATAAAAACTACAACTAAAGTGTATACATAATATGTATGTATGTATCTACATTATGCTTCGCTCCACAGTCTACTTCGCCTCAATAGCTTTACATCGCCTGTCATGAAGTATTTATCATACACTGAATACTGTTATAAAAATTTAACAACTCACTAATTGACTATGGCATTCACTATACTGAACTCTAATGTTTGAGCAAATTATCACTAGTGGAAAATATTAAAGCACACCCACAGCCAAATACATAATGAAGAAATAAAACAGACTGAGAGTTTAGAATGGTAAATATATAATTTTGTAACTCCTATAATTAACTCATGCCTCTGAATATACGCTACAGGTAAAATAATATTGAGTAATTTTTTAGAAAAAATGGAACTGGTCAATCATTAGAACCCTGTCCATTTTTGTAAAAGAGAAGCAACATAGCTACTACCCCTATATATACATGCTTATGTAGACTAAGTCCATTATCACAAACTGTATACAGGATTTTTGTCGGGGAGGGAGAGTCTTAGTGTAGTACTTAGTCACACCCACTTTTGTAACCTACAATGTTTTGATCCACATCTTTACATACTGATAAGTAAGTGGTCCTATGCACTAAATGGCTCAGTTTTGATAGTGTATGGGAAGACTCAAGCTCAAGGGGGGTGGGGAGAGATCCCTCTCTGTATGGAACTCGATAATCTAGACCTGAGCGCATTATGTTAGTCTTGCTCTTTCTCCAATCAAAATTACCCAACTTACTTCTCCCATTTTAATTATTTCTAGTATGGAAATAAATGGAGTTTATTTCAAAATTAAACTTTCTTTGGTAATTGCCTGAAATGTCACTACGTAATTTTGAAACTCCTAGTCTTTGCTGGTACACTCTGATTTCCTTAGTTGAGAAGAAACTGGTGAAACAGATACTTGTAAACCAAATGAATCCATTGACTATTTCTGGCATGTGTTAGATTCTAGTGACTCTTGTATCAATTCTGAATTCTCTCTGCAACTTGTATCTGTAGGTGATGGTGACAATGACATATTCATCACTATTATAAGCATTCAACTGGATAGGATAAGAATTTTTATTTTTTTCTTCAATTCCCAATCTTTGTTTTTTTTGCGTGGTGTTCCTGTACTACATGTAATGGCACGTGAGTACTATCAATCTTTCCTCCATCAGACATATCACTTCCGTATAATTTGATTTTCGGCTACTTCATCATGTGAAGGCAAGTGCATCTCTTGTAGCTTGTTTTTCTGTAAACTTTCAGACGTGCAATTGGCCCTAGTCTTGACAATCTTGCCATTCCTTGACAACTCATACAACCCCTTACCCATACATCTATTGACGATGTATGGTCCTAGCCATGTAGGCTCAAGCGTGCCACCTTTTCTCTGCTTCTGAGCAGTATTCTCCAGAAGTGTCTCTGTCCCTATGTTTATAGTAGCCACTTCATGTTTTCAATCATAGGTGTTTTTTTGTTTTTTCCTGTGCTTTAGTTATATTGATCTCAACTTCATTGAATACTTTCTTTCTTGATTCAAGTAAGGATTCCATGACCTCATCCAGCTTCTCTTTTATCACCATTTTCTTTCTTACTTGCTTGGAGGCTATCACTGTCAATAGGTAGCCTCATATCTTGCTGGAAAAGCATGTAGTAAGGTGAATGTTTTGTTGAACCTTGAAATGATGCCCGATACCCCATGAGTACGCAATCAATTTTGTCATCCCAATCACTTTGCTCTTCATTACTTAGCTTTGCCAAACACTGACAAAGAGCTTAGTTTAAGCGCTCAGTTATCCCGTTGGTCTATCAAAAGAAAATTGATTTTTAATATGGAAACTAATGATTGTTAAAATGTATCTAAAATTAAAGTATACTCAATTTTTTGGTTTGGTAATGTTTTGGAGTCCGATAATGCAAATTATTTTGAAATCTGTGTTTATTATGACAAATGCAGCTGTTAAATTACAACTTACGGCATTTCGATTTACCTGAGGGTGGTAAGCACTTGTAATTCGGTGGTGAGTTTTGGTGATGGAGTAGAGTTCACTGAACAATCTATTAATAAATTCCCTTCCCTGGTCAGTAATCAAAATATGAGTGCAAATCCACACATTACCTGTGAAGAAAAAAAAAACTGTAGCTAACTAACATATTGAAAGAATAGCAAAAAAAATTACGGTAACTATATATTTATTACCCCTTGTGGTTTCAGGAAGTGATTAAATCCATTCCCATTTGGTAGAATAACTTGGGTTTGACTGGAATAGGGTGAAGTGTACCTACTGACTTCTTCAGCTTGTTTTGACCTGACAACGATCACATGACAGCACCTAAGTGACCTAGTGCCAGGTGAGCAGTCATGTACATCACAGTTCCTGGAGGCCAAAACTTGTTGGACACACGGAGCCAATCATATCCAATGACATGAATTATTACCAATTTTGTAGGAAAAGGGTGTCTTGTAGATCTTGTTTCTTTAGAAACCTTTCCTTCATTAGCTATCTATAGCAGTAATGTGCTTATCTGGCAGCCATTCACCTCTTTCTAGTATCCCTTGATCAACTTTGGCACCCTCAGCATCTTTTTCAAGCTTAGAGCAACTAACTATACAGAGTAATGTGAACAACCACGTAATAAGGATAAATGCAGCTATTGCCCTTAAAATATTCAAAATTAGGGCAAACATACTTTGTGTCAAGCAACAATATGTGTAGAGGCTGACAAATTGGCTTGCACTTATGCACACTGAGGGTTAACATGCCCAATGAATATACACTAGAGGGTGGTAAAACAGTTTTGATACAAATTATATTTTTTCATAGTGCTATTTTATATTATTAAATTGAGAGATATACACTAATATTTAAACATGGATGTACATTGCTCAACATTCTAGCTAACAATGAGGGGGAAAATTCTTGTAGTGTCCTTAAAGCATTTTTTTGAAAGTTGGAGCGTATGTAATAAAAAATAAAAGGGTCAAATATTATTAAAATCTGTGGCTATGCTCAGTTTCTTTTTTCTAGATAACCTTGCTTAGCTAAAATAATAGTCTTTCTTCTTTTTTTCTAAAATTAATGAGAATCCCATGTTTGAGTGTAAACACCAGAAATCCTGTGGTGAGTTTGAAAAATCAATTAATAAATCATATTCCCTGGTCAGTAATCAAAATAAGAGGGCAAACAAATTGACACACATTACTTATGAAATATTATGATGATAAATGTTATCTTTAAGAGTAAGCAAAAAAAATATGAAATAGTTATGTGAATTTGGAGGTACCGGCTGAATTGAATCTACTCTCATCTGGTGGAATTGTACTTAGATTTGACTGGAATAAGGTACAGTGTACCCGCAAATATCTTTAGCTTGTTTCGGTGCTGATAATGATCACATGACTCTACCTAATAACATAAGAGGTAAAGAGAATACTTATATTTTTTTCCTCTATAGAATTGCAATTTGTAATAATTTTTTATCACATGCAAACAAACTAGCTGTTCAACTTTAACAGTTCCTGATTTAGATCATTTTAGAAAGATTCTTAAAAATTCTACAGAATCTATGGTGACTGTCAATACTACCTCTCCTCTATCTTGATTATTAATCATGTATTCCATCATTGGTTTCTTGCATGAACTAAAAATGGCTGCATACTTCAAGAAACCAATAGCTTAATTCAACCAAAGTTCAATGCCATCCTTAACGCAAATGTCACTTCTGCTTCAAAAGCAGGCATCTTTAAAGTGTACACTTTTAAATGGTACAAGAATGGTAGTTCCAATTATCATTGAGTTTGCTATGAGAGGGTTTATTGTTATTGTGGAGTAGTTGAAAGATATGACACTCATGAAAAACATGGAATTAAAGAAGCAGAATCTACTTGAGGCAAAAAAAACTTATATACCTTTGTTTAATTTGTAATTGTAAACTGTTCCTCACCCACCTTTCCCCACCCCAGCCTATAACCTTCCTTACCTCCATTAGAAGACAAGAATGAACTATTAGCTATATCTACATCTACAAGTTTTACATTTTTTAATCTTAACAATTACCAAGTTTAATTGTTTCTAAAAGAAGGAATAATTCAATACTTCCTATATTTTCATGTATCATTACAGTGTGTTTCTATTTACTTAAATAATAGACCATACTTTATAATACAGAAAGTGACTCCTATGAGTATGTGAGAATGCAGAAATTATTGTAGGTATTCGCTGAAAGAACTCATCACCACAAACACTATTTCAAATATGCAGTTATTGATGAGTGGACCAGAGTCCCCGATCACATAGTATCCCTTCCCTCAGAGTCTGCTTTCAAGAGTTCCTCCCTAAAAAAACTGATTTTCAGATTATGTTGCATTGTATTGTCTTATTATCATACACTTTTTTAATCACTTCCTTTTATCCTTCTGCTTCTGGAAATCCTGTATATTAGCCTTGTGCTAGCTGGTATTTCCTGTTGCAAACAAATTATTTAAAAAAAAAGATTGAGTCTTCATTTAATGTTAGCTACTCAACTTCATACATGAAAGAAATCTTCATAAAGCAGTTAGCTTCAAAGCTCATGTTAAAAATATAATCTGTTATTACAAACAAAAAAAACCTAAGCAACAATAGCTAGCTACTCCTCTCCGATATAATAGTATAGTATAATCGCCTAGATCAACTTTTAAAAAACTTTGCCCGCCACCTCAGGACACTCTCCCTATTCTTTTCCAACCCCTGTACGGTCCAGGTAAGCATGAGCACACCAGAAGGAGAACGCACAAGTGTTACCAACAATCGGCTGCGAGGGTACCCAAATTTACGGCAGGATACCAATATTTCCGGAAATATGGGTACGCCGGGATACCCAATTTTACCGGATACCCATATTTCCATGACACCGGTGACAAGTGTTAATTAGTGATGACATAATCGTGAATGGTTGACAAGGTTACTAATGGCTTGTTGTGACAACGTCTAGGAGACTGTCTGATCATGCTACATCTCCCTCCTTAAGTCGGATGACCACGTTGGAAGTACTGCCGAGTCGCCTTGTAATCTGGTCTATATGTGCGAGTCCCAGAGCGTGATCTGGTGATGATAGGACTCTTATGTCTCTGTGTAGTTAGAGGTGAATGATCAATAGTTGGAGTCTCGTTTGAACTTGTGGCTCCTCCATTATCTCTAGAGTTTACTTGGTCCTCTGACTGTGATGTGTGTTCTGGAACAGTGTTGATATGATGTCGATTGCGTTGTACTTGACCTGTTGGAGTTTCTATTACATATGATCTTGGTGTGTCTGCCAACTCTACCATTCTCCCCTCCACAGGCTGATCTTCTGATGTGATCCAAACCTGAGTAGTGATTGGTAAGGGTGAGTGAACTTGAACTCTGTGCCTCTTGTTATAGTTATCCACTTGTTTCTGTTTGAAAACTTTATTTTTCTGTCGAAATTCCTGTAAGTAAGGCCATTTAGGAATTAGTAGCTGGTTTGATTGTGGAATAGTGGTCCTGATTTTCCTTCCCATGCAGAGTTCTGCTGGTGAAAGGCTGCACCAGGGTAAAGGTGTTGATCTGTAGCTAAGTAAAGCCAGATACGGATCCTCTGATTTGGACATCATTGCCTTCATTGTCTTAACAAAGCGTTCCACTTGCCCATTGCTCTGTGGAAATCTAGGACTACTTGTAGTATGCTGAAACTCATAAGTACTTGCAAACCTTGCAAATTCTTGGGATGAAAATTGTGGGCCATTGTCGCTCCTGAGTATTTCTGGAATACCATGATGAGAGAATAGTGATTTAAGGTGCTGGATGATAACTTTAGAAGCGGTAGATTTGAGTTCTCGTACCTCAGGATATCTGGAAAAGTAGTCCACTAGTAAGAGGTATTGCTTGTTGTTGAGCTCGAACAAGTCAACTCCGGCCATTTGCCATGGATAGTCAGGTAATGGAGTAGAAATCAATGGTTCTTTGGCTGGTACTTGATTTTTGGCACATTCAGGACACTGTTGAACTTTGTTAACAATTTCTTTGTTTATTCCGGGCCACCACACTGCAGTTGCAGCTCTGGCCTTGCAGCGCTCCATGCCTTGGTGTCCAGAATGGATCTTCTCCAAGGTGCTTGAACGTAGCGACTGAGGAATCACAATCCGTTGTCCATACAATAAAAGATTGTTCCCAACTGATAAGTAGCTGCGATCTTTCCAGAATGGTGCCACTGCAGCAGGAATGGACTTCTTGTCTGGCCATCCTTCAGTAAGGTATTGCATTATTAGCTTGCATACTGGGTCACTTCCTTGAACTTTCCTGTATTCCTCCAGCCTCTTATGTGTGGCTGGTATTGAATGCTTGGACACAGCATTGATAAAGTTTTCCACTTCCTCCTCCAATTCATTATCAGTTTCCTGTCCTTTTCCCACAGGCGCTCTAGACAGGGTGTCCGCTGAGTTGAGGTCTTTTCCAGGTACGTGAACAACATTATAATTGAATCTGGCTAGTCGAAGACGAAATCTCAAAACTCAAGGGGGGAGGCTGTCTAACTGTTTTGAGTTCAGGAGAGGTATTAGCGGTTTGTGGTCAGACTCAATTGTGAATTTCCGTCCGAGTAGGTAGTCTGCCAGCTTCTCACAAGCCCAAGTAGTGGCTAGTGCTTCCTTTTCAATTTGCGCGTAGCGACGTTCTGTCTCAGACATAGACCTGGATGCGTAGACTACAGGCTTCCAAAACTCCAACTCACGTTGAAACAATACAGCTCCCAAGCCATACGATGATGCATCTGCTGACAGCTTCAAATCTGCTTCTGGGTTGTAATGAGCTAGTACTGTTGGTCTAGATAACTCTTCCTTGACCTGCTGAAATGCTCTGTCTTGATGATCAGTGCCCCATAGCCATGCTTTCTTTGTGCTTAGCAGTTCTCTAAGGGGTTGAGTGAGGTTAGCAATGTTAGAGGAAAATTTGCCTAGTTGATTAACCATTCCTAAGAATCTTCGGACTTCTGATACTGATTTAGGAACATCCATATCCCGTATAGCTTTTGTCTTTTCCGGATCCGCACGAACTCCATCCTTATCGATGATGTGCCCCAGGTAATTTATTTTCGTCTTGGTTGACCGCACATTTAGCTATATTAAGGGTGACTTTGGTGTCTGCTAGTCATTGCAGTACCTTCCTCAGATTGGAATCATGTTCTGCTTGGCTCCTACCAAAGACTAAAATGTCATCAATCAGGCAGGTCCATCCTGCAAGACCATCTAATATAGTGTTCATTCTCCTCTGGAACACTTCTGGTGCGCTAGAGATTCCAAACGGTAATTTGTTGAAGTGAAATCGTCCGAATGGAGTGACGAATGTGGTCAAGTGGCGAGATTCAGGTTCAAGTGGAATCTGCCAGAACCCGCAGTTAACATCCAACTTACTGAACACCGTTGCTCCTGTCAATTGGGCTAGCACTTCGTCCACTCGTGGAATTGGATGTATTTCTCGAAGAACTGAGGTGTTTAATGGCTTGAGATCGACGCAAATACGAACAGCGCCAGACTTCTTCTGACAACCATACATGAGCACCAAGGTGTGGGAGTACTTACCGGTGATATGACTCCCAATGATTCCATTCTCTGGAGTTCTTCCTTTACTTGCTTTCTGAGTGCAAATGGTATCCTCCTGGGTGTGTACAAACAATAAGGATTTGCGTCGTCTTTCACTTGTATCTTGTACTCCTCGCCAAAAGTTCCGAGACCTTTGAAAATATCCGGAAATTCTTTCATTATGTTAGCCTGCGTAATAGCCTCAGTATTGGCTAGAAGTTGGAGTCCCATGATGCTTGGAAGTCCTAGCAGATTGTTACGGAGGCTGCGGACGACATAAATTCTGTCCGTGTGCTTTTTATCACCTAGCGAGAGTGTTCCTTTGAACTGGCCCACGACGTCGAGTGCGATTTGCCGGACCGAGAAGAGCTCTGGATGATGGTTCCAATGTGACGTCGCCGATTTGCTGAAACGTGGCTTCGTAACTTCCGCGCCGGTGTCGAGTTTGAAGTCTACCACGAGTCCTTGTAGTTCTTCATCCAAGCTCTGCTTGACTGGTTTCCTCCGATAGAACCCAAGAATGCTTCCTGGTCGCAGTCCTCTTCGTCTGTTTCCGTATCTTCATGCACTTCCAAAGTAGACAATGATTTGCTTAAACAGCAACTTCCATAGTGACCAATCTTGTAGCAGCGATAGCAAGTTACTTTTTTTGCGGGACACTTGTCTGGAGAAGGATGCCAACCTTTACCACACTTTTTACAGCGATTGTACTGCGGTGAACTGATCGCTCCTTTTTGTCTCCCCTGCTGTGGCCATTTACCTTTCTGATGCCTTGTCTGCTGACCGTGCTGGTGCCGCTTTTTTGCTTGCCCTTGTTTGACGTTCGCAATTAAACTACTCTCCTGTAGTTCGTGGCGTTGTTCCTTGACTGCCTCTTTTTGCCGGACTTGCGTCTTTGCTTTTTCTAACGACAGTGTTTCGTCCATTTGTAGCTTGTCAGACAACGCTTTGTCACGGATTCCCACCACGATCCTGTCTCTTAGCATTTCCTCTTTCAGAGCTCCGTACTCGCACGTTTCGACGAGGTTATATAGGCAGGTAATGTACTGTTCCGCGCTCTCTCCTTCGGCTTGGTCCCTCCTGTTGAACTTAGCCCGCTCGAAGATGATGTTTCTCCGAATCTTGAAGTAAGCGTCGAATTTTGTAGTCTGCCCTTTCGTCTTCTTTGATGTCCGTTGAAGCCAGGACATCTTCAGAGTCCTCTCCCATGCAGTAGAGCAGCGTACATACTCGTCTAGGACCGTCTTCTTTGTCAAGTCCTGTTGCGGTGAGATACTGAATAAATCTCCTCTTCCATTTCGGCTACTCATTCGGTCGTTTGAAGTCGAACGGACCTGGAGTATCGAATGAAGCTCTAGTTGATGCTCTACTCATTGCGCTATTTCTTTCGGCGTTTCAATTCAGCTGAATCCAACCGCTGGCACTATGTAATATATACTGTTGTAGCTTTACAACTGTAGCGTAGCGCTCTTAGTTCTTTACTTGTTCACTCTTTTAGCCCAGAGGTAAGACTGGTTATTATTACACATACACAGACATAAATACACAACATTCAGTGTCAATCAATGGACAGGTGACAAGTGTTAATTAGTGATGACATAATCGTGAATGGTTGACAAGGTTACTAATGGCTTGTTGTGACAACGTCTAGGAGACTGTCTGATCATGCTACACAACCTAGCCAAATTGAGTAAGCAAAAAGGCCTTCTTTGAAAAGAAGTCTTGGGGTGGTTTAAATCAGAAATCCCTCAAGTGGCTTCAGAACCTGATCAAATTTTAAGCATAGTATTTTGTCAGACAGCACAGACCATAACCCGATTGTTCACCTCACCATTCAACCTGTCATTCAACCAAGCGAAGTTTTTATAATGTTTCTATCCAACATCTCCCCAAAGCCCAAATCTTGTGACTAATCAGACATATCGAACTCTAGACCCATCTCATGATTATTCCTAATCTCCAGAGTACTAGAGTGGCAAGTCTACAATGTTTTGATGAATCATTACTGTTGTCACGGCTTCTATCTCCCAACCATTACGGCTTCTGCCCTGGCTCTTCCACAGAAGAGGATATGCAGTGTTATCAGTGATAAGGTATCTCTTCAAACTCTAACACGTGGCAACAGCTTAGCTTGCATCTTTCTTGATGTGAGCAAAGCTTTTGACTCTTTACCTCACCACTTGATCATAGTGAGTCTGGCCAAAGGTGGAATCTGCAGGAGCTGGAGGAGAACACCACTTGCTTACTTAGTGATGTGGCTATTAAGCCTCTCCAGTCTTTCAAATATCTGGGCATCAACATCACTTCTGATCTCTCCTGGTCCTTTCACATTGACAAGACCTGCAATTGAGCCAAACAATTGTTGGGCATTATATCTCGGCAATTCTATCTATTAGGACACTTTGAGTTTAGTATGTGGTGAATGAGGACACAGATTTCATGTACAAAGAAAGAACTGGAAGGATGTAGCTACACCTGAGCCATATTATTTTAGAATGAGATTAAAAGGGAATTTTAGAAGAAAATTGTTTTCAACATTTTATATTCTTGTATTAGAACTACTCACAGATGTCATTCTTAAGCATTATGCAATAATTGAATAGCTATTTCATTAATTATTTTATTAATTATTTATTTACTTATTCATTGGTTGTTAGCTTTATGTTTACCCATTGATATTACTATTAGAGTTTGCTTTCCACATATTTATTGTAACAAATTCTGTCTTACTATAGCTACATGGCATATCTTTTAAAATTTCAATAGCTGGTACCTCACTACAAGAGATCAGACCACTAAAAAAAAAAGGTACATATAAATTTATTTTCTCCAGACAATCAGGGCCATGACTCTACAATCCGCATCAGCACCAATGAGTCCAGTTTGTCACAACTTCACCATCATAAATTACATTGTTGATGTACACCCCATCAGCAAACTGCACTTACCTGCTGTTTGTAATTTTCCCTGCTTTTTCTCTTTTTCCTCTTACTCTTCTTTTTAGTTGTGTAGCTATAGACTTCATGCTGATAAGAACACGGGCAGACTACAGTTGTTTGGGAGTACACTCTGGAAAAACTATTAATGGGAGATTGTGGTGAGGAACCAACTGGAGTAGACTGGGCAAGGTAAGAGATGCAGCATCTAAATGGCTGAGCTACTGCAGCATTTAAGGAGAAGGTCCACAATTTCAACTTGCTCTTTTGGAATGATCCAATCATGAATGTCGCCTTTGACACACCAAACTTCAAGCAGCACAATTTACCTTTATGAGTTGGCTTGATTACACTCAAGATTGACAGTGCCCCCCCCCCCCCCTCTCAATCATCTTATCTCCCTTATCCAGGAAACAAAAGGTGGGCCACTTTCTGGCTTGTATTTTTCCATCCAAGCAAGAGACAATATCATTAGCTAGCAAGCTATTGTATAATTCTATGTTATTTCATTTTTCTTGACTTTCTTTGACTTTTACAAATAGCTAATTAGTTTGAGACACTTAATGTGTCCTATTTCACTTCTGATTACTATTTATATACACTAGCCTAGGAGAAAGAGGAGAAAGATCGTTCAATATCATTAGCAATTAAAGTTTAGAAAAAATATTTCAACAAATGCATTGGATTGGTAAAAATGTCACCATCTGATATAGCTACATCAGTCAGCTTATGGAAACATCTAAAAGATTATTTTAGCACTGTTTGTTTCATAGACTGTAAGTTTCCTCATAGATGTGCGTGAGGACCTGAGGAAGAAGGAAGAAAAGAGATGAAGAGAGAAGAGGAGTACAGAGAAAGAACTTGTAGAACAGAGAAAGAACTCATAGAACTTGTGTGTGTGTATTTAATTTCTATTTAATGTTGCCGTGTTGTGCGTTAATTGGTGTATCATTCAATTTTGTGCGTTATTTTGAACTTATTGTAAGTTGCATGTGTGTGTGGTTTCTGTGTTACCATATTTGGTCATGTTTGCTTTCACTATAAAACTGAGTGTGTGCTTGTGTGAAGTCAGTCCAGTTGGTGTTCGAGTCAGCGTAATATCTGTCCCTTGTTCATATCTTGTCATTGTGCCTGTGTCTTTGTCATTTTGTAAAATTTATAACTTAGATACTTTGACAAATGCAGTGCAAGTCCACTGGTCTCTGGTGGCAGCGAACTTATTCTATTTACTCAGGTATGGAGACATAACAGCCCATTCCCTGAGCGTGCGAGGATCTCTGGCGATTAAAACCCTGGAACCCCACACTGTGGTAATGTTAGCTATATGAACTTAATCTAAATTGCTCATTTTCTAATAATGCCTGAACACTCAATTGAACAGTACGACAGTTTTGTCACATAATAACAATTGATTGAAATTACATTAATTGAAAGCATTATTTTAGATACACAATAATAACAATACTAGCTATTTTTTAATGAATGAAAGTTATAGTTAATAATTAGTCAAGTGTAGGCAGCAGATGTTAATCTCTGATGTAGAAGAAATACCATCCACTTAGTCAACTCACTGAGCCATGAAAGTTCCTGACAGACTTCATGATGTGTTAGCTGTCTGTCAGGAACTTTCAGTGACCCAAGTGTAGTTCACTGGTATCATGTATTTAGTCTACAGGAGAGATTAACGGATGGATGCTGCTGCTTAGCATGCCATATTCATGGCATGCTTCTTCGTGTTCTAAAAATACAAAAAAAAAAGAACGAAAGGAATCACAGACAATTACCACAATATTATAGCTGTATTGAAATACTACAATCAAGCTGAACGACCCAACCCTTTCAAGCATGACAGAACATGCTGAAAAATTAGGATGCCTTTAGAACCTGTAAAGTTAATGTAATCAAGCGTTTGGTAATTACATTGATAATAAAGAGGGACAATACAAAGGATTATCTCTTTATTTGTTCTGGAGTACGATTGACAAGCGAGCAAAGTGAGTGAGATAATTGCAGTTAAAACTTACAAACTTACCAGAGTTTAATACCTATTCGAATTAATGGTGGTGGTAAGTTAATGCATACTTGTCATAGTTGTACGCCCTACACAAACTGTTGTTCTTACTTGAAAATTTATTGTCCAATGGTCTAACCATGAAGGTAGTAAGTGTTGTGTTGGTAATGTCCAGTGTGAATAAGTACGTGCGAAAGTATTGTGCAATACAGCTACTGCTTAGCTAATGAATAGCGTAAAGTTCTAAGAAATAAATATACTAGTTACCTTTACATGACTGTTTGGCTACTACAGTAGTAAGCATGTCCTAATATAAGGTTAGGTTAAAAAATATCAGTGAATTCTTACATATGCCTTTTGTTGTTGTTGTTGTTTTTGGTCCTTTTTTTTTAGCCAAACATTTGGGGTGTGTGGTACTATGGCACTGAAATTCCTTTACCTGGTAAATAAAAAAAACTTGACATAGCAGCCAGCTGGAGTTTTCACTTGAAAGAGCGAAATAATTTCTCACTTCCTTAGTTTGCTATGTTTGAATTATACAGTTCTTGATGGACCAGCCGTGTAGTTACAGACATGATGCCAAGGAGTGAATGATGCCGCAAGGTTAAAAAATGGAAGGGAGGTTCTTACATTGAAATTGCATGACATAGATATAGGCGTGTGATTATGAGTTGAAGTTTTAGTTACATAGTTTAACATTCTTTTTGGTTGTCCAGTATACCTGGACATCATTATTGACGTAACAATAGTCATTACTTAGTTGTTTCAGTGACCCAGATTCTATAGGCAAATTTACAGTCCTAGGATAAAACATCTGACTTAATATGCAAACATGAAGAGAATAGTTTAACAGTACCTTGAAGATTGATGGGAGGTCTTTACTGCATTTGTACAGTTTGGTGGCCTGACATCAATCATATGAATAAAAACACTTCATTAAGTTAATGATAGAATTTTAACTCACAGTTGTACTGAGTTGATAATTTTGAGGTGCGTCCTCTGAAAGATCTATACAGGATACTGGTATTCTTACCACTCCGACACATTTGTGAGTAAGAAATTTTTTCTGCCACACACTTATGGCCAAAATTTGTGTTGAAAGACTATTCTCTGCTATTTCATACTGTAATCAATACAAATATCATACATAGATATATAATTAAACTGTTTTACTTATATTTGACTTCGATTCTAGCTATATGAATCTTAGTGATCAGCATTCAGTCATCTTGAGATTGTTGTTGCGTGAATATGACTAAATTAAAAAAAATAGATAAAAATTATAAGTAGGCTGTTAGGATTAGTTTGCTGAAAACAGGAAATACATTCAACCTCTTTTTTAGAAAAACAAATGGATATATTCTATATATCACATTGTATAAATTATCAGCTTTCTAAAAACCATTACATTAAAGTGCCTTGTCAAGTGGACTATTTGAAGACAAAAATTTTATTCATAGCTAGAATCTCTAGCTTGATTGGAGGAGATTTAAATTAATGACATAGTAACTAACAGCGACTATTACTTCTTAACTGTTACTAGCTACTGATTCTTGTAACAAAATTAAGACTATGTCTAATTACTTACGTTAATGGAAGTGTTGAAATTGGTTATGCTGGATGATGGAACTACCTTTGATGTATATTTAGACTTCAGATCCGGTAATAAGTACGATTTGCAATAAAGTTTGGTTCCCTTCGTGTCCATATTCATTGCCGACACATTGTTTATGGTCAAACAATTGGCAGAGTATGTAAAACTTACACTAATTGATGGCAATTTTACTGCACTACTATGCTCTGTGTTGTTGTTGTTGTTGTGGCCATTCTGCTCTTCTGACTTTGTACTACAAGGAAATTATAAATAGAGATTACAATCATTTTTGAAGGTAAAACAATTACCCTCTTGCTTGCTAATTGATGCTGCAACATCAGAATTATGCATTTTACTTATAGCGATTTTAGTCACAAACATTATGACCATAGGTGTGTTTGTGCAATTGATGTTATAAAAATAATAATTTAAATATTTTATTCTTTGAATACTGACTCAAGTCTACTCATCCAACTATAACTATTGATTAGTAGAAGGACAGATCATCCTCTTCCGAAGTTCGATCTGTGCTGCTTGTGGTTGAAAGCCAAGTGGGCCTGCAAAACTAATTAATTAAGTAGCTAGCAAAAATCAATCCCATTAGAGCTCCTGTGAAATGTCTTAGATATAGCTGAGCTACGTCTTTATGGAGGCATGATATTTAGCTATTGCTAGTAGTATTTGCCACAATCATTACATACACTAAAAATGAAAAGAGTAGCAAAATAATCTCGTACTACCAGAAAGATATATGTATGATATTACAAAGACTTATTACTACGTTCATACACAATTTAACTATAAGTAGGTAATTAATTAACTTTCTTGCAGTGGAATAATTCCTATAATTGAGATGTTTCAGTCTGTGGACCCTCTTCTGTCAAACTGAGAAGGCACAACAGTGTGATTGTAAGATATAAACTGGTGCAATAGATGGTGAAGAAAGATAAATTGTGTTGATTCAACGAGGTGATTGTTGTAGGAGATCAGTGACTAGTTGTTGGTAAACAGGTGACAGTTGGTAGTTAAAGTGAAGAATTCAAGATAGGACACATTTTGTAACCATTGCTCGGGTAACTAACTAGTGTTGGTTTTCTCACCAATGTGGAGAGATTCTAATACAGTGTGTGATGTTGTTCATAAGGCAATGGCTACAAATTGAGTCTTATCTGGAAGTTATCTGTTTTTACAAAAACGATAACTTCTGATTCAAATTTGTGGTTTAACCAAATACCTGTCACATCCTCTACAATACAACAAGTTATGTATTAGTGCATTTTGCATGTCTCAGTCTTACTCTACATGGTTGCTGACAAGGTCTTCATGAATATCTTCAGAAACATCCGCATCTCTTGAATAACTGTTAATGACCTCACAATTGTCAACTATTGTTGGAGTAGAAAGACATTGTGGTACTGTTTTTCTAGACGACACTGTTAAAAACATCACATTTTCATTATCAACTCGTCAACATTCAACTAGTTGTGATTTGTGGCATTTCATATGGAAATGTGTTCAGTGTCATAACTAAGCAGTTCTAATTCTATGGTGGCATAATATAGGTAAAACAGACATACATGCACTGCACATGCTTTTAGAAAAAAATCATATATAATCAAGATAGTTGATTCTAGTAATACCTTCATCACTTGCACTAGGCTGTGAGATATCAGCAACTTTAGATACTTCTTGTTCCTTATGGATGCTGGAGGGGTCACATCTATAACAAAACATTTAGCATATTTGGTACAGTAAATAGTCAATTGCAATATTTTTAAACAATTTTATATTATCACTTATCAACCATGTATTAAATATTATACATTTTACAATTATAAAGGTAGCTAGTTAACAAATTACTATTGGACTAAAAGCTGATGCTATAGCCGGTCAATAGGAACTGCATCTCACCATCAACACTTTGCTGACAAGATACAATGCTCCCTTGATGCACAATAGCAGCAGCAAAAGATCAACTATTCTCGTAAGTACCTCCAAATGGTAGTTATAAGTTATTGTTAGCTATTGGTTTACTGAAATCTGAAAAGAAATGAAACAGTACTACAAACACATACAAAAATGGTAATTTTTTGATAAAAGTTCAGGTTATGCTTTCTCAAAGAACTTATAACATCCAAGTTAAGTATGTAATATTGCGTGCTATTAATCTATTGTGAAACTATAGTATTTGAATTGGAATATCAATTAATAATATAGAGTACGTAGAGCATGATTCCTTTGAAAATCTACAAACAATGAGTATTCAAAATTTGTATTGCTGTTGAAGCATGATGCTAGTCAAATTTTTATAGTAGAATTTACAATATACAAAAATTATTATCTAAATTACTCACTCTGGACGAGACATTGTACATGGGGTAACTTGAGGAGTAGCATCAATAGAGCAGCAGGACACTAAACAAATATGTAATATAATATTATATTACAATCTACACATTTTTTTTGTGTAGAAATCAGTAATATTATTACTGATTTCTACACAAAAAAAATGTGTAGATTATAATTGTTTACATGATGTAATCAATTTATAAAAATAGTGTCAAATTGTTGAGATCAAATCTAAATTCATACTTAACTAGTATTCACTGGGCAAACAGGTCAGAGTGCTCTGTAGCTACAAGGAAATAATGTTAGACACATTTTCAAAGCCTTAAAATAATGACTTTATATTTTCTACAGCTACTTATTCAAGTCATATTCAGGCCTGCATATATTTTCTAATAACAAATTATTCATGATATATTATGTACCAAGCAGGGCCTAGTACCTGTTGACACATAGAAAATGCATTACAGTAAACAGAATGTGGATTCAAGGTAATACTTCTCTTTATCACGAGCGTCCATTGTTATAACTTTTGGTTATTATGTTCCCCTAGGATATACAAATATTAACTGCAAGAGAAACTTGTTACTATGGTATTAGCATATGGGCACAACCTAATAAATTTATGATTCATTGGAAACAATTGTTGTTACACTTGTGCCTGAGGTATAAGATGGCATTACTTAAACATGAAATCACTCAAGGGAGACAGATATTAGGTGAACGAATTATATAATGTAAGAATGTACACAACTTATTTATTAATATTTTTGTGTTCTTAAGCTACCAGGAAATATTATAAGAACTAGTTTTCAAGGCCTTAAAATAGTGTGTACTTCTTAAACTATTCAGTCAATAAAAGCATGTCACAACTTAAAAATTCATGACAAAGGCTACCAAACTATGACCAAGTATTTTTATCAAAATACCTTCCCATTATTATTTTAGTATCTCCTTGCACTTCAGATTTATTTAGTATCTCCTTGCACTTCAGATTTAAAATGTTTTTCTGCACTGTATAGTAAGTAAAGAATGTCTCATTTCGGAACAAAACTTGATTTGCATGAGTATTATTCCTCCAATCAACAAAGATATAGCTATTTGATAGTGGCAAATCTAGAAATGGCGCATCCGGTACTCACCCTACTAATGACCCATACCTTATTCAAGCAACTTGCACACATAAAATTGATGATTCATACCATATTGATCAGTTTAGGGGCTAGTGGAAGCAGTGAAGTGAAGTGATGCAAAGAACCCCACCTGGTTCTTGCGAATCCACTCTTTTTTCTTTCATCTAATGAACTATTGAGTAGTAGAAATAGTTCAAAGGTCAGATCATCCTCCTCCCCCATAGCTCGCTCAGGTCGAAGCCATGCAGCCCCGCAGAACTATTTCACTAGCAAGCAAAAGCATTACTGTTAGAGCTCCAGAGAATTGTCTCAGATGTAGTTGATCTAGTCTTTATAAAGTTAAGATATTTATGGCTATTGCCAATTACATACATAATAAAAGGAAAAGAGCAAGAAAATAATCTCCTCATATATACTTCCAGAGGGATCTATGTCTACCAACCAGTCCAGATTTAAATTATGATGCTATAACTATTTTCACCGACACACAATATTTTCTCCTCTAGCATCTCTTCATCTAGACAAAGCGCAAATCATTGTAATGATCTCCTAGCTATTGTTGGCATTACATATTTATGTCCCTTTTTGTACTGAAAGGCAAATAATCATGATGGTTGATTCTAGTAATACCTTCATCACTTGTGCTAGGATGTGAGGTAACTTCAGATACTTTTTGTTCCTTATCAATGCTGGAGCGGTCACATCTATAACAAAACATAGCATAATTGGTACAGTAAATAGTCAATTGTAATATTCATAAAAACACTTCGATTGCTACTATTAACTTATTTTGATTAAATGGGTGAAAAAATGTAGAGTTAAAAGAGAAAACAATCTTCAATGGGAGGGGGTGGAGGGGAATGGATGCAAAATTGGCCTAAATAGTCTTTGAAAGTTCTTAAGAGTAATTTTTGTGGCAAAGTTGTTGTGTTTCTTACTGGAGTTTTCCTTGTAATTATAAATGTAGCTAGTTTACAAATCACTATCAGACTAAAAGCTGATGCTATAGCATGTGATTAGGCAACTGCATCTCACCATCAACAATTTGCTGACTAGATGAAATGCTCCCTTGAAATCTGTGCATTTTCCCGCTGTATAATACTAGGACAACAATACAGGTAAGTGGTGTCGTTAAAAAATGTCAATCAATGATCGAGAATTTATACTATATAATAAGAGTGTCATCTAAAAAAACAACATTTAATTCAAAATTTGTGCCCTAACAAAAAGCTTTTCACATTTTCTCTACAATACTACTTTGAATTAAAAGTCTTACTCTAGATTGGCATGAGTGTTATGTTGAAAATCCTTGTTCTCATCTCCAGACTCATCACTATCACCAGTGCAACTATTGGACAACCCTACAAAAATAGTATGTAATAATTAGTAGTGGTCCATAAGTATATATAAACCTAATAAACTAGACTAGCATGTTCTGAAGTTGAAATAGTTCTTGTATTTCATACTTCAGTCAAAACAGCATGTCACAACATGAAGATACATCACAATGGCTACTTAATTTAGACAAAGTTCTTTTATAAAAGTACCTACTTGTTTTTGTTTTAATATCTCCTTGCTTCATGTTTAAAATGTTTTTCACTGTATAGTAAGTCAAGAATGTCTCACTTTCGGAACAAGAAGTATAGTTGATAAGAAGAGTTTTATATAACATCATATGTATATAAAATCAAGATTATAATGCATACATGAATCATCAACTTCACTTCACAGTTATAAATCTAAAATGCATTATTTAGATAAACCATTAGAGGATATACGTATGCATAATAACATGTATATACGTATTGCAAACATCTACCCATTACGTACAAATCGTAGGTTTAAGGGTGGCCGCACATAGCAACGCGCACCGCCTGTCGATCCGGACATTAATTTATTCTCCGCCAATACCCCACCATTCGATAATACGCGAGCAGAAACAATCGCGCAGTAGTAGCAGAAGTGTAATTTGCGAAGTTGTGGTGTTTTAATTTAGCTTCTTGTTGTCTCATATTCGTTTATAGCAACTCTCCATACGTCGTCTGAGCTCACGCAGCAAGGTGCACCAGGCTGCCTCTCCTCCAGTAGCCGTTCTCCGGACTCTGCGCACCTGAACTCAAGCGGATGGACCCACCACGCTCGATTTCTGCGGAGCGAAGACTTCCCAAGCTGCGCAGATCTAACACCTTCACCTCTGGCTATCTCCAATAAACTGCTCTCTCTTCTGACTCTCTTGTTATTGTTCTATTGATGTTTGTTTACTCTTGATATAGGCGGGCTCTTTTTAGAACCAATACAAACTAATTGAAAAAAAAAATTGCTCGCGTACTCGTAGTACGAGATATGGGGTTGGGGCTATTTCTTAAGAATTGCGAGTGGAATTAAAGTTCCAAATTTTGTAACAGTTTTTCTTGGAATCTAATAATGAGAACGACATAAAAATTTTACACAAAAAAAATGAACTGCACCACAATGAGAATTTTTCAATATCTTATAAATAGAAAAATTGCGAATAAATCATAAAGTAATATTGAAATGAAGAATAACTCGTTGTCTTGCAGTAGAGTATCAGCTCGGCTAGTAGTGCACCAAACTTCAACTTACCGCACCGCTCCAAAAAACTGCTACAAAGTTTTATAACCAGGCCCCGATATTTCCTGATATTTCTTCCAGATTCACTCTAAAATTAGTGAGCGGCACAAAGACAAAAAGTTTACCTTACAAGTTATATTGGTTAAATTAAGTCCACAGTTGTTTTACTTGATTGAACTGAACATTAAAGAAATTATTTTCAGTTTGGACATACAAAGTCAAACAGAAAAAACAACCAAGAAAACACAATTGCAATAATAACAAAAATTGAAAAGACTACTTTTCTATACCTAAAATCATACCTTCTTCACAGCCATTTTCCTCCACCTCAGTACTCTCTGCACCGTTAGATGTGGATATTTCCCTAGAATAAATAAAATATTGCAATCTGGAATGAGTTTAGTTGTATATACTAATAAATTGCAATATGCAGTATTGGTAGTTAGAGTTTAGCTTATTCAATTACACACAAAGTAGCTAATTTAGTCACAGATGTGACACAATCTTCATTGTAAAATCATTACTTATTGACTTGCCATGGTATAAAACTTGCTCATTTCAATGTTGTTTTGTATTTTATTCTAATTGCTGTAAATAAATGAACAGTACTGCAAACACTTATGTGCATGGTAATTATTTGTATAAAAGTTCAGGTTATGCTTACTCAAAGAACTTATAACATTCAAATCCCACAAGCTATTTACAAGCAATGATTTTAAAGGTAAGTATATAATGTCGGTTAGTATACATAGGGCAAGATTCCTTTGAAATTTTGAAACAATAAGTAGAGATTCAAAAAAAAAATTTGTTGTTGAAGTGTGACGTTAAATGTTTTATAATAGAATTTACAATATACAGAAATTATTGTCTAAAGAACTCACTCTTGACTAGATGTTTTACATGGGGGCACTTGAGGAGGAGAATCAATAGAGCAACAGTACACTAAACAGAATATAATATTCATTCAGTCATTTTTGGCTGATATAATTATAATTTCTCATTCTAACAGCCAATATGTTAATTAAGACTTAACCCGACTTTTCAACTTCTTGTTCAAGTTCTCTTCAGGGGTCAACTGAGGTCAAAGTCTACATTCATACTTATTAAATTATTGACTTTGTATATTTTCTACAGTTATTTATTCAAGTCATATTGAGGCTGTGCATATTTTTAATAACAAATTATCCATATGTACCATACAGGGCCAAATATCTGTTGCCACATAGGAAATACTGTACAGTAAACAGATTGTGGCTTCAAGGCAATATCTCTCCTTCACCAGTGTTCATTGCTATCACAGTGGGTTATTATATTCTCCTAGTCTACATCAATGTTCACTGTACTAGAAACTCTATGGTATTTGCAGATGAACAGAATTTGTTATTCGTTAGATGCAGTAGAATGTCGCTCATCTGATTGACCATATTGCAATCGTGCTGAGGTATAAGATGGCAATTACTTAATGACTCAAGGGAGTCAGATAATAGGTGAATGAATTATAAATTAAGACCAAGTAGCTATATCAAAATGGTTACTTGTTTATGTTTTAGTATCTCCTTGCACTTCAGATTAAAAATGTTTTTCACTGGTATAGTAAGTAAAGAATGTTTCATTTCAGAACAAAAATTAATTTGCATGAGTGCCATTACTCCAATCCAAAAAGTTATATTTCACAAGGGTGATTAATGGTTCTTATATGCTATTTTCATCTAACTACTGAGTAGTAGTAATAGCTCAAGGGTCACATCCTCCTCCTACCCCATAGCTTGCTCCCAACAACTTATGGTCGAAAGCCAAGCAGCCTCGCAGAACTACTTCAGCAGCTAGTCAAAAAAACATTTCATAACTTGAAACTGTATGGTAAGGCTACTAAATTAGACTATTATAAAAAGTACATGCTTGTTTTAGTTTTAGTATCTCCTTGCACTTCAGTTAAAATAAATTTCACTGTATAGTAAGTCAAGTATGTCCCATTTTCAGAATAAGAAGTATAGTTGATAAAAAGATTTTTCATATTATCATAATGTGTATAAAATTGCATACATGAATCATTAACTTCACTTCATAGTTAATCTATAATGTCTCATATATATGCATAATTGTATAATTGTATTGCAAACATCTCCCCATTATGTACAAATCGTAGGTTTAGTGTCCTAAAAGACAAAATGCTTGCTTTAGAAGTGATATGGGTGAAGTAATAGTAAGCATTATAATGTTGTATACATATTATATATAATTTATACTTGATTGAATTGAGCATTCGATAAATATTTTTCAGTTGAATATACAAAGCGAAACAGCAAAACAACCAAGAATAAACAATTGCCCTAACAAAAAATATTGTAAAGACTACTTCTCTACTTAAAATCATACCTTCTTCACAGCCAATTTCCTCCACCTCAGTACTCTGTGCATTGTTAGATGTGGATTTTTCTCTAGAATAAATAAAATATTGCAATTTGGAATGAGTTTAGTTGTATATACTAATAAAATGCAGTCAGTTTGTGATCTTATTTTAGATAGTGTTTAGCTTTTTCAATTACACACAAAGTAGTTAATTAAATTATCACAAATGAGAATCAATCTTCATTGTAAAACCATTAGCTACTTATTGATCTTTACTACCGTATAAAACTTGCTCATTTCAATTTTGTTTTGTGTATTTTATTCCAGCTGCTGTAAACAAACGAAACAGTACTACAAACACATAAGCATATGGATTGAGAAAAGTTCAGGTTAAGCTTTCTCAAAGAACTTAAAACAATCAAGTCACATATCTATTAACAAACAATCATTTTAAAGGTAAGTATAGTATCCATTAGTAGGTAATATTTTATAGTATTAGTATAGAAAACTAAACAATTTCAATTGGAATATCAATTAATAATATATAGTACATAAGCAAGATTTTTTCGAAAATCTTGAAATAAATTGGAGATTCAAAATTTGCATTCTTGAAGTGTGATGTTAGCTATAATGTTTATAGTAGAGTTTACTATACAGAATTATTGTCTCAATAACTCACTCTGGACTAGATGCTATACATGGGGTCTCTTGAGGAGGAGAATCGATAGAGCAGCACACTAAACAGAATATATTGTATGAAATCTAATACTACTGATTTCTAAACGGAGAAAATGTGTGTAGATAGTGCTTAGCTTTTTCATCTACACACAAATGTAGATAATACTGTAAATGTTATCAACGTGATGTAATGAATTTATAGAAATAGTGTTAAATTGCTGCAATCAAACCAAAATTTAATTATCTAAACTGGGAAGACCAGTCAGACTATAATACATGTATTGTGAACATGACTCCATAATAAAATAGGACTTTATAATTTCTACAAATACTTATTCAAGTCATATTCAGGCCTGCATATTATTACTAATTAACAAATTGTTCATGATTATATGTGACCGGTTTTGGGAAAATCGGCCTAAACGCGGCAAACAATTTTTTTCAGTATTCCCGGGTAAAGCCTTATGGGTCGATTTTTTTCGAAAAACTTTTTATGGCAGAAATGGATAGACACCAGTTAGCTCTAGTTTATGATGCAGTTGTAAGCTCTGGCGTGCTCTAGAACTCACACTAGGAGGCTAGAAACACTAGCCGGTTGGACTCGTGTACGGAGAGTAGCTAAGAAATTATTGGCGGGCTTTTCACTAACAGCCGGGAAAAACTGTAGCTAACTTATTCACTTACTATTCTACATAATTCACGTACTCACGCAATTCTCTCCATCATAGTTTCTTAAGCAGCACTGCATTAAGCCTTTTAGACTTCTTTCAATCCGCCTGTAACCAGTTTATTCCGTAGTGTCCCGGATACACGCAGTATTAGTATACGGACACAAGGCACGCCCCCTGACCTTAGCAACGCCTTTACCCGGCGTTTTTTCGAAATCAGCAATAATAAGTTAAGCAAAAATACTGAAGTGTTGTAGTGCGTAGGGCGAAGACGGCTTGTGCTACAGCTTCCAAATTAGGAGGAAGGCATCCCAAGGCACCGTGCAGCCTACTGGTAGAATAAATTAGAAAACTTTAGATGCCGCGTTTAGGCCGATTTTCCCAAAACCGGTCACATATATTGAACCAGGCCTAATACCTGTTGTTACATGGAAAAGCACTACAGTAAACAGAGTGTAGCTTTAATTAAGACAGTTTTTATTACATTCCCCTGGATACACAAGTGTTTCAGTTTGGATATGCAAAGTCAAACAGCAAAATCAACCAAAAACAAAACAAAACAATTGCCATAAAAAATATGGCAAAGACTACTTCTCTACTTAAATCATACCTTCTTCACAGCCAATTTCCTCCACCGCAGTTTTCTCTGCACTGTTAGAAGTGGCTATTTCTCTAAAATCAATAAAGTATTGCAATTTGGAATGAGTTTAGTTGCATATACTAATAAAATGCAGTATGCAGTTTGTGATATTTGTAGTGTTTAGCTTTTTCAATTACACACAAATTAGCTAATTAAATTATCAGAGATCATTAGTTGTATGCAGTTTTGTGACAGTAGTGTTTCATTTTTTCAATGAAACACTCAGTAGCTAATTTAATTACGATAGGTGTGAAGCATCTTCATTGTAAAACAATTACTTATTGATCCTTGCCAAGGAATAAAACTTGCCCAAGTTAAATTTTGTTTTGCATTTTTTTATTCTACATGCTGTAAATGAATGAAACGTGGTAATTTTTTAAAAAAGGTACGGGATATGCTTTCTCAATGGACTTAAAACCAAGTTATTACAAACAATAATTTTAAAGGGTAGAGTAATTGTTAATAGATAACATATGCTTTTAATCTATTATACAATTTAATTACTGAAGTGTATAAGCATGATTCCTTTGAAAATCTTCAAACATTAATTAGACATACAAAATTTGTATTTGTTGTTGAAGCATGACATTTATTTAATGTTTTATAGTAGAATTTACAATATAGAGAAATTATTGTCTAAATAACTCACTCTGGACTAGATGCTATACATGGGGTCTCCTGAGGAGGAGAATCGATAGAGCAGCACACTAAACAGAATATATTGTATGAAATCTAATACTGCTGATTCTAAACAAAAATAATGTGTAGACTATACTTGTTAAAATTGTCAATATGATATAATCAATTTATAATCGTAGTGTCAAATTGCTGCAACGAAATCAAACTTCAGTATAAACTGAGCAAACCAATCAGACTATATAATGTACTGTGAAAATAACACTGTAATAATATAATCATGTAATGGGTCAAGTTTGTCAGATTATTTAGCTGACCAAAATTTATCTGTAGAGAAGTACAAATATATTTAATTAATATTTTTGTATTCTTTAGTTCCGAGGATTTTAAACACATTTTTCGAGACGATAAAATATTGACTTAAGATTTTCTATTGCTACTTATTCAAGTCATACTCATATATTTTCTAAATAACTTATTTATTACATATTATAGACTAGACAGGGCCGAATACCTGCTGCCACATATAGGAAATGCATTAAATAAACAGGATGTGACTTATGCAATACCTCCCTTTTCACACGTGTTCAGAGTTATTGTGAGGGAATCGGGTCAGTCAGATTTAACTGAAGGCCACAGGATCGAAGCTATTCAGGGTTAACTGAACACTTAGAGAGTAGGCTGCCACCAGAGTTGCTGGTGATGCCCAATCACCTGGAGGGTTCACTCTTAAGGTGTATAAAGAGTTTAATCTTTATACAAGGAAGAAAATGCAACAACTGAAATGGTATGAGGAAAACTGGTGTATAACTAGAGGTAAGGATGAGGGAGTGTAATACAAGATGGGAAGAAGATAGTTGAATAAATGGACACAAAAGTAAATGAACACTAAGGTAGAATGCAATTAGAAATAAGATAAGTGGTTAAACATAACAAAATAAACATGGATAAATACACGGAGAAACAGAACCATAATGTAAAATATAAATTGGTAAACATAATTAGAAATAAGAATAATAGGACACAGTGTAATAATTCAGTTCAGTTCTAATAATGTAGTGACTGTTTCACTACAGTTATCATGTTGGTTATCACACCCCCCTGGTTATACAAGTGTTTACTCCACTAAAAACTAGTTACTATGGTTGGCATATGAGCAGTACCTAATAAATTTATTATTAATTAGATAAAACAATATATCACTCGTCTGATGGGACATATTATTACAATCGTGCCCGAGGTATAAGATGGTAATACTTTACATGAAACGACTCAAGAGAGTAAGATATTAGGTGAGCAAATTATATGTATGAGTAATAGCATGTTAACCGTGCCATTGATCCCTGATAGCACAGGTTACCTGTGCTATCACTTGGCTAATAGTAGTCCAGCTTTTTAAATAGTTATTTGCAAATGTAGCCACACTTTATCGTTCACTCACAATCTCCTTATTTCAAGATTAGCTTTTGCTGGAACTCCGTTTTCAACGTATGACTCCTCGTAATCTGTTGAAAACATTCCATCTAATATAGGTAGGGTTTCTGTGGTATGTCTCCAACTAGAAACTACGTGAACTGTACATTTACAAAGTTAATGCTGCACACGTGCACACTTACCCATACTATTTCACTTAGCTACTGTGGTATTTCACTTAGTTTCCACTTAGTTACTGTGCTATTTCAATTAGTTTCGCGCTATTTCACTTTTCCCGTGCGATTTCAATTGAACAGCAATTTTTTCACATACATTTTTGAATAAGAAAGTACTCATTTTATAAAAAAAAAATATTTTGTGTTCTTCAGCTACAAGGTAATAATTATAAGACATTATCAAGACCTTAAAATAGTGTGTACTTCTTAAATTAGTCAGTAAAAAACATGTCACAGCTTGAAAATGCATGATAAAGGCTACTAAAAGACTAAGTACTCTTATAAAAATACCCACTTGTTTTTGTTTAGTGTCTCCTTGTACTTCACATTTAAATTTTTTTCACTGTAAAGTCATTTTCAGAATGAAAGTTAGTTGATGAGAAGATTTTCGTATTATATGTATATTATATAAATCAAGATATACATACATGGTTCATTAATTTCACTTAATGGTAAATTAATAATGTCCCATTTAGAAAAACAATTAGAGAATATATGTATGTATTAAATCGTAAGTTTAGTGTCCTCAAAGAATAAAGATAGCAAGTGATATCAGTTAAGTCAACAGTTGTCTTACCTGATTGAATTGAACATTAAAGAAACTACTTTCAGGTTGGATATACAAAGTCAAACAGCAAAAGCAACCAAGAAAAAAATTACCATAATAACAAATATTGCAAAGATATACTTTTCTACCTAAAATCATACCTTCTTCACAGCCATTTTTCTCCACCACAGTACTCTCTGCACTGTTGCATGTAGACATTTCTCTAGAAACAATAATAAATTGCAATTTGGAATGAGTTGATAAAATGCAGCATGCAAGTTTGTGACATTTGTAGTAGTAAGTGTTACATATAATTATATAATAGATAATATTATAGTTATCATAGATGTGAAGCAATATTCATTGTAAAACCATTACTTAATCCTTGGCACCGTATAAAAATTGCCCGCTTCAATGTTGTTTTGTATTTTTTAATCTAGCGCTGTAAATAAGTGAAACAGTACTACAAATACATGGTAATTTTTTGAAAAAGGAACAATTTATGCTTTCTCAAGCATTTAAGTCGTCACACATAGTTATTATAAACAATGATTTAAAAAGCAAGTAGAATATCAAAAGGTAATAATTAGTGCTATTATTATTCCATTCTAAAACTAAACAATTTTAATTGGAGTATCAATTAATAATTATATACTACATAAGAATGATTCTTTTGAAAATTTTGAAGCAATGAGTAGAAATTTAAATTTTATATTTGTAATGACATAAAGTTTAGTAGAAATTATAATATACAGAAATTATTTTATAAATAACTCACTCTGGACTAGATGTTTTACATGGTTTGACTTGTGGAGTAAAATCGATGGAACAGCAGCACACTAAACGATTATATTGTATGAAATCTACTACTGATTTTAAACAGAAAATGTGTAGATTGTACTTGCTAACATTATCGACATGATGTAATCAACTCATAAACATAGTGTTAAATAGCTGCAACAAATCAAATTTCTTACAACTGGGCAAACAGTTCAGACTATTTGTTGTAAAACAAGTATTATTAAACTAAATTTACTATGAAAATGTGACTACAATAAGATGACAATAATTAACATGTAATTGGTCAAGCAAGTCAGACTATTTAGCTAACCTAATTTATCAGTAAGGAAGTATACACTATTTCATTACCTTTTGTGCTCTTTAGCTACAAGGAACTTTGTTTAGATGCATATTTCAAGGCCTCGATATTGACATAGGCATAGCACTGGGTCTGGCTGCTCCAGCAATTGCCGGACCAATGCTTTCATAAAACCACATCCATTTTTTTTTGCAAAACTTGCCCGTTACTTCCAGGTGGTTTTATGGTGGTTACATGGTTCATCCACTTACTTTTTTCTTCTTTATTCACCCTCTTTGTATTGTATATATAATTGTTCAGGTTCCAGCCCTCTACACAACCAGCACTTGAGCACATAGCTCATTTAGTATAGCTAGCTACATGCACTTCCTACACATGCATGCTTAGTTGTATCATCATTCACTTTTCAGGCAGTGATCGCCGAATTTTGTTGTCGATGTTTCATTTCATTGTTTTTGTTCATAAACAACACACCATTTTTAGTTAGTTAATTACAGTTCATTAATTGTACATTTCTAATTCTGTACTAGTAAACCTGTTAGTATTCTCGGTACATTATGAAAGATGACTTTTATTCACTACTTTGCTATAATATGGTGAATAATAACAGCAACTTAGTTTACACTAGCTCCTAAAGTTACATGAGCAATTGAATTAATTTTTTTAAACAAAAACAATTAATGCCTTTTATGCTCTACCTGCTTCTAGCCTCGCCACTGATTCTTTCAGTGATGTCATGTCCATAATGATATCTTGATCTGGATATATGACCTGGGTTATATTCTCTTGTATTGGTATGTCCAGATAAAACCCGCTCTGCCTGGCTTCTAGTTCTTGTGAAGCATTTTTAAGCAACCTATAGGTAAAACATTATTGCATTACAAATACATAATTAAAATTGTCATAACATGATATCTGAGCTAATGAAGTGGTGCCTACTGCGCCCAAAATAAAATTATAATACCTTTTCAGCAAAAGCAGCTATGGAAAATTCTGTTTGTTGGCCAGAGAATGAGTTGACTGGTAGACAGTTTCATTACTATGTTATTTTACTAGTGATGTGCTTCCTGGTTTTTAAGTAATAATAGATTAATGAAGTACCAAAGGTGCAACCCTCCGTGCTACTAAACACTACCATTACAATATAATCTCAGACCAAAGAACAAGTTGCACAGAATTTTTTTAATGAAGCTTGAAAAAACCAACGAGGTGAAAATTTATAAAAACACATTTAGCTACAGACATTAAAGCTATAACTGGTAAGGATGCTGAAAATCCCAGACCTACCGCTGGTAATAAAAACCACCTCGTAGCTCCTTTGGCTGCTCCAGAATATCGCTGAATAATAGTTGCCAGTTAGCACAGCTGTTTCTTGCCGAATAGGCCATGGTAGCTAGGGCGTGTTAAACTTAGTTCTTTCAATGACCTCAGTTAACCCCTGAAGAGGACTTGGCAAGAAGTCGAAACGTCGGGTTAAGTTATCATTAAAAATATTGGCTGTGTTAAAAAGAGAAACATTTCCTATTATTCTTCTTTTCCTCCGGAGACATTTTAATTATGAAGGCCAACAAGTACCACTAGGAGAAATCACCCACCAAAAATGAAGACTGAAAGTCGATGCATCTCAAGAAATATCCCTGTCACAATTTTGGACTTCACGGCAGTACTGCACGTCCGCTGAAGTTTAGAAGACTTATAGTTATATATCATTTTCTAACCCTCGCGTGTATGCCAAAACGATGCGTTTTTGTTGAATTCTATTTTACTTTTCTATTTACTCACCTTACTACCTTAACTATTGTCGATTATTTCCGTGAAATTCCATATATTAAGACTATCTCGTCGTTATAAGGTCGATCCTTTGAGGCTCTAAACCCTGGCAAAGTTTGAACAGTAGCCCTTCGTTCATCCCTGATCAGTGCGCGAGAGAAGATTCTGGATCCATTACTTTAGTGCAGCGAGGAATTTTTATTGTAAGTTGACTCCGCCCTGCCATAACCGTAAGATCATAATTGTAGGTGAGGCTTAGCTGCATTTCGTGGGCACAAATTTGTTACAAAGCCGCTCGACTTTGTGTTAGAACATAGTTAACTCCTTTTTTTGTATTGCCAAGTAGGCATTCTATCCAGCATAGTGGTTCAAGTGAGTGTACAGGGATACTACATGCCAGAAGGAGGGATTCTAAATGCCAGAAGGAGGGATTCTAAATGCCAGAAGGGAGGATACTACTGATAGTATAGTGTATCCTCCCTTAAGCCTTAAGGCTAATAGTATCCTCCCTTCTAGAGTTTTATTAGTCTTTGGCTTATGAGTAGTGCAAGCATTAATAAAAGAATTGTTATTTTTAGGTGGATTCATCGCATGCCTTACACACTAACAATGTTTTCTTATCTAATAAAAATCACCATCAAAAAGAGAAAGTGAGAAAGAAACCAGTAACATAATGAACAATAAACAACAGTTGTGTTCTCTAATTCTATTTAAAAAGTTTTAGTACTGTTCTTGTAGGTGTTTATATCACTACAGTTATAAACTGGAGATAAAGATCAAAGCTAGAGTATTGACTGTGAGGGGCTTGACTTGAAAGTTGATGGTGAAGACCTGAACTGGAGAGCTGGCTGTGATAAGCTAAATATAGTAGAAACAAAGTCGTTTTGTAAACTTTATCTGACAAATTGAGCTGAAATGTGAAAATTAGGTAATGTAGATGGGTGGGTTGGAATGCTCTTTCAGGTAAAGTTCACTAGTTCACTGAAAAGGTAGTGATATTGGTTCTCCTACTCCAATTCCATCACTATCACCGGTTCACTTAAGTCGAGGGCACAACACATGAAAATACTCTATGCGCTATAGCTCCTTAGAATTGCTGCAATTATTACTGGATACCTCTCCCTAATGTCCCTAACATCTTTGTCTAAGAGTGTCAACGTAGAACAAAGGAGAGAAAATTATTTGGTAACTAAGGCTATAGTTGCTACGTTCTAAAACAGGTAGACAACAAAATCTCGGGAACTACTGCCTGTCACCTCGGGCCGCGAATATCGCCCACGCTACGCTACGGATGGTACAGCCCGCGGCCCTCTAGGTTCTATGGGCGGTAGATTCCTAGTAGATTTCGTTGTCTATTATGTAGATAACGCGCAATTATTCAGCTGGAGTGCGCTACTAAAGCCTCCCCGGCGTTGCTATGTGCCAGCACCCTTAAACAGGTCTTTATATTCCCAATTCAGGCCAGCCTAAACCTCTGCTGACGCTCATTCTACCTTTAGCCAGCCATTTTTATTTTCTTGCTTGAGTTTGTGCTGTTTTCTATTTAGTTAATGTGCTCACACGTATTTCCCACTTATTTGACGTTGTTTCCCAGTTTATGTGCGCTAAATACTGTAATGCGTATCAAAATGGTCTCGGGATGATGTTGTGGAAAAAACTGACAGCCACCACTTTCCACCTGTCACAAAATATGCTCCCCGCTACGCGCTTTTATATGCGACCTCCGTGTTTAAGCTGTAAGAAAATACAAACTAAAATGTGACTGGAGGGTTCATTTTTATTTTCTGCAAGGTGGGTAGGAAATATTCATCCCAGATTAAGTAAACATCTCGTTTCCAATGAATGCAACAATAATATAGTTCCGGTGAATCTGCGGTATTAAGCTGTGGAGTCTGAGCGTAACGAGGACGCTATTCGAGGTTAAATAGTTTCCCATTATTATTATTGCACCAGTTCTTCATCGCGCTCGGGCGTAGCTTTGACTATTATTTTAGAAGGAACGTGGGGTTCCCTCTAAATGTTTTGTAGGCAGTAAAGAAAAGATAAGGGGTCAAATAGGAACCTAGTTGCTATATTTTCTATAAAAAATAAGCTTTTATAGCGATGTGACTTAGGAAAATCTATTGCATTTTGACAGACAAAGAATTACAAGGATGCCTGGGACTTTAGATGCGAAAGGAAAACATTTAAAAGACAAGAAAAAAAGTATGATGCTGGAATAATGTCCAAAGTATATTAAAAATTTTGATGCATCTACAATTTGAGAATGACATTTAACTCTCATCCTTGTACTTTCACTCGCCTTTGGCTCATGAAAAAACTTACCACTAATTGTAAAATATTTCCTCATATTTAATAATGACTATTGTTACCCTTTGCTCATTACAAATGAATAGCAATAAATTTAATCTCATTATAATACCTCAAGTCTTGACAAATACTGCAGATAGAAGAGGATTTGATGTCGTCCTTGCTGTTGTTCGAGTTTTGACCACCTTGTGCAACAATTATATGATTGCAAAACGTTCTGTATCAATTACAATATAAATATAAATATTTGTTAAGTTGTAGTTGTTCTATTATTGTATAATCTTACTCCAGTGTTTTCATTGTGGACCTCAGATACTCTAATTCTTTGTTTCGCCAAGCATATGGCTATGTCGGAATTAATGCAATAAGTAACTTTCTGGTTCACATTCGCTACGTAATCAGACATTTTTAGTCTATCCTACCTACGAACGACTGCAGTTCTAAAGAGACGCTATCAGGGTCACGTGACGTTGTGCGTCGTCCAGATAAAGTAAGGTAAGGTCGTAGAGGTCAATGGGTGAATCAATCCTGTGATATCTTCCACAACCACATAGCGGGAAGAATCACACCAATAGAAGATATATATTGGTGTGTGTCATGCAGCCTGCAATCTTCTCGTAACTATTTCATCATTTTGTGTTTTGTGATGTGTGCATTTGTCATCTCAGAGTGGTCATGAACTCTGGCATCGTCCAGTCATTAATTTACCACATTGAGCCATGATGCAACTCTTTTTTTGACATATTTTAGCCAATGCTGCAAGCGGTTCTATTTATAAGTGCCTGCTTCTTAGTATTTCGTGGGTTTTTCTCTACTTTAAGTTCTAATTAATTAACTTAAGGGTGCCCTGCCACCGGAAACCGAGGCGCGAAATGCAAATTGACTGTTTTTGCTGTGTCTTTATTTTTATTATTCTATGTACTGTGGGCTTACTTCGTTGCTACAGGTGGAATGGGCACTAACAGAGGACTCCAGCAAGCCAAATTTGAAGAATGAAGACCCGTCTGGGGCGGAGATATAGCTCTGCACAGCAGCTACTATTCGGAGTTATTTAGAAGCGGCCGAAAAAGCTACGCGCTCATTTTTTTTCCTGAGGTAGCTTGAGGGCTTCTTCGCAACATTACAGAGCCATATTTCTAATATCTATATTATTCTTTTTTTGTAAACAGTAAAATTTCCATGCCGTTATACACCTGTGTTATTCTTTAAAACTCTCTGTAACTATTTTAAAGGGGTATGTTGCTTGTGCCAAAATTTGGATTCAATTCAGTGATCCACTTCCACGAAATATCAATTTTTATTTTCAAGTTGACAACTGATTGCAATTTCACCCCGCCCCCCATAGCGTTGAGCTCCGCGAACGCGCAATTTTATTTGGTAAGATAATCAATTGACTTGTGGCAGCTCTAAAAGAGCCCATTTGTAAACAAAAATAAGAAATACAATTATAAGCCGTTAGATGGCCGTTGTAACTTTGGAAATAGTTAGTCCCTCCAGCAGAAGTGATGGCTTATTCCCGACGTTGCTTGGGGTTCGTTGCTCAGTGAGAGCTAGGTAGTTCAGCACAAGATTTCGACTCGACTCGACACGTAGGCGATAGGGCTGAAGAATATAGCGGTAGCAATCCGACCGAAAGAAGCCATCCAAGACCAGATTGATGAGGGAATCCGAAGTCGTAGAGCTCGACCAACAGCGTCATCTCAACTATGAACTGACCTGCGAACTGAACTGCCTCACTCAAGCTGTTTCTACATGGTTTCTGGGAAGTAGAATTCATGATCTAATAGCGGACCTCGATGAAGTACCCTCTCTCGTAGGCCCTCACTTCAAATCTAAATGTCAGGCCCTCTGGACACAAAATGAACAGTTCCAGACAGATGCATCCAGTTTACATGGCTATGATGAACTAGCTGAGACGAGAGATGAAATATGTCCCCTCATTAAGAAGTTACAGTTACGTTTTGATGATGAATTGAGAGCTGCTTCTGCACCTCCAGCTTCTCCTGCAAGTCCTCCATCTGCATCTTCTACTTCAGTCTCCATATGCTCACATCGTCATAACAATACCCTCAAGATCAAGTTTCCCAAGTTCTCGGGTGACATCTTGAATTGGCGAGGTTTTTGGAGAGTCTTTGAACCACTACTGGCCAAAGAAGTTGGCCTAACAGATGAAGAGAAGATTGCTCACCTTCTTGAGTCTATGCAAGGCCAGGAGGCCCTGAAAGAAGCTCGGACTGCTGCTGGAGCTCATGATAAATATGAAGAAGTCATAGCATGCCTCAAGAAGACATACGATCACCCCAAGGTTGTATACAAGCATCATGTAAAGAATTGTGTGAGCAAAAAACTGTGTCAGATTCCAGGACATCATTGAAAGATACTCTCTCTTCCTTCAGAGGTCATCGCAATGGACTTGAGCGACACAAGGGCATGACTTTAGAGCAATACTTGACAGCTCAGGCAGAGCTAAAAATGACAGATGACCTTCGTAGGGAATGGAAACTATTTTCTTCTACTGTGGACATTCCATCTGATGCTGATATGTTGGAAGCATTTCTTGAGAAGAGAGCCAATGCACTAGCTGATGATGTCAAGTTAGGTCGTCCAGAATCATCCAAACCCAAACTTGTCAAGAAATCTGCCATGGTGATACATGCATCATCATCATCTGTGTCCTACCCTCAGTGTTCTGAAACTCATAATATTCTAAGCACTTACTGTTGGCCAACGTCAAGAAGTTACGAGGAAGGTCAAGCTGTACCTCAACTGTCTTGGTCGAGGTCGCAATGTGAAAGACTGTCCCAGTCAGCATCATTGTCGAGAGTGCCCTCAGCGTCATCACACCTTGCTGCACAAGCTATCTCAGCCACCATCATCTCCTCAGCAACCCTCTTCTGTGCAAGCAGCTCATCTACAAGTGTCTCCTGTACAATCACAAGCATCTCCTCTGCAGCATTCTCCTCTGCAACCATCTCTGCCACAATCTTCTTCTATGGATAAGCTACCCACACTACCTGCACATTTGGTTTCGCCATGTCAGCACACTATTGTAAGCCAGAATCTTGAGTATCGTCCACATACAGTGATGGCACGAGTCAAGGCTGGGTGTCTCATTCAAGAAGCCAGAGTCCATTTGGATAGTGGAGCTGCTGTGTCCTTAGTTACCTCCAGATTGGCTAACTCCTTGAAGGCAAAGCGATAAACCACTCCTCATCCAAGGAGCCAATGCAGAGCGCCACCATGAGGATGTGGTCGAGCTTGAGCTGTCACCAGTTTACACAGGCCTGAATCGATCCCTGTCCATTCAAGCTTATGTGACGGATAAAATCCCTGATTCTAACATCACTGTATAACCCATGTCAAAAGTTTCAACCAAACCCTTCCTGCAGGGTCTTCAGTTGGCAGATCCCTACTACAAGCCATGAGATCGCACTGAAATACTACTTGCACAGCAACATTTTATCCTAGCAGAAATGGCAAGCACTCGCTAGTCTAAGGATCATCATCTCAAAGCTCAGAACACTATGTTTGACTGGGCAGTGACAGGATCTCTCCCAGATGGCTGATTCCTCCACTGTCATTTGCCTCAAGGTTGCAGCAGCTGAGGAGCACTTGGACAATCTCTTGCAGCAATTCTGCTGGTTGGACAATCTCTTGCAGCAATTCTGGAAGCAGGAGTCAGTTCCAGGTGATCAGTCTGCTTTGTCTCCAGCAGACCAAAGGGCTATGCAACTTATCAGTGACACTACTGTCTGAGATGAGGAAGGCCGGTACTATGTAGTCCACCCCAAGAAGGATCCTGATACTGGGTGAGTCCAGACATAATGCTGTACGTCGCTACCACCAAAATGAGAAATCTCTGACAAAGAAAAGGACTTGGTTGAATTTCCATGAGAGTGTTGGTGAGTATGTGTTGCTAAACCATGCTGAGTTTGTTCCCCCTGCAGATCTGAAGAAGCCTCCAAACGACAGCTATTATTTACCCATGTATGGAGTCTTTAAGGAGACTTCCTCTACCACTAAGCTCAGAGTGGTGTTTGATGCCTCAGCCAAGAGTTCCAATGGGGTGTCCCTGAATGACATTTTGGAGCCTGGGCCCTACAGTTTAGCTCTTCAATTGAGCACATTCTTATTCGTTTCTTTTCTTTTTCCTAACCAGTTTAATTCTATATGCTGTCTAGCCACTCCATCTTCGGCATTGATATATTCCTTAGTTGTTTGTTCGGCGCATACTTAAGAAAAGGTGCACGCTTACAGGAAAAAGAAGTCAATTTAGGCCTTGTCGCTGAATTACTGATCCTTTAAGGTCAGCAAAGCGAGCTAAGGAGGAAGACAAGAACAGAAGCGGTATCTCCAAGTAACTAGTGAAAAAGCTTTGCTCACTTCGCTGAATAATTTAGATATAGTTACTCCCTAGAAATAGACCTAGCGGGCTAGACCTCCTTTCCCCTTTAACATTTACCTCGCGTTATAGTTCACTCGCGTTCATTGCACGATCTGCGAGCGTAGCTTTACAGCTGAATAGGGCGGCTTGTCCACCGCTTCAGAATGCCCGAGCTTGCGACTAGTCCACACCTACCAAAGAAGTGGAGTTGTGTCCAACGGAAGTTTCGGCTGGATATCGTGACATACAATCTAGAATGGGTAGTGAGTTAAAATAGCTTTGGTATTATGACTAAAGACTACACTTTGTTTCTTACTGAAAGCAAAAGAGGAGATGTTATTAGTTATTTCCAACTTTGAAAGTTCTGATGAAAAAATTGTTTTACTGTTGACAGCTATTGATAAATTAGCTTCTTCTTTTTTCAGTTTAACAGCCAATACATTAAATGACTAAATCAGCTGTTAATAATGTTTTTCTGGTTATAATATGCATTCATATAGCCTTCTCAAGGGATTTTTTGTTTGTTTGTTTATTTTTGTTTTTCAAGATGCCAAAATATCTAAAAAATAATGAACATTACCTGTCTCCTCCATTGTCAAGTAACTGGGCTGGCCTCATACTCCAGTCAAGATGGTAAGTAGCCAAATGCATCTGCATTTTCTAGTGAGGATCTCTCGTTGAGTCCGAAGTTTTCACTCCTCATCCTTTGAATACTGTTTGGCATGCCAATTCATGACCACTTCTTCTGCCTTGTGCGAGTACTGACCATAGCTGAGAGTCTCTTTTCCCCTTTATGGAACAGGTTACCTGACTATATTGTGAGACAACTCTCTCATAATGCCTTCAAAAGACACTTGAAATTACACTTACTAGCCTCTTACTAAGTAAGTGTCCATGCTATATCATTTTTCCCCTTTATTTTATCTCACTTGTTCATCATAGTTATGTAGTCTTGTGATTCTTGCTACAAGTAGGTATTATAATGTTTTTTTTTTAATGTTTTTAATAATTTTTAATTGCATTTTCTATTAGTTACAGGCACCCCTCAAAACCAGGGTGCCCAGATAAGAGAGGTTCTACTTTATACAAGACAGCTTAGTGGGAGCTTTTTCTGTTCAGATAGTCGCCATAGGCCAGGGTATTGATGAAGATGGTGTCATGCAGCTTTTAGAGAGTTGTGTAGTCCAAGATCTGGCCAGTTGTTATCCCTTACCTTCTCCAGAAGGCCTTGAGGAACTCGCGTTGTTAAGGAACGATCTCATATTTGAAATCATTCATTCCCCTCAGGCAGAATCCCCTATAAATGATTCACCTAGTTATATAGATTTCCGGTGACAGGAGTGTATGATTATGGTGTTTCTGTGCATGAGGCTGCCACTGTCAATGGCATCGACTTCAGCCGAATGAACTTGGACCTTGAAGATAATAGGAATAATAGGGTGTATGGAACGTGTCTACAATCAGTATGGGTCATAGGATCATCAAGACTACATAACTATTGTTAAGGATCATAGGCTGTAAAGACTGAGTTCCATCACTTATTAATTAAGCAGCTGGATATGGGAGGTTCTACTGTAATATACTATTATAGTTGTATATTCAAATTATTCATTATTAATATAATATTATGGAAATATTGCTGAAGTACAACATTTGTTTTCATTGAAATAACTCATTAACCCTCAGTGCGCATGCGCCCAGAGGGTTACAGTAGTCATAGTGTCATTAACCCTCAGTGCGCATGCGCCTGACGGTATATAGTAGTCAACCTGTCATTCATTCATTCAGTCAACAACGGATCTCGAAGAGTACGGCTACCCAGGCTTTGAAAGCGACATCAGACTATAGCACTTCACAGAGTAAGTCCCTTTAATGTGCCAGAATTTTTAGTTTTGACTTAGTTTTCAAGAAAAAGCAAGTAGCCTACAACCGTACGTTACGGTAATGGGAACCGCCCCTTAAAAAACCTGCTTGTCACGTGAGCCAGCTGCAATCACTTTTAAATAGCTAACAATTACATGGATTCAGCGTGAGGTGTTCCGTGGAATAGTTGTTGAGTGAGCGAATAGCTAACCTAGAAGTCTGTGGTTCGAACCCAAGTAGGTGCTCATTTTTTTTTTCATCCTGTTTTTTTTTTTTTTCTTCTTGCCTTATTTTCTTCTTCCTACTGTTTTTATTGCTTTCCTACCTTTTCCTTTCATTTCCTCTTTCTTTTGTCTTTTTCTCTTTCCTGCCTCTCTTCATGCCACTTCTCTTTCTTTTTTTTTTGTTTCTACACTTTTCCTTTTCTTTATCATACTAGCTAACTAGCGCTGAGGGTTTGCACTTCAGTGCTCTAGTTCATTCATTCATTCGTTCGTTCTGTCACTCTGTCTGTCAACAGGCACTTCTGGAAGGTAGGAACCAGCCAGGCTTTGAAAGCGGCATCAAACAGCAGTATTTCACGAAGTAAGTTCCGTTAATATGCCAGAATTTTGATTTTGGACTTCATTTTCCAGAAAAAAGCGAGTCTTTCCAGAGCCATGCGATCGTAGGCTTACAGCGGGAAACGCCCCTTAAAAACGTGCTTGTCACGTGAGCCAGCTTGCAGGTTGCAAATCACTTTTAAATAGCTAACAATTACATAAATTCAGCATGAGGTGTTGCTTTGCGTAGTGGTTAAGTGAGCAAGTAAGTAACCTAATAGATTCTGGTTCGAATCCTCCTCGACAATATTTTTTTTTTTCATCTTTTTTTTTTTTTTTTTTTTTTTCTTTTTCTCTTTTGTCTTTTTCTTCTGCCTTATTTTTTCTTTTATTTTCCTCTTTCTTTTTCTTCCTACTGTTATATTTTCTTTTCCTACCCGTTTCCTTTCTTTTTTCTAACTAGCACTGAGTGGTTTTGCACTTCAGTGCTCTAGTCATTAAAACCCTAGTGCGCATGCGCCTGAGTATATGTAGTCACCTGTTCATTCATTCAGTCAACAACGGATCTCGAAGAGTACGGCTACCCAGGCTTTGAAAGCGACATCAGACTATAGCACTTCACAGAGTAAGTCCCTTTAATGTGCCAGAATTTTTAGTTTTGACTTTGTTTTCAAGAAAAAGCGAGTAGCCTACAACCGTACGTTACGGTAATGGGAACCGCCCCTATAAAAACTTGCTTGTCACGTGAGCCAGCTTTCAGGTTGCAAATCACTTTAAATAGCTAACAATTACATGAATTCAGCGTGAGCTGTTCCGTGGAATAGTTGTTGAGTGAGCGAAAAGCTAACCTAGAAGTCTGTGGTTCGAACCCCAAGTAGGTGCTCATTTTTTTTTTTCATCCTTTTTTTTTTTTTTTTTTCTTCTTGCCTTATTTTCTTTTTCCTACTGTTTTTATTGCTTTCCTACCTTTTCCTTTCATTTCCTCTTTCTTTTCCTTTCCTGCCTCTCTTCATGACACTTCTCTTTCTTTTTTTTTTGTTTCTACACTTTTCCTTTTCTTTATCATACTAGCTAACTAGCACTGAGGGTTTGCACTTCAGTGCTCTAGTTCATTCATTCATTCAGTCAACAGCGGATCTCGAAGAGTACGGCTACCCAAGCTTTGAAAGCGACATCAAACTATAGCACTTCACAGAGTAAGTCCCTTTAATGTGCCAGAATTGTTAGTTTTGACTTAGTTTTCAAGAAAAAGCGAGTAGCCTACAATCGTACGTTACGGTAATGGGAACCGCCCCTTAAAAAACTTGCTTGTCACGTTAGCCAGCTTTCAGGTTGCAAATCACTTTTAAATAGCTAACAATTACATGGATTCAGCGTGAGGTGTTCCGTGGCATAGTTGTTCAGTGAGCGAATAGCTAACCTAGACGTCTCTGGTTCAAACCCAAGTGGATACTCATTTTTTTTTTCATCCTCTTTTTTTTTTTTTTTTTTTCTTCTTGACTTATTTTCCGCTTCCTGCGGTTTTTATTGCTTTCCCTTCATTTCTTTTCTCTTTCCTGCCTCTCTTCATGCCACTTCTCTTTTTTATTTTTTTGTTTCTACACTTTTATTTTTCTTTATCATACTAGCTAACAAGCACTGAGAGTTTGCACTTCAGTGCTCTAGTTCATTCATTCATTCATTCAGTCAACAGCGGATCTCGAAGAGTACGGCTACCCAGGCTTTGAAAGCGACATCAAACTATAGCACTTCACAGAGTAAGTCCCTTTAATGTGCCAGAACTGTTAGTTTTGACTTAGTTTTCAAGAAAAAGCGAGTAGAATTTCAGTCGTACAATCGTACGTTACGGTAATGGGAACGCCCCTTAAAAACTTGCTTGTCACGTGAGCCAGCTTGCAGGTTGCAAATCCCTTCATACTAGATAACTAGCGCTGAAGGTTTGCACTTCAGTGCTCTAGTTTCCTCTTTCTTTTGTCCCTCTTCATTGTCTTTTTCTCTTTCCTGCCTCTCTTCATACCACTTCTCTTACTTTTTTTTTTTGTTTCTACACTTTTTTTTCTTTATCATACTAGCTAACAAGCACTGAGGGTTTGCACTTCAGTGCTCTAGTTCATTCAGTCAACAACGGATCTCGAAGAGTACGGCTACCCAGGCTTTGAAAGCGACATCAGATTATAGCACTTCACAGAGTAAGTCCCTTTAATGTGCCAGAATTTTTAGTTTTGACTTAATTTTCAAGAGAAAGCGAGTAGAATTTCAGTCCTACAATCGTACGTTACGGTAATGGGAACCGCCCCTTACAAAAACTTGCTTCGTCACGTGAGCCAGCTTGCAGGTTGCAAATCACTTTAAAATAGCTAACAATTACATGCATTCAGAGGGAGGTGTTGCGTAGAATAGTTGTTGAGTGAGCAGATATCTAACCTAGAATCTCTTGTTGTTCAAATCCTCGTTTATGCATATTTTTTTTGCTTTATTTTGCTTTATTTTCCTCTTACCTACCTACTGTTTTTATTTCTTTCCTACCTTTTCCTTTCATTTCCTCTTTCTTTGGTGTACTGTTTTTCTTTCTTTTTTCTTCTTTTTTCTTTTCTTCCTACCTTTTTTCATTCATTCCTCTTTCTTTTGTCCCTCTTCATTGTCTTTTTCTCTTTCCTGCCTCTCTTAACTTTCTTTTCTTTTTTGTTTCTACACTTTTCCTTTGTTATTATTTTCTTTATCATACTAGCTAACTAGTTAACCCTCAGCGCGCATGCGCCCAGAGGGTTACAGCAGTCCTAGTGTCATTCGTTCGTTCTGTCACTCTGTCTGTCAACAGGCACTTCTGGAAGGTAGGAAACAGCCAGGCTCTGAAAGCGGCATCAAATAGCAGTATTTCACAAAGTAAGTTCCTATGCCAGAATTTTGATTTTGGACTTCATTTTCCAGAAAAAAGCGAGTCTTTCCAGAGCCCTGCGATCGTAGGCTTACAGCGGGAACCGCCCCTTAAAAAACGTGCTTGTCACGTGAGCCAGCTTGCAGATTGCAAATCACTTTTAAATAGATAACAATTACATGCATTCTGCGTGAGGTATTACGCTTCGTAGTCGTTGAGTGAGGAAGTAGTAAACTAATAGTCTCAGGTTCGAATCCACATCTACTTTTTTTTTTTTTCATCTTTTTTTTTCATCCTGTTTTTTTTTCTTTTTCCTTTTGTCTTCTTACCTTATTTTTCTTTATTTTCCTCTTTCTTTTACTGTTTTTATTTCTTTCCTACCTTTTCCTTTCTTTTCCTCATTAACAATTACATGCGTTCAGCGTGAGGTGTTGCGTTGGGTAGTCGTTGAGTGAGCAAGTACCTATTCAAATAGTTGCTGGTTCGAATCCGCGTCGACAATATTTTTTTTTTTTTTCATCCTGTTTTTTTTTTTTTTCTTTTGTCTTCTTGCCTTATTTTCCTCTTTCTTCCTACTGTTATTATTTCTTTCCTACCTTTTCCTTTCTTTTTTTCTAACTAGCGCTGAGGGTTTGCACTTCAGTGCTCTAGTTCATTCAGTCAACAAGGGATCTCGAAGAGTACGGCTACCCAGGCTTTGAAAGCGACATCAAACTCTAGCATTTCACAGAGTAAGTCCCTTTAATGTGCCAGAATTGTTAGTTTTGACTAAACTTTCAAGAAAAAGCGAGTAGAATTTCAGTCCTACCATCGTACGTTACGGTAATGGGAACCGCCCCTTAACAGCGTGCTTGTCACGTGAGCCAGCTTGCAGGTTGCAAATCACTTTATCATACTAGCTAACTAGCGCTGAGGGTTTGCACTTCAGTGCTCTAGTTCATTCATTCATTCATTCATTCAGTCAACAAGAGATCTCGAAGAGTATGGCTACCCAGGATTTGAAAGTGACATCAAACTATAGCACTTCACAGAGTAAGTCCCTTTAATGTGCCAGAATTGTTAGTTTTGACTTACGAGTAGAATTTCAGTCCTACAATCGTACATTACCGTAATGGGAACCGCCCCTTAAAAAACTTGCTTGTCACGTGAGCCAGCTTGCAGGGTTGCAAATCACTTCATACTAGCTAACTAGCGCTGAGGGTTTGCACTACAGTGCTCTAGTTAAAATATAATTCAATTTATGAAACAAGCAATAAATAGTGACATATCACAATATTTGACTCATTGCAGAACAATTATAGTGCCTCAACTTAGCTTTACACAAAGTTAGCATGATTTGTGCTTAACATTGATATTTTGACTAAAATTGAACCTATCATGCTCAATTATGCCCTATGCCACTTTTCTATCTATTTTATGTTGGCACAATGTTAGCCCTTTTTGTAGCTACTTTGAGTAGAATTGAAAATGTCTTCAGATTATACCTTAAACTCAAATTTCATGTGTGAGATCTTGATACACAATTTTCTCAAGTCTCACAAACTTATGTTGAGCATTGAAAAGCCTAAAAATAGGTCATGTAAAGTGGGCACTAATTCAAACTAATTATAAATAATACCATTGGGATAATTAGTCACTGATTATTGTGTAGTTGTATAAGTAGTTCATCCTTTAACTTTACAATTATACTATCTAATAGAATCTAGAAACAGAACCTATCCGTATCGCCAAAGCATTAGTCCAGAAGGTAGTGCTGCAATACAGTGCTATTCTTGGTCAAATGTGGTATGGAAATTCAATGATAAACATATAAACAGAGAAATGAATGTAACAACTTTCGGTTATAACAATGACTATTTTTTGTACATTGATGAAATTAATGATTCACATTTAGGAATGTACACTTGCTATGGTACAGATTTAGAGGATGATGAATTCTCATCATTTTATTCCAATTCATATTTAAGCAGTATAGGTAAGTGTGACAGGGTCATTAGTATATAACTCATCAATGTGTTATAATAATTATAAAGAATAATTTTAAAATAATAATAGCAAATTTTCTCATTCTAACAGCCTAAAATTTTTAATTAAAACTTAACCTGACGTTTCCACTTCTGAAGTCCTCTTCAGCGGTCAACTGAGGTCAAACTCTCCCGTGGTGATATAACACAATGTAAACAGCAAGATTTCTGGAGGGTAGCTTACCGTTTATTATATCCAGGAAGGTGATTTACACGTAGCATGGACAGCCAGCATCCTGGAAGCTCTAAACCTATGTTTCTGTTAAACTTGTTGTTGTCAGGTGTCAGCTTTCTTGATTTTTAACTCACGATTCTTACAGGCTTTGTCTACAACTCTTACCTCTTCCAATTTAATGGGGTGATGCTGCTGCCAAGCATGTTCAGCAAATGGCTGAAACCTTCTCATCACCTCTCTTACAAGCATCCTGATGTTCTTTCACTCTCCGCTCAGCCTTCTAGTTGTTTCACCTGTGTGTATTTTACCACAACTGTAGGGTATACTGTACACTATGAATGACTCTGTGGTAAAGGGTATAGTATCTTTGATTTTTGTAAGATGTGATCTTAGTGTTTTACCTCTTAAATGCTATTTTCATGTCAAAATCTGTACATGCTCTCTAAATACTCTCCCTCAAGCCTGCTATGTATGGAATAGTAAGAATCATACATTTCTCTTGCTCAGTATCTGTGTGATCTTTAGAAGATAACTCTTTGGATCCTGCTGTAATTGTTGCATTGTCATAACCATTACTTTGAAGTATTTTGTGTAAGTTTCTCTTCTTCCTTCAAGTTTTGACTCATATTAGTTACCCTCCTAGCTCTCTGATACAAACATTTCATTACTCCTCTCTTACATGATCAGGATGATGAGACTTAAAGTGAAGGTATCTTTCTGTGTGTGTAGATTTTCTGTATACAGTGGATGTAAGCATACAATCACTCTCTCTCTTAAAAAAGCAATTAAAAAAAGGTAGCTTACTGTCTTCCTCTGATTCCATGGTAAATTTTATAGGAGGTCTGCCAGAGTTTAAATGGTCCAACAAATGTTTTTCACTTCCTTTCTTAACTGGTTCCTACCTTCCAGAAGTGCCTGTTGACAGACAGAGTGACAGAATGACACTAGGACTACTATAACCCTAGTGCGCATGAGCGCTGAGTTAAAATTTTTTCCCCACCGAGAATGACTGAATACTTTTACAATGTACTAGTTGGAATGTTTATGTACATTTTAGCCTCTCTGTAATTTTCACTTTATTATCGTGAAACTGCTGAACTATTTATAGAAGTTGTGATGGAAACTCCAGTTATACAGTATATTCCTAATAATGGTGCAACAATAATTTGTTGCAACCACTCAGACAGTATATTGTGGATATTTGGAAATCAGCTGTTGGTGTTAGACAATAATTACAGAATCTATGCAGACTGTTTAATTATTTTGACTCTCTCATTGGAAATGGAAGGCAATTATACTTGTTTACTAAATAACAATGGGACAATAACAAAATCAACTACTCAAATTGTTTTGACTCATGGTAAATACAAGAGCATACCTTATCTAGATATTAATATTATTAGCTATAATTTTTATACAATATAATATATAAATGTATTCTCTCTCTTTCACTGACATTTTTTTTACAAACAATAGATTTTTAAAATGTTAAGAATCAAAGACAGTAATGCTTGCCCAAAGCACTAGCACTCTGCCACTGAGATACGACAACTAGCAAATAGCCCAGCACTTCAGTTTTCTGTATTTGTGCTCTTAAGGGGTGCTGCTGTCTCTCTCTCAAAATACACTAACCGATTTTTTTCTTTTTTTCAAAGATCTATTTTATTTCACAAATAATTTTACTCTGCTAATGATTATAGGAAGGCTGAGAAAGAAATTGTGAACTGAGTAAGAGAAAACAAAATTCCACTATAAAAAATCTTTGAGAATAGAAAATTTTTATTGACAGTCAAATATATTTTGTCTTGTTTAAAAAAGCTTTGAAAAAGAGTGAATACATCTAATGAGTATACAAAGGCCTAGGAAGAAATTGTGAATACTGTCATTTCTTTTCACTGATTCAGTCATTCTCCAATAAAACAATTAGTTTCTATCTGTTCTCACCTCAAAAATATATGTTTACAAGTTAACCAGACAAATGTATAACTTGAAGTTAATCGACCTTTATAATGGAAATGAACACATAGAATTAATTGTGATGTTTATATTCTTGCAAAATGGATAAAAATTGATATTTAAGAAATAAATTATTGTAAATATTTTTAAAAATTTCTTTTGTAATACAGAAAAAGGTATGGTTTTTCCTCAGAATTTTAAGGCTAACATAGATGACCCAGCCATTTTTAAATGCATTCATGATGGCAATGCTGCTTGGAGTTTTCATAATTCCCTACAAAATTATTCCTTAGACTCAGTCATATCTGTTGAAAGTGGGCACATCATCTTCATTGAGAAAGTGGCATTAGAACATTATGGAAAGTATTCTTGCACAATATTTAATCAATTCTCATCCAAATATTATAGTGAAGAGGTTAATTTGATAGTAATAGGTTAGTTTGACAAATTTTCTATTTTTATTCAGTGATGCTTTTAATTATAGTGAAAAAAATAAAGATGGTCAAAATGGTGAATGCATTCACATCATTACGGTGTAAATCTGCTGTCAATCCCAGCTGGACTCATATTCAGGGATCACGTAAGATGATTGTCGTATCAAAGGCAGACCCCTTGATATTCAAACGAGTTAGCAAAAATAATCGCGGGATATATGAGTGTTATGGAATTAATAAACAAGGCTATCAATTTATGAATGAATATACACTACATGTACAGTGTAAGTTGTGGGCACTAGGTAGGTGTAGCTCGTAAGCTTATTGTCTGCGAAGAATTAACTCCTTAGAGACTATTTCTACAAAGTGCTAACACTGCCACCAGATTCTTCCTCCTTTGCTTGTCCTTAGACAAGTTAACCTCTTCTCAACGAGTTAAGTTAAGGTTACGTTATAAATTAGCTCTGGGAAAAGTGAATTAAGTGAAGAATGACCTTATATCGGTACTGGTGAATGTTTAGGTCTAGGGAACAATACAACTGAAACAAAGCAGCATGATGAAACATAATAGGTAAGATGACGTGTATAGGAAATATGATTCTAAGAGGTGTGCATGCATAATATTACAAGTCAATTTACAAGTCTATGCAGTATGAAATGTCCTTTGTCCTACAATGTTCAGTCTTTTTTCTTTTGTTGTTCTCCTGTGGCATGTGTCTACATCAGTTAAGATTTCAATGCATTGTTACAATACTAGTTCTTATGTAATAGTCATATTTTTTCTTAACCATATAAACTACAATGCTTTCAAAATGGCTAATGTTTCTGTAAAAAGTTATTCCTTAACTTATTATCTTCTTGTAGCATTTTCAGCTAGTTTTCACTCTAACATTATTATTTTCATGCCTAATAATGTATTATTTTGTTCTGGATTTAACATATTTATAGCAATGATCAAAGCGATATGAACAAATGTTTATATTACACAAGTGATGTATTACAATGACATAATGTATATAGACTCAGCTAAAAAGACTTTCCCTTTACACCAGAAAATATATGTAGGAGAACCTGCAGTAATTTCATGCACCTCATCTTCACAAGTGCATTGGGAATTCAATGACAATAGTCTCCCAAGTGGCATTGTACAAACCAAGGTTTCATTTCTAAATGCACATTATTTTTTATTTATTAAAAATACAAGCTATATATTTGATGGTCAATATAGTTGTCATGGATCTTCCCAAAATGATGATCAATATATGTCTTTCGTTAGCATATCTCATATCTATGTTGGAAGTGAGTAATACAATATATAATACAATATGTAATTATATTGCTGATCATCCCTGTAAAGATGCTTTTCCAGCATTACTACTTACCTCAATTTCCTGTGTCTTGGTAATTTTTGTAGTATCAAATTTAAGTTACTTTGACTATCTGAATTACCGTGAATTCTTGACAACAAGCTCTCAGCTACAATAACAAAAGACCATCAATTTTAGTACACAAATACAAAAATACTTTCTTACCTGTTTTCTTGAGCTGTGGTAACTTCCGTAGTATCAGATTTAAGCCAATCTCACTATTTGAATTTACCAGTCACTGACAACATCTTTTTATGAACAGCCACATAACTTATAATGTGCCAGTAACTTCAGGACATATTGGTTATAGCTATGTATAAGTTTTTATTGACTGATTAAAATATAATGTCTATATGATTTCTCGCCACACAAAATAATTTGATTGTAATTTAAATGTGTTTGGTACTCTCTGTGTAAAGTTGGTACCACAATGAAACTAATAACTAATTAATTTGTTAAAATCAGAAGGGGTTCATTAAATTTAATTATGAATTCATAATTACGACAATGTCTATAGGTAAGGATTATCCAACTAATGACAATGTGTGGCCTGACAGAATTAATGCTCCTTTAAACAGTGCTGTTTTAATTAACTGTAAATCATATACTTCTTCTTGGACATTCAATGGTCATTCTCTCATATATACATCAAATATATTGAAATTTAGTCAGTATATAGTAATCAAAAATTTATATACATCACTATATGGTGTATACGTGTGTTATGGCACCACAAAGGAGGGAGCAGCATTTTTTGGTTCTTCAACAATACTGGAAAACAAAGGTTAATGAAGTACTTATCAAAGTTAATTGTTTGATAAGTTCTATGAAAAAAAAGTCAGATATGTTGTACTCTAATACCATAATTTGTTGTTGTTGTTTTTTTGCCGTGGATAGATAATGTCACCTAGCAAATTTGTTAGTGTATTTTCTAGATTATGGAAACAATTTACAAATTTATTTGCTTTAATATAGTAAGAGAGGTGTGGTTGAGAGGTGTGATTGTGAGTTGGAGTCGTTAATGGAGTGGCGATCGAGCCTCACCCCTCTGATAGCGCTGACATCAGAATTCCCAATCCAAGCAGCACACTCATTGGTGTCAACTTAGGTATCCTTGTTGAACTTAATTGGTGACAGCTTAGTTGTAGCTGCCACCAGAGTTACAACCTATTAGTCTTAGGCCAAGGAATTTACTTAACCCAAGAAACACTTCAACAAATTAAAGTAAGGTTACAGACATGCGCTCAGCCACAGTATATCAAACTTAGCACATGCCCAGTGTCCAAAAGATGCATGACATAGAACACACATTCTTGACGCCTCACTCTTCTGTAATTACACAAAACACATTCCTGTCTAACTGACACAACAATAATAACAGTTCTGTTCTTGTGGGAGTGCCCTCTCACAATTGGCACACAGGAACTTTGTAGTAGGTGGGCCTGGCCTATTCGTAGCCGTGGTGTGGGGTCAATCAAGTTGAGCTTTATGTCTTCAACAGATTTAATGGAAACTGAAGGACACGTACTTGGCTTGTTTACTTATTGCTGAAGGCCACGCATGAGCTCTAATACAAAACGGTGCATACATCCTGTCACACCCGGGAGCACAAATTATATATAGCACGGAATCACTAACAATAAATATGTGACGTACTTTACCTACTATTATCTAAATGACAAAAAAATCATACACTAAAAAAATATATATATACATAACAACACTAATGAGTTGATAAGTCTCTGTCTTCTCTTTACATTTTCTCTTTTTTCTCTCTCTCACTGGAGGCCAGAACTACAAGAGGGAAGATTGCAACAACAAATAGTTTAGCAATTTATCAGAAATCTGTATTATTCACACATGGTCATAAAAAAAGACCAATATTAAAATATGTAATGCTAAAATAAAATTTTACTTAAAACACAATATTCCATGTTATGCACATTAATAATATAATTTCAATAATTTTGGAGTGACTTGTGATATTGCCCAAGCGCAACTTGATAGACTATTATCATTTTTTATTGTACAAAAAAAGTTAAATCAAAAGATATTCATATACATTTTATCTAGTATAGTATTTTTGATACTCCATACAAATTTCTACTTTATACTTCTATATTCCCAGACGACTTTGAATATGCTGAACATGTTACATTATTTTTAACCAACGATAACATTATTTAATATAATACTTTATTATTTTAACAGCAGACTTACAAGGTCCAGTAACCACCATCTTTAAATTAGAAGTGGGCAATCCATTCATTATACAATGTATTCATTTATATCCAGTGGTGTGGATATTTAACAGAGAGTTGGTGTCTTCAGATAAACTGTTAGATTCAAACATAATTCATATTTCAAATGCAGATCCAAAGCATTCAGGAACATACAAGTGTAGACGTAAATACAAGGATTCAAAAAATTTAGTAAAAAAAATAGTTAGAGAAGTGGTGGTAAAAGTGACAGGTATAATAATTATTTTTTATTCATTAATTATGTATAAACCAAATTAGAGGAATACTAGTCTAGACATGCCACACAATTTTGTGTTCTATATCCTATACTACATCTGTGCTATACACCACATTTAAAGTTTGTACAAGATTGTATATTACATGCATGTATACATGCATACATACATATGTACATATATACATACATAAATACATACACACAGATACATACATACAAACAAAAAAGACAAATGGTTGTATAATTTATTTCGCTCAGTTAAACCGTTTGGTATCAATATGTAGATTCATCCAAAATACAACCACTAAAAATCTATGTAAAACTTAATAATTCCTTCACCATTACTTGTTTTTCACATGGTCAAAAAAATTGGACAGCTACTAACCAGAAAAGTATATTTTCCATTGTGAAAGGAGATATAGTTGTTAATCGTGCTGGTTATAATTCAAGAGGAGTATACACTTGTGAAGGTACAAATAAAAATGGACATGCTTTTTATGCTGAGTCTGAAGTATTTATTATTGGTATGTTATCATTAACTTACAAAATAATATGATGCCTTCAATATATGACTTTAAAGATTTCAGAGCTAATTTAGTTCCAAAATCCCAATACGTGGTATTAGGACTACCAGCACAAATTAGCTGTATTTCTTACAACAATGTGGAATGGATGATAAATGGCCATCATATTAATGACAATAGTTATCAATCATATGTAAAAGGCCACTATAACCACTTTCTCAATATTGTTTCTGTCAGTGAACAACACATAGGTTTATATAGTTGTAGCAGCACAGACATTGATGATAAATATGTCATTTTGTATTCTGAGGGCTCAATGAAGTTAAGCAGTAAGTTTGTAATCATGATCTATTATAAAAAATATGAACAACAAGAAACATGCTATCTTCTTCATAGAACTGAACATTTCATGTCTACTTTAGTTAATTTAACATTTAAGCAGAAAAATCTAAAGTAATTATAATCTTAATTCGACAGTAATTTAGCCCCAATAAAGTTTACATACAAATGTATGCATAGTTTTTCTCCTTTTTGAATAATAATATTAAACTATTTTACTTGTTTGTTCAATTATGACAAAAGTATGTCTTACTTTGACTGTTTTACTACAAACACAATACAATTAAGTTTAATATAATAGTACTTTGAACATAATAAATTCAAGATTATTAAGGACAAAACCTGTGACCCCACAAATTTATACGTGTACTTAATTATTAAGAGTAATGAATATAGGATTTCATATTATAACATTTCTTTATAAAAGAATATTTATCTAACTCTGCAGCTCTTCCACCCATTATACCCATAGATAGTGGATTGATAACATATGTAACTCCAGATGGAACAAAAGTATCGTATCATTCGGACACCATTCCTTTAAAATATAATATATTGAAAGCTGTAATAGTTTCACAAGAAGATGAATTAGAAGGTATTCATTTATTATGCTTCGTTAGGTACTATATATTATAAAAAATTATACCAATGTAGTGATCAGCTTAAAAAATGCTGGGGAACAATCTAGCAAACCAATATAATATAATACATACGTACATATTAAAAAATTTCAATAATATATCAACAGCTATATCATTATCTTTCGTAATTATATATATATATATAATACTCATTACATGAGTCAGAGCGTGATATGTTGAAATATTACACTGAGCAGGCTAATTTATTTTCATGAGCCAGAGGCGAGTGAAAATAAAGACTGAGAGTGAAATATCTAGCCATATCACTCTGATGAGTGTAATTAGTGATTTACTCCACACTAGATATCTTAACTGCCATAGTTAGTACTAGAGGACTGGTAACTCACAGGTGAAGTTGGTAGTAGGAGCTACCCACATCCTCAGATGATATTTAGCAGCTGCTCTAATCTGGTTGGGAATGCTCCACTAGAGAAAGGTAGCTCTAAACCCCAAAAACTGGTAAACCAGGCCCTGGTTGTTATAACTACAAGGGTAATTAGCATTCCTGGTACAGCTTGAAATATTAACTGAGTAATATCTTGAGTTATTTCAAGGGTCTTGTAACTAAAGATATCATTTGTGAAATCTAGGTTGGAATAATATACCACTATTTTATGCATTTTGACCATTTTGTATCATTAATCATAGCATATATAAGACAAGAATACTCTAAGGTAATTATTTCACGCAGTCAGCAGATTGATTGCAATTCTAGTAATCCTCAATATATATCCTGGAAATTCAATGGTGGAACTCTTCCAAATAATGTACTGGTAGAATCAAATGTGTTGAAATTTACGAGTATAAATATTCAAAATAGGGGAGTTTATGAATGTACAGAATCAATAGAACAAAGAAATGTGATAAAAATGGTGTTCGGAGTTTTTTTAAAGTGTAAGTTAATATTAATAAAATGCACCAAAGGTGCTATCCACTAGCCAGCTATTATAAAATCATCTCAGACTAAAATAATACTTTATTGCCTATTCTAATCTGGGTTTGGGCAATTAAAACAATACGCTTAAATGCTGTTTCATAAGTGAAGAAGCTCAAGGGAATATATTTTCTGTGTGAAACTCCAATTCCAACACCCGGCAGCAAGAATTTATTTGCTCACTTTATTGTGGCGTGACAGTAGGAGATGCAAAAGAAGAGTACCTACTCAGAGCTAACAGGTTTGTGTCTTCTCAAAATCAGTCCACAATAAAATTGTCGTTCTGCGTACATTCATAACTCAATTAATGGCTAATTGTCAGTAATCTCCTGATGGACAGATGGACAGATAGACAGACAGATGGACGGACAGACAGACAGACAAGACAGACAGAAAGAGAGAGAGACAGTGTGATACTGAAGCAATATCACAATGATGCATTGATACATCAATGCATAATACGCAAAATTGTTTTAAGCCACAATATTTGAATTTAATAGTTTAAATAATTATACTTATATTATTTACTTGAAATATTTCAGATAATGCACTAAGAACATATCCAAGGTATCAATCTGTTAAAATAGGAGCTTCAGTGACCATAAGCTGTCTTTCAGCAACTATGCCAATATGGAAATTAAAGGATAAACCTGTACCACATTTTATTCAAGTGATAGAATTAAAATCTGATTACAATCAATATATACTATATATACATGAGTTAACAGATTCTGATGTTGGACAGTACACATGTTATGGCAGTGATCCAGATGATGATGAATACATATTCTTTGAGTCTACCACGTGGATATATGGTATAGTGTATATTAGTATTCATATAAACATAGTGTGGCTTAGAGTTTGCTTATGGAGAATGTGCATTGATAAATACCAGTTTTGATACTGGAAATAATTTTTTAATAGGTTTTAATACGAAGAAGTTAAGAAATGTAGGAATATCAAGTATCTATAATTTATGATACTATCTCATACATAGGTTTTGGTTTGTACATGTAACCATGAATTTTAAATCCCTTTTATGACATTAATTTAATAGTGTATACTATTACTGCAGGACTATATACTTCACATCACATTAATGATGATAACTTAAATGGAGTGTCATCAGCGTTTCAGGATATTCCCCTTTTTGCGGCTACTGTAATAAATTGTAAACACCCATCCAGCATAATTTGGACACATCAAACAAGCCGTGGCAATAATAAGGTAGTGGTCATATCAAATAGACATAATTTGATAATAGAAAACATGTCTTCAAAAACAGCTGGTATATACAGATGTATTGGTCTCAATAATTTTCAAATTCAAGTAGTGGCAACATCTCTTCTAAAATTGGCAAAAACAACTTGTTAGTGTACATTGAGTCTTATAAATAATTAATAACTCACAATGTTATATATATTATATATATAATATTATCAAATTTTATCATTCTAACGGCCAATATAATGTTAATTAAAACTTAACCCGACGTTTCAGCTTCTTGCTGAAGTCCTCTTAATGGGTTAACTGTGATCGAATACTGTGTGTTGATAGAGTAAACACAGTGTAAACAGCAAAATAACTGGAGGGTGGGTATGCTTACTGTTTATTATATCCAGGAGGGTGATTTGCATGCAGCATGGACAGCGAGCATCCTGGAAGCTCTAAAACTATGTCTCTGTTAAACTTATTGTTGTCTGGTGTCACCTGTATGTGTAGAGCTTCCTTGATCTTTAACTTGTATTTCTTATACTGGCTCTGTCTACAACTCCCATTTAATGGGGTGGTATTGCTGCTAAGTGTGATCAGCAATGGCTGAAACCTTCTCATCACCTCTTTTGCAAGCATACTGATGTTCTTTCGCTCTCTGCTCATGCTTTCTAGTTGCTTCACCTATACATACTTTACCACAGCTGCAGGGTTATGCTATGGATGACTCGGTGGTAATATAGTATTCTTGACTTTAGTAAGGTGTGATCTTAGTGTGTGTTACCCAACTTGAATGCTGTATTAATGTCAAAGTCTCTACACACTCTCTCAATACTTTCACTCAACAATGCTATGTATAAAAATAGTAAGAATTAAGCCTTTCTCTTGCACAGCATCTGTACGATCTCTAGAAAGTAACTCCTGAGAGACTGCTCTAATAGTTGTGTTGTCAGAACCACTACTTTGATGTACTTTGTGTAGGTATTTCTCTTCTTCCTTAAAATTTTACTCCAACCTCAGTTGACCCCTGAAGATAACTTCAGCAAGAAGTCAAAATAATGGGTAAAGTTTTAAATAACATAAAATTGGCTGTTAGAATGAGAAAATTTGCTATTATTATAATTATTTCAGATAAGAATGGCGGACTCAATGTATATATAATGACATTATGTGATGATCAATAATATCAATTGTGATAAAATAATGAAAGTGATGACCTATTTATAAGTATATTGAGAGCACCTAAAAAATTGACACTTAACTGTACTCTATACTAGTATAGGTGAGGATACTTCATCTTTCCCGTATCTTTTAAAAAGTTATCCTATATTACGTACATGGTTTGTAGATGTTTGAGTAAATAGACAGTTAGGACCTCTTTTTAATTATTACTAGTTAAAAATACTTTCTTATTTGTGCAAGCAGTAGCTCTAGCTTAAATTTAGTTCAACTATATGGTGTGTAATAGAGAATAATACTGCATTTTGTAATATTATTAATAATTAATTAATATCACTAATGAATTATCAAGTTCTGATCCTTCACACCAACTAGATAGAAATTTTCTCACCTAAAGGGGTCTGGAAAAAAGCAAAGAAAAACAATGAAAAATCTTGGTCGTTACTGGGGAATCGAACCCAGGGCCATTGGCTTTAGCCACCAGTGTTCTAACCACTCAGCTACAACAACCCTAGACTTCCAAGACCTTCACATTTTTTTTATGCTGTTGAATAGTACCTCTTGATGCAGTCTCATACTCAACAGACCACCAGTTATGTGCCATCAGAACACCTTATTGGTGTCGACCGGAAATAGCCATTGGGTTCGATTCCCAGCGACGACTAAGATTTTCATTTTTTTCCTTAGCTTTTTTCCAGATCCCTTTATGTGAGAATGTTTCTATTTAGTTTGTGTGAAGGGTGAGAACTTGATAATTGTGATGATAAAGCCTTTTCAAATCCACAAATTATGGCTCCTCTCTGGGAGAGGTGTTTCCGGTCTACTCCCAAAAGGTGTTCTGATGGCACATAATTGGTGGTCTGTTGAGTATGCGACTGCAGCAAGCAGTACTACTCAACAGTATAAAGGAAAAACATGAAGGTCTTGGAAGTCGAGGGTTGTCGTAGCTCAGTGTTTAGAGCACTGGTGGCTGAAGCCAGTGGACCTGGGTTCGATTCCCAGTGACGACCAAGATTTTACATTTTTTTCCTTTGCTTTTTTAAAGACCACATTAGGTGAGAAAGTTTCTATCTATCATTAATAATAGTACAATATTGAGACCTAGCTGACACATTTTAACTTAACTATAGTCATATTGAAATCTTAATATATTTAATTCAATATTTATTGTGAATAGCCATAAAAAAGTATTCAGTTATTCCGGACAGAATATTGGCCAAAATTAATAGTTCAGCTATAATGAAATGTTATTACCCCAAAAAAGTATTCTGGTCATCAAGTCCGTCTATTAAAAAGACTCATAGATTCTTAAACAATGATCACATAATATTCTGGGAAAATGTTCAATGGGCAGATGGAGGAATGTATCATTGTTTTCATAACAATTCCGATTTTAAAAATTCATTAATTGGAAGTGGAAAACTTGATATATTAGGTAAAGTATTACACACTTTGAATTTGATAACATAATGAATATTCTACAATAGCTAACCCAAATTTCATCGCTAAATTCAAATTCACATTCTGCATTTCAATACTCTTATGAATCACCAACTATTCATTATTATCTAAGTTAAATTTTACATAATTTTTTTAAGACTGATTATAAGCTACCATTAGTCTTGAGTTGGCACGACCGCAAGCTCGGTAAATGTGGAATGCATTTTACTTAACGGGAAGCAATTTAGTCATGCTAATCCAAGTCACTCATGCTAATCCAAGTCACTCATGCTAATCCAAGTCATGCTAATCCAAGTCATGCTAATCCAAGTCAATGTGAAAAAGGGGCGGTAACGCAGGTGCGGATTAATTCTGTAACTGTTGTAAGAAAGAAATTTAGTAAAGTTTATGGAGTTTTTCGGGCGCTGTATAGCTCATCTCGACTGTTTTTAACTTATTTATGTTTCTATGGTGCAGATAATGTACATCAGACGTAAACCAAACTGGTGAGACATTCTTCTAAAGAAACATGATTAAAAGCAGTCGATTCTACCTACTATGTACCAAGAAATATTCTGATATTCACAGGATTCAGAAGTACAGCACTGTTAACTTGTAGCTAAAGTTATTAGACTTTCTTGTTGAATAAAATTATCAATTGTTTCATTTACACTGCCTGAAAAGTGTCCATTGACAACCAAAACAAAATCGTAAATTAGTGTATAATGTGTTGATAACTAGTTTGTTAACCTCCACAGCCTTGTAAATTTTTTGTTAACTCTAATTACCAAGACAGTTTACGGATTTTTGTTATGGTTGTAAATGGACTCTTTTCACAGTGTTATTTATAATAATATATAATATGAAAATGGATGAGAAGATAGAATTTAAGAAGTACACATTTATTATACAAAATATAGAGTTGAAGGTGGAGTGCAGCCTGAGTTGGTCGTAATCCTTACAATTAACTGCATCTAGTAGTGAAGAAAAAGGAATTGGCATAAACACAGATTTTTGACCAGCACACAAATTAAATAATAACCAAAAAGCTTAATTGTGGCTGCATCACAAGTTGCTAGCTAAATGATAGCTATATCACTCTGAAATGTATTGGCTATGGCATTTGCTTATTGAACAGGTAGACAAAATAATAATCTTTAATTACCTACATCCTATCAGGTGGTCCTGTATGCTCTTCAACAACAACAGGACACTCCGACTCTCCCGTTTCCACACTAGCAACCTAAGCTAATAACAATGCAAAGCTAGAAACGCAGCAATCCAAGTAGAAGCCGCTCATTGTTTACAAATACTTAATGAAGACCCGTCATACGTGATTAATGGAGCGGGCACGTATTGAGCAAGAAACCTGTAGTTTTTTTCTATTCCCATAGACTTTTGTATTGAGATTCGGAATAGCACTTTCCCTTTGGTTTTGGAGTTTACTGAGGAATTATTTTTAACCGCTTTGGCGTGAACTTTCTAATTGCACAAACCCCCTAATAGTACAAGCATTTTGTGAAATGACCTCACACTAATTGCAACAAAGGCAAACTCAACAGATATTGATTCCTTATTATGTCTCTAATAATAACAGAAAAAAGTCCTAAGGAATCCTCCTGGGGAACAGTGTAAAAATCACAAAAATATATAACCACTTAATAGCTCGTTTGTGGTTTTGTGGAATTTGGGTCATATTTCACTTATTACAGTAACTATGTCTTAAGTTAGCTAACACCTCCCCCCAATTTGACATCCACTTCTTTGCCACCTTTTGTGCTAGATGTTTTTGATATCTGATTCTATTGATTTATATCTATTAATTCAACCACTGTGTGGTCTTAGCCATTCCATAAATTATTTTCTAATACATAGCCAATTTGTCATTCCATAATCAAATTTTGACACCAATCAATATGCCTTGCATTGTAAAATCTACAAGTAATAGTTAAATATTTTGATTATGTCATGTAATTTAGATAACAGCAGAATATATCCCCTAGAATTACATTTAACTGTAGGAGATAAAGCACGCATCATATGTAATTCCAAAACTTATACTCAATGGACACATAATGGTGTAAGTAAACGAACACTTAATGTGATACATTATATATTCTCTCGTGTTTACCTTATTCACAGTGGATTATATGAATGCCAAGGCCAAACTGGATCTGGATATACATTTGTGGCCACATCAAAACTATATGTATCATGTAGGTTAAAGCAAGAAAATGTGATTAAAATGTTACTAAATATATGTTTTGTCCTACAATACCACTACATTCACTGTTTGTGCTGTATACTATTGAAGCAAAAGATTAATAAAAAAGTTTTTCAACTAAATTGCTGAATGAAAGTATAATCTGAGAACAATAAAAGAATATCATACATTGATTTGTATATGCACACAAATTAAAGGTGTGTTTGTGATTTGATTGTTGAGTCAGCCTTATGTCTCCAAGAAAAAACACTTGTCATAATTTTTTTTCAGCCTTCTTTTACTCATTAGATGTATTCTCTCTCATGCATGGGCTTTGTAAACACAACATAATTAGTTACCACCTGAATCGCACCCAGGACAGCTTGCTTAATGCACAAGCACTCTGCCACTCAGCTACAAGAAACAGCAGGCAAATAAACACTCCAATTCTGTATTTATACTGTTAAAGGGTATCACTGTCAACATAATCACTTCACACACCTCAGCTGATAATTTAGCAGCTGCTTTAACCTGGTTGGGTAGTCTTTGCTAGAATTGATTTGAAAGACACCTAATATTTTTATATATGTGCCGGTTTTGGGAAAATCGGCCTAAACTCGCATCTAAAGTTTTCTAGTTTATTCTACCAGTAGGCTGCAAGGCCTTGGGATGGCTTCCTCCTAATTTGGAAGCTGTAGCACAAGCCTTCTTCGCCCTACCCACTACAACACTTCAGTATTTTTGCTAAACTTATTATTGCTGATTTCGAAAAAAAAAACGCCAGGTAAAGGCGTTGCTAAGGTCAGGGGGCGTGCCTTGTGTCTGTATACTATTACTGCGTGTCTCCAGGACAGTATGGAATGAACCGTTACAGGCGGATTGAAAGAAGTCTAAAAGGCTTAATGCAGGGCTCCTTAAGAAACTATGATGGCGAGAATTGCGTGAGTACGTGAATTATGTAGAATAGTAAATGAATTAGTTAGCTACAGTTTTTTCCCCGCTGTTAGTGAAAAGCCCGCAATAATTTCTTAGCAACTCTCCGTACACGAGTCCAACTGGCTATTGTTTCTAGCCTCCTAGTGTGAGTTCTAGATCGAAAAAAATCTACCCATAAGGCTTTACCAGGGGATACTGAAAAAATTGTTTGCGGCGTTTAGGCCGATTTTCCCAAAACCGGTCACATATGTATATTATTACAAATATAGCTATAATCTCTGAGAAATACTTCCAACTAACTTTTAATCTATTCAAATAGCATCTCCATCATGCAGAAAGAGTTGTTATTTAAAATCAGCTTCCATTATTAAAAAAAAGTATGTTCTTTTATATTTTTTGGTTATTTAAGTATAAAAGCCAACAATACTTAGCAACACCGATTGCTTTTAGGTTATAATAAGGAAATGATGGAAGTTGTTTTTTGTATTAAATAGTAATAGGCAGCAAGCTAGCGAGCGAGACACGTACAGGGGTAACACAATTGTGACCGTCTACGGGAAAACCGGGCACAACGCGGCGTGCGTAATATCGAGAAAAGATTGATCGATTTCTTAACAATGTATTGTTTCAAGCGGACGGAAGGGAACGTTTAGGTCTATTATAGCGGGAACGACTTAAGCTAAGAAGATAAAACTTGGAGAGCTCAATATCTGGACGCCGACAACTCCGTAAGTGCAAAAAAAAAATTCGAAGGGTGCCGCGTTGTGCCTGGTTTTCCTATAGACGGTCACAATTGAAAATCGGGGATGTTTGTTTATTCAGCGAGCGAGCGAAGCGAGCGAAGCTGACTCTCAGTCGTGTTCAATTGAGATTTCAGATATATATATATATGTATGTATACGTACGTCAAAATATTTCGCCCGAGCTTCTAATTACGTAAGTTAGGTAAAGCGTTCACAGTTCCAGTATTTTTCAATTAACTGGCGCGGAGAGTCCTGCGGCAACTTTGTTTCAACCAAAAAGTTTATAGCTACTCTCTTCTTGAAACAATTGTGAAGTCTTTGTCAAGTTTCGCTTCTTTGCCACTGCTTTCGAAGTTTATTCAGGTAATTCTGTTAGTTTAGTCTGGGATCTTCTCTGATGATGGAAAGGGTTACACTGTGCACTACAGTTAGATGTAATTTCTGTCCTATTTTTCTGTAAAAAGAGTCTGTTCGCTCGCCATGCATTTGCGCTATTCGAGCGCACCACTAGTTTATATTATATGTTTGGACGTACGTATGTCATTTTGTACTTTGACTCTCCGTATTTTTGTATTCGCTCTGCGTTCGACCCCGTCCTAAACTTCACTAAACAGAATCCTCCGGTTTAGCGACCATTACCGTATCACCTACCGCTTTGAATTCTTTTGCGGGTGCAGTTATAAAGCAAAAATTTATGGGAGCTCCATTTCTATTCGAGTTAGTCGCTATTTGTCACAGTTATAAGCCCTATTCAACAGCATTAACTTGTAAATTCATTGTCCACTAGACGAACAACAAGGTAAGTCTTGCGTAGGTATGTTCAGTTGTGTGAAAGTATTGTACGTTACAACTACATTAAGAATGTCACAAAGAAAACTTTAAACAACGTAACTTAATTTTGTTGCTTTTTTTTCAATTCAAACAGTTACGGGGAACGGTTACTATGGCATTGAATCCACTTTACCGCATACGTAATTTAAGTAATTTAAAAACTCGACTTTATTATAGTAGCTTGAGTGTTAGTTGTTAAAATCAATCATTTAACAATAGTGTAGTTTAAGGCTCGCTCGCCATTTGTGCTCAAGCACACCACTAGTTTATTTATTTATTTATATGGACGTACGTATGTCATTTTGTACTTTGACCCTCGGTATTTTTGTGTTTGCTCGGCGTTCGACCCCGTCCCAAAATGCACTAAACTAAATCCCCTGGTTTATCGATCAGTACCCGTATCACGCTAGAAATTGAATTGTTTACCGTTTTGAATTCTTTTGCGGGTGCAGTTAAAACTTGAAAACTTAAGGGACTTCCATTTCTATTCGAGTTAGTGGCGGTGGTAAGTCAATGCGTTCTTTGTCAAGGTTATAAGCCGTGCGCAACAGTATTTACTTAAAAATACATTGTCCACTATACTGCTGCGAAGGTAAGTCTGTGGTGCATGTCCAGTTGTGTCAAAACATTGTGAGTTACAACCACTACTTAGCTAAAGAATATCACAAAGAAAACTGTTAAATAACGTGTATTGTTTTGTTGTTGTTTTTTTCCTTCCAAGCAGTTGCAGAGAGTTGTTACTATGGCACTGAAATCCCTTTACCCTGTATGCTAAATAAAAAAAATGGACCTTATTTTCAGTAGCTTCAGTGTTAGAAGTCAAAATCATTCATATAAAAATTGTATAGTCTTTAGGCTCGCTCGACATTTGTGCTCAAGCACATCACTAGTTTATTTGTATATGTGACCGTCTACAGGAAAACCGGGCACAACGCATTGTGCCCGGTTTTCTTGTAGATGGTCACATAATATGTATAGAGGTTATGCAGGAAGTGACGTAGAAGTGACGTTTACTTAGCAACAGTTACTACGTCGCCATTTTGAGTGGCAAAACGTTGAGTGGCGCGCGGCTTATTCTAGGCTAATTGTGTCTTCACCTGGCTTTTCTGCTTATTATTTCTCGTTGGACGAAGCTTAAATGCGGTACAGGGAAAGTTATCTAAGCTGGAAGCCTGAAGACCCTTACCTCAGCTAAAAGGAAGGATTTATTGAAGATCCTTGGGATAAATATGGTCTGAAGTATCCAGATATATTTTGGTACCTCATTGAATAGACTAGTAAGTATACTGGTGAAACGTTGAAAGCTTATAAAAGTCTTGATTCCTACATGTATTTTATTAATGGTTAGGTAGCTAACGTTAAGGATGTAGCAGTATCAGGTTCTGATTTCCACTTAATAATTGGTTCAGTGCGTCACTCACAAAGGCTTACAGTACCTCCAGCAACTCCTTTGTTCAATGAACTATTTGGATGAACCCTTCATAACAATTGCATTTATTAAACCAATTGAACTGATCGAGACGGAGCTTCTACCTGACCTTGTTGGTAAATGGTTCACCAAGAAGCAACGGTTATTTCAGCACATCTGTCTTCTAGCTTTTCTTCTGATATTGTGACCATGGAAGGTCCCGTTAGATTATGGTGCTACCCCAGGAAAGCAGAGTCTGGAAAGATGATCTGCTGTGATAATAGTAACTGCCCAACAAAATGGTTTCATACGACTGAAGTGCCTGAAGATGAAATGGATTCCCAAAGGAAAGTGGCTATGTCCATCCCGTCATCGCATGGGGAAAAAAAAGTCTAAGTAAACTCCGTTATTGTACAGTTCATTAGCTATGTTTTTTGGAATAATTTTTTCCCCAACCAAATATGATAAATTCACATTTCATTATTTAACATTGTAACAACAAAAAATTGGGAATGGTTTTAATTAAGGTGAAACAACTGATGGACATAAATTACCTAGTGCACAACTTATAATGACTAGCTATTTTATCTTTTGAACTAGTATTACATTCTTTTTCACTGGTCATAATAAAGTTGATTGGTGTTGTTGATTCAAATATAATGTACTATTGACAAAGTAGGCCTATGACTCGTTCAACATGAATTAAACTATTGACAGTTGATGAGAAAAATCTACTTCACTTTTTGTCAGCTGTGCCAGTAAATGGTGGAAGCTTGACACAGTAGAGACCAGCACTTTCATAAATATTAAAACCTCTATCTGCTAAAACAAGTTCACCTGGAAATCTTCATATCTTCTTTATCTACTCCATTATTTTTATCTTCTTTATCTGCTTCATATTCCCTGTGTGTGTGGTTCACAGTAACTTCACCATTATCACAGAGCTGTACCTGGCTTTTGGCAGCTTCTAATCTTGTAGTGTCTTCTCTTCTTCTTTTATTCACTTCAGCACTCCTTTTAAACCGATGCGATCGATAGCTTTCCGTTTTAGAGGGCTTGTAATGTGTGCAAACACTTACGATACGACAGGAGACAAGGGATAGTTACATTAACATCCTGATACGAAATGATCGCTACATAGCCAAGTGTACTCATTAGGTATCAGGTCTTTCCAGCCTACAACCGCTATCCATCTAACACCAGAGCCTTTTTTAAAGCAGTTCGTACAACCAACAGCACAAAAGCTCTTCACTATTGCCACTCAAAATGGCCGCGTGTAGGGCGTGTACATTTATTACGTCACTTCCTACATAACCTCTATTGAAGTACGTAAGGCATTTTTGTACTTTGATCCTCGCGTTTTTGTGTTAGTTCGGTTGTCGACCCCGTCCCAAACTTCACTAAACAGAATCCTCTGTTTATCGATCAGTACCCGTATCACCCTAGAAATTGAATTGTTTACCTTTTTTGAAATTTATTACTGGTGCAGTTAAAACAAGAAAACTTACAGGACTTCCATTTCTATTCGAGTTAGTGGCTGTGGTAAGTCAATGCGCTCTTTGTCATGGTTATAAGCCGTGCGCAACAGTATTTACTTGAAAATACATTGTCCACAGACTACCCCGAAGGTAAGTCTTTGTAGGTGCATGTCCAGTTGTGTCAAAGCATTGTGTGTTCAGAAAGCATTGTGTGTTACAACCACTACTTAGCTAAAGAATATCAAAAAGAAAACTTTTAAATAACGTGTATTGTTTTGTTGTAGTTTTTCCCTTCAATTCAAGCAGTTGCAGAGAGTTGTTACTATGGCACTGAAATCCCTTTACAGTGTATGCGAAATTTAAAAACTGGACCTTATTTTCAGTAGCTTCAGTGTTAGAAGTCAAAATCATTCATATAAAAATAGTATAGTCTTTTGGCTCGCTCGCCATTTGTACTCAAGCACATCACTAGTTAAAGGTAGATTTACCACTACTGATAAATTATTGTAAGAAATGGATAGGTAAACCTAAAACTATTTCTTGAGCAATAAGTGGGATACCAAGTCACATTTTATCCTTATTAAAAGTAGGTACATGATTTTTTATTAGAAATCCCTAAGTGAGTCTCATCAATTCCCTTGTCAGCAGATTACAACCCTTACAACTAGTTCAGCTAAATTGTGTTCCCATACAATTTTCCAGCTGTAGTCCCACAGCAGTACTGGTATAATTTATCAGGTACCAGGTTTTATAAAATAAACTTGAATGGTAATATTTTAATGTATTTAAAGCCCTCCAAAAATAATGCAGATATAGCACACAAAGTTAAACCTCAACTCTATTTAGCTGAAATTGGATCTTCAGTGAACATAAGCTGTTTCTCCTATAATACAGTTTCTTGGACACATAATTCTGGTCCATTGCCATCTAATACAATGATGCATTATTCTACAGAAAATGACAATGAGCACATATTAGAAATTATTTCAATTGGAATACTTGAATATGGCCAATATACATGCAAGGGGAAGAGTATTGATGACAATGAGTATTCCTCTTTCATTTCTCATACAGCTATTCGTTGTAGGTTTCTAGCAAAGTCATTAATTAATATGGTATGACTAAACTATGACATATAACATTGCAATATTATTAAGAGACAATGTTTAGCTTCAAACTGTAGTTTTTTGTATTATCAGAAGCTGTATTATTCTGTTTTACAGCCAATATCCCAGCGAACACTTTAACAAAAGTTCTGCTCAACAGAGGTGAAAATTATATAATAATACTATAGTATGTCCAGGTTGAGCTGGCATGGTAATAACTGTTAATAACTTTTGAACCGAAGTAGCTACGTATCGGGGGAGGGGGGGTGGGGGGGGGGGGGAGGGGGTGGGGTATGTATTATTTAAAAGCTCTTGTCAAGGCAGTCCAGAAAATTCCCTTTAGAGACGGCGGGAAAGTGCAGTTACAAAACTCAATAGAAAAAGTCTATGAGAATTTAATAAAACGACACATTTTCCGCACTACGTGCGGCGGGATTTAATCATGCGATTAAACCGGGCCAACCATTTGCGCAGTACCCTAGAGACAATTGTAAACCAAAGAAGTCGTAGTTGCATAGTTGCCAACTTTCCTGAAGAAAAACCTGGATTGATCACACCCACCAGCATGCCATATAATTAATCATCATGAACTTAATCAAATAAAAGAAAAATACTGAGGCTGTGTGGTGATGATAAATAGAATTATTGTTTAAAGTCTGCTGATTGTGATGTTGACGCTTCAGAGGTGTGATGCAATGATTTAAATGTTGCCTACTTGTAGGTTGACAGGAGATAAGGAGTAAATTTAGTATCATGGAAACAAGTGTCACAATTGAACTTCAAGGTTATCAGACTGACAATTGTTGAATGATGAAGATTTGACTGTTCATCACTATGAATCTTTCTCAACATGGAGAAGTCCCTCTCGAAGTCCCTCTCACTGTCAGCATTGGACGAAGGAATAAGAAGTCCAGCCATAGGTTTAGAGAGAAGAGGAAACCGCAATTCACCTTCCCAGTTTTACATCTCAGCATTTCTATGCCAAAATGCTCCAGGTTTAGGCTTTTCCATTATCTCTGCTCCTCTATATGGCTTGAAACTTGGATCCCAAGCACTGTAAGTTGTAATGAGGGGTTGGATTTCTGATGGAGACAAAAGGAAGTCGTCAAATTCTTCCTTCAAATAGTCCAGACACTCTGATGTATCTAATTTAAGCTGAGGAAACTTTTTTGCCAGCCTTAAAATTGTATCCACATCATAATTATGAAGAGGATTTATTTGGCTGTAGAATGCCCAGATCATTTAGTAACTAATATCCAAAGGGAAATTTTTTAGCATTTTTTTTATTGATGAGAGATAGATGTTTCTAATTGAAGCTAAAAAAGGTTTGGTATCGTGTTCTTGTCCCACCACAGAAAGGGGTCCTGTAACCTACTTGTGATGCTAATTACTATTGCTGTCTGTTCACTGGGACGATAAAAAATAAGAAAGCAAGCCATCTAACTGTTTCAAGTATCGATCTACACAGCAAAGAAGGATCAACGAAGTGAGTTGGGAAATGCTTGAGAATTACTCCAGGTTCAGAAGAGAACATAGAATGCCATTATCTACAAACTCTATTTCTTTTACTACTATGCTGAAAGTAGTTAAATGTGTCAACAAACAGCTGATCTAAAAATCTATTGCAATTCCTGTAAGCCTGCTTTGATGGTGAGATTCACAAGATGGCAAATGCAGTCTACATCATACAGAGTTGGATTCTGCTCTTTATTGAGCTTTAGGACACCAGAGAGTGTGCCCCTTTCATAACATTAGTTGTGTCACTCAAGAATAAAATAAGCTTTAGTGAAATCAAGCCATGATTCTCCAATGAATTTTTCAAAGCTCTAAACGGATTAAATGCATTTCCAATATTTACCACAGGCATGTCAAGAAATCTGGTTTTAACTTCTCCTAAGGCACTGTCCAAGACTCTGACCAAAAGTATGCATGACTTGCCTACTTTGTCATTTGACATCCATAAGAATGGAAAATGAATTGGAAAGGACTGCCATTTTGTGGTAATATGGGGATATGGCTGCCTTAATAATAGCTATGGCTAGTACGACCACAACCAAACTTCTGGGTAATATCTAAATCTGGAAACAATTCTCAGAACAACTTATTTGCATGGTCACTAGCTAGGAAGGCCAGATTGTGCTTGGCTATAAACATAGCCCACAAAGACTCAGCATTAATGGTGAAGCTGCTACTGTCTGGGCTAAAACGATTTCACAAACTTAGAAGTAAAAACTGCCTTTCCTGCATCTTTATGTTTCTTGGTTTGAGATGAGCAACAAAATCATTCATTCCTCTGAAATCAGAAGAGCAGAATGTGCATCTTGCGTATAAATTACCTATTGTTTTTATGATACCCTTGTATCTTGTCATTGTATTATTACCATTCGAACTTTTCCCAATTCCTAGATACTACTCCTTTATCCATATTTTGCTCTGAAAGTGATACTGAATTTTTGCCTTTTTGGAGGAGGTGGTATTGCCATTCTTTCTCTAATTATAGCTAGCTAAACATGTGAGTACAGTATGCTAATATTTTTGTTGTCTGTCATGTGATTTTTTTTGTGATTGCTGTGGTATAATTCTTAGATTGATGGCCAGAGTTATTGGTGGAGATTATTTTTATCAATACCAGCTTTGCTGGTCTGATGCAAGTGTGAGGTTTTATCGGTTACTTTGCTGACTAAGGGCAGAGAGAGATTGATAAAGTGATATGTTGCAACAGGAAATTGTATTGCAATTAATCTGCCGATCACTTCAAAAAGCGGGGGAAATACTACAAAGAAAACTAGCATAACTAAAAAAACGGGAGATTTCCATAAAAGGGGAGGGAGCCGGAATGGCCAAGAAAAAGGGAGGATCCCTGCTACAATGGGATGATTAGAAACTATGAGTTTGGTGACTTCATTTCTACCTTACTGCTTGACATTCTGATTCATTTCAGGCTCAGGACTTTGTTGCTATCCAAACCTAAGTAACATGAGCAAGCTACAATGGGAGGTATGTTCGTAACACGGGTTGTTTTGTCTGCCTTCCCTGCATCTTTATGTTTCTTGGTTTGAGGTGTGCAACATCTCCAATGCCAACACTGAAATCAGAAGAGCAGAATGTGCATCTTGCATATAAATTACCTATTGTTTTCATGATAATATTATTACCCTTGTATCTTGTCATTGTATTATTACCTTTCGAACTTTTCCCAATTCCTAGATACTCCTTTATCCATTTGCTCTGAAAGTGATACTGAATTTTTGCCTTTTTGGAGGAGGTCATGGTGTTTCCATTCTTTCTCTAATTATAGCTAGCTAAACATGTGAGTACAGTATGCTAATATTTTTGTTGTCTGTCATGTGATTTTTTTTGTGATTGCTGTGGTATAATTCTTAGATTGATGGCCAGAGTTATTAGTGGATTATTTTTATCAATACCAGCTCTGCTGGTCTGATGCAAGTGTGAGGTTTTATGGGTTGCTTTGCTGACTGGGACAGAGAGAGATTGATAAAGTGATATGTTGCAATAATTAACAGGAAATAGTATTGCAATTAATCTGGCGATCACTTCCAAAAGCGGGGAAAATACTACAAAGAAAACTAGGATAACTAAAAAAAAAACGGGAGAATTCCATAAACCGGGAGGGAGCCGGAATGGCCAAGAAAAAGGGATGATTATCAACTATGAGTTTGGTGACTCCATTTCTACCCTTCTGCTTGACATTCTGGTTCATTTCAGGCTCAGGACTTTGTTGCTATTCAAACCTAAGTAACATGAGCAAGCTACAATGGGAGGTATGTTCGTAACACGGGTTGTTTTGTCCATTCAGATTTTCTTCCCAGTTAAATAGGGTTTATTTATTTATAAACTCAACAAATTTCAATGTTTGCTGACCAAGATAATAAGATATATAATTCATCATTGACTCTATATGCCACTATTTATGTTTTAGCTGTCCATTACTCCTCATATCGATATAGGTAAAATTCTCTATGGTTATGGGGAATGCTCTTTACTACCCTCCAAATTAACCGCTACTTGTAGCCATCACAATTTCATGTCGTAATTAAATTATATATATAATATTATCATTAAATTATATTATGTCAATTTTTGTATAATTATTATATAAAGTTGAAATTTAAAAAGTAAATATATACTAAATATAGATATCTATGATTCAGTGTGAAGGACAAAGTAATACTAGAATGTGTAGCCATAGCTAAAAGAAGGTGTAAGTAATGTATTGGATTCTTCACATTACTATTGAGTACATCAGAAGTTCGTCATACCAAGAAAATAAGAAAAGAGTTTAATACACCACCCTTAAGCACACAGCAATCAGACTTACTTGAGGGGGCGTTCAGCAGCAGTCCTGCTCTTCTTTTCCTCGAAGATGTGTGCTAGTTAGTAGCTCCAAATCACCCTCAGCAACCATCAGCCAGTTTTAGGGCACAACTAGAAGCTCGGATAAACGATAAACTACAAGCGATTAGTTATAAGCGGGCATATACGGAATACAGCTGTGTAAGAAGCTACCATTAGCTTCTTTTTCATTTCAACAAGTAAACTTAAGGTAATAATGCGCACCTTAGACCCACCCTGTTTTTAACCGAGGGTGTCGATGTTTCGCATGTTAGAGCTATGTCGTGTCTTTAATTGATTTCCGGTCCGTTTCGCCAAGTATCCTCTTTCTCCACATTTGTGGTCATGCCAACTCAACTTGGACCACAACAATGCCTGTATTAATAATGATGATTAAACATTGTGCAAATTAATTATAGATACTATGAATTGTTTTATTTGAGTGACAAGAATGCATACTCTAACAAAGGATAGTAAAATGTAAGGATTGTGATCTTTTGGTATAATTAGTCAAGTTTCCTTAAAATTAATTAAGAAATAGCCAGTTTAATCAGTCCACTATTTTTTTAGATAGAGCCAATGGCTTATCTTACACACCTGAAAATTTTTAATTGCAACAGCTATAAAAATACACAGTTCAATAAATTAAAAACAACAACAGTAACAAATATGACTGTTTCTGCTACATAAGTTCATTTTATCACATTATGTATTATTTAAACTAAAAGTCTACCACCCAGTAGCTAGGCTAAATCTACAAGGCTTTAGTTAACATTATGGTTCTTGGACAATTTCTACCTGCTTATATTCATACACTTATACATATTTCTGTTATAAATAAAATAATATTTAATTGTTTTTATTAAAATAATATGGTAATGTAGAGACATCCAGCCAACAGAAAGCTCACAAGCAATTTTCTTTTCTTTTTTTTAAACTTTGTTATATTAGCTTTATTGTTTCGATCTAATAATGAAAAATATAAATAGCTATGACAATTACTCCATTGTTCATTTTATTATTTCCCATGAAGTATATAACTTATATCAATTCAATAATCACATGTAAAATATTAGGTAACATTGATTACATTTTGGTGACATTGGTTACATTTATAACTATAATCCCACATCTACCTATCAATTAGTCGAATTATGAAATACTTATTGAAGTATTATTTTCCTCTTCTGAGCTTTTGCTATAAAGTAGACTAAAAGGATTGGTTATTTATCTTACATTATATTTCTTCAAGTCACATTCAAGGTCGTCTGTGGGTCGACCGTCACTGGCCACAGAGAATCCGAACTGGGTCAGAAGGTAAAGCCTGAAGGTAAGCCGCCAGAGGTAGAGGAGAAGTTATCAGTTACACTCTTTTACTCATACACTCTGGTGACCCCTGCCACCAGAGTTCGCCCAGATAGCTAGCCCTCTCCCTGAAGTCTGAATTCAGTTTAGGGTTTAAACTAACATTGGGGGAACTAACAGATACGCATGCGTGTCCTGGCTTATATGTCAGAAGACATGCATGCGCACAAATAATGTGGGATGTGGTCACGGAACATCCGGACACAAAATAAGCACAACACACCATGGCATGCACCTACAGTGTAGATTACAAACACACACTGAGATTTACTATGCTAATAAATAATTATACATACAACTGTCTCTCTCGATGACACAACATCAATGTTCATACATTCCTCTTCTCTTTGTTCTAATTCTTTGTCTTCATCTCTTTCTCGTTCTCTCTGTTTCTGTCCATGTCTCTGTCTCCTCTCCTCCCACAATTTCCATTGTAGAAAGGTTTCACTAGTGTCATGTCCAAGCTTACCACTCTTTGCACTTAGTTAAATCATGTAGTGAAGAAAAAGGAAAAGGAAGAGACCTGAAGGAAATGAAAGAAACTCCAAGACAAACATGTTTGTGCGTTAAGTGTTAAGTAGTGTATCAAATGTGTGTTAATGTGTTGGTTGAACTGTCTTATATAATTTGTGTGTCATCATTATTTTGTTCAGTTGTGTGCTTTGGACTCTTGTTCTGTGGTTGTTTTAATAATAAAATCCTATCTCCTTTGCGAAGGGTGGGAGAGGAAAGACAGCCTTTAGCCACATCTCTGGTGGCAGTGTAACCCCTGGAGAAGCCCGCAAGGGCATCCGTGCAGAGTGGGACTTCTCGAACCGTGCTCGGGAGCGACAGTTAAGACTCAAACCCCACATAATTTTGAGGCAGCAGTGCTGAATTTATGCTGGGTAAGTGGAGTCTCCCCTTCCGAAAATAGATGTCCAAGTTGGATTTATCACCTCCAGGAAAAAACTGGAGATTATCACGGATTGTGCACATGTAAAGAATGATGAGGAGAGTAGGAATAGAAAGAAATTGCTAAATAAGAACAAACTATTTAAGCCATTGACTGTGAATGAAAAGGTTTAGGATACCAGGATTACGTAGTGCTATGGAACCTTCATGGGAGGGTCAATACTTTGTGAGTGAAATTTTGAGACTAGTTACAGTTAAAGTGAAAAGAGATGTAAACGATAGAACAGGGAGCATAGTGCATAATTATAAATAATACAAAGCATATTTGGAATCTTGAAGCAGTAATGTATTCAACAGTGTTAGCAGAAGATGTACCTGACAGTGAAATGGATGTGGCTATATTGTGAGGGAATTGTGAGGGTTTTAACCAGGCAGACATTGATGACTTCACTAAGAAATATAAGGCTATATTTCTGATAAACCAGGTACCTCAGAGGTGTCATGTATGGAGATTAAGTTAGTGGATGGTGCTAAAATAATGTCACAGAAAGCTCATAACATCCCGGAGAACTTGAGACAGAAAGTGAAAAATGAATAAGAATCCGTACTAGAAGCAGGAGTAATAGAACCAAGTGATTCTGCATGGTCTAGCCCATTGATGACTGTGCCCAAGGTCAATGGTAGTGTTAGACTTTGTGTGGACTACCGAGCCCTTTACTACGTCACACCATTTCAGAGGGTTTGGTTACCCTCCCTAGAGGAAATACTTGGGAAGGCAGGACATGCAAGAGTGATGTCAAACATTGATTTAGCTAGATACCAATGAGTCAAGAGAACAGGGATTTGACAACATTCATTTTCCCCTTTGGGAAGTACAGGTACACAAAGATGCCTTTCCGTCAGAATTGTACTTGCTGTATTCCAGACAGCAGTGGCTAAGGTTCTTCAAGGGTGTGAGTTATTTGCAATTAATAGTATAGATGATATTTTTGTGTTTTCACCCAATTGGTCATCTCACTTGTCTCACCTTGAAGAAGTGTTCAAGGCTCTTAAGTCTACTTGGTTAATAGTAAAACCATCAAAGTGCTAGTATAGCAAACAAAAATTGTATTATTTGGGCCATTTGAATGGTGGAGGCACTCTTGCAGTGCCACAGCATCGTGTTGCCAGAAGCCCACGACTCAGAAGCAGATGCGATCATTTCTACACTGTAAAAATTATAGCGTGAAAACCCACCAAATTCACACCAAACTGGTGGTGTGAATGCCCACCATCTATGCATAGTGTATCCTTCACACTTTCTGCCTAGTGTGAATGCACACTTAGTGTGAAATTCACACTCAAGGGAATATCATGGACCCTTTACCAAACATTAATTATATTCATGTGCAGGCAAAAACCAATGCTATTATCGTTGTAACCAGCCTTATAAATGTTTTGTACACTAGATAAGAGCAGGCAAAAACCAATGCTATTATCATTGTAATCTGCCTTATAAATGTTTTGTACACTTGAATGCTAGATAAGAGAGTTGACTAAGATTATAGTCCTCTGATTAATGAGATCTTGGATTACACCCAATATCTTTTTGGAAAATAATGTTATGTTATATTAGAATGAATGTAACTTAAAATAATTCAGCATTAATGTAAGTATGAGTTCATACTGATTATGGTGTGAATTCACACTGAATTTGGCGTGTACTTCACACCCAAACGATGAGGTGTGCGCATAACACCATATTTTGGTGTGACTATGGTTACAAGTGATTCACGCTTAATTTGGTGTGAACTACACACCTTTTGGTTTACAGTGTAGGATGTGTTGGATTCTCACGACTCAGAAGCAAATGCGATCATTTCTAGGATGTGTTGGATTCTTCGGTAAATGTATTATAGACTTCAGGGAATATGTCTGCTCTACTCTCTCCAGCAGTGTCATTCAAAGCTCCATCAGCATGGTGCAGTGGACCCAAGTCAATGAAGACAGCATTTATTAAGTTACTTTTATCCTCTCTAACAATGTTCTGTTACATGTTCCCCAGCCAGGAGATAAGTTCCAGCTGGAGAAGACTGATGCAAGCAGGATTGGCAGAAGCCAATTACACCATCACTGAGCCAGAGACGCTTGGACCTGGAGGCCATTAAACATTTTATGATATATCTGTGGGGGGTTCAAAGTTTGTAGTGGTCATGGATCACCTTTGTGTGTTCATATTGAAATCTGCAACTCCCAATTATGGGCGAGCGGAGCGATAACACAATTGAAAATCGGGGATTTGTTTTTTTTATAGGTGTGTGGACGTAATGTCATTCTCTGACCCCCGCGTATTTTGGTGCCTGCTCCGTCTTCGACCCGTCCCAAACTTCACTAAACAGAATCCCCCGTTTAGCTATCATTACCGTTATCACCCTAGAAATTGAATTGTTTACCGCTTTGAATTCTTTTGAGGGTGCAGTTAAGACTCAACAATTTAGGGGAACTCCGTCTCTATTCGAGTTAGTGGCGGTAGTAAGTTAATACGCTAATTGTCACAGTTATAAGCCCTGGGCAACCGTATTTACTTGAAAATGCATTGTCCACTGGACTAACCAAGAAGGTAAGTCTTGCATAGGTATGTTCAGCTGTGTGTAAATATTGTGGGTTACAACTACTACTAAGAACATCACAAAGAAAAAGTTTAAATGAAGTGACTTGATTTTGTTGCTTCTTTT